>Ga0208492_1000688_pt1 | contig 26491 bp, 23 predicted proteins | sample Subbioar_CSW14AB_FD_184820 | JGI IMG/M metagenome (GOLD analysis project Ga0208492, IMG submission 184820) | Serpentinite rock and fluid subsurface biosphere microbial communities from McLaughlin Reserve, California, USA - CR12Mar_CSW14AB (SPAdes) | ecosystem: Environmental > Terrestrial > Deep... | reverse complement strand
CAAGAAGCGGGGTTCGTCACCGGTCTCGCGCGCCTAAAGTGCCCGTCACTGCAAACCCTGCGAGGCTCGAGACCATGTCCATTCATCAACGCGAACTGCTTGCCACCCTGCTGATCACCCTGTGCGGCTGCGCCGGCTGGAGCTTTCTGCTCTACCAGCTTTACCTCGGCCTCGCCGTGCCCGGTGCCTGATCAACGGCCGCTGACCATCACCCTATCCGGCAGGTGACGCGCTGCTTGGGAGTGCGGAATAATCGCCGCACTCCCCAAGCTGGTTGCGCCATGTCCGGCCCGCGCCGTGCCCGTAGACTCCTGCCCGTTCACGCCGCGCGCGAAGCCGATGGCGGCAGGCAATGGCTCGTCCATCGCGCCTTCGGTCTCGCCGCGCTGCTGGTCACGTGTGCCAGTCACGCCGAGTTGCAACTCGAGCCCCTGCCCGGCCTCACCGTCAAAGCTGGATTGCGTGCCGGCTTCGCGGCGGTCAGCATGCTGAACGCCAATCTCGGTCTCGGGCAGGTGGACTTCCTGACCCGCGAACGCCATGGCGATCCGAGCTGGGCGGAAGCCGACATCCAACCCTATGCGGGCTTCAACACCGTCAGCGGCTGGCACGGCGAGGCCTCGGTGGTCGGCGCGGCGACTTTCTTCGACGGCGACGCCTCGGCCTTCACGCGTGGCGGCGACGGCAGTTTCGACATCGAAACCGCGCTGCTCGGTTGGCGCTCGGGCGCGGCCAGCGAGGATGCGGAACGCGTGGTGGTCGATATCTCGCTCGGTCGCCAGACTCTCGATGTCGGCGACGGCTTCCTGCTCGACGACGGCAATTTCGATCTGCGCAACGATGGCGCCGTGTGGCTGGTGCCGCGCCAGGCCTTTCAACGCAGCCTCGTCGCGCGGCTGGACTACCGCGCCTGGCACGGCGATCTGTTCTTCCTGGAAGCCGACCCGGACAGCGACGAACCGGCCCTGGCCGGCGGCAATTTCGAATACCAGTTCAGCGGCGGCGGGCACACCGGCCTGCTCTATCTGCACATCCTCGATACCGACACACCGCGCCTGTTTGCCGTACGCGAGGGCATGAATGTACTGAGCGCGCGCGTCAACGATCTGCGCCTGGCGGCGCTGCCACAAGTCGCCTGGTGGGGCGAGGCCACGCGTCAGTTCGGTGACGGACGGTTCGGAAGCATCGACGCCAGCGCCTGGTATGGCGAAGTCATCTATCACTTCGAACAATTGCCGTGGCGACCGCGCTTGAGCTATCGCTATGCCTGGTTTTCCGGCGATGACAAACCCCACGATGCCACACGACGTGACTTCGACCCGCTGTTCTACGGCTTTGACAAGCGCAGCTGGGGCACCTGGTTCCAGGGTGAAGTGACCGGCGGATGGCTGCTGTTCAACAACAATCAGCGCAACCATCTCGTCCATCTCGCCACCACACCGCACCCGCAGGTGACGGTCGGCATGATAGGCGGACGCTTTTCCCTGGTCGAAGACAACTACCGCGGCGTGCCGGTGACTGCCCGCCACTTCGGCGATGAGTTCAACCTCTATACCGACTGGAGCATCAACAAGAATCTGTTTCTGAGCGCAGGTTACGGCGTGATGTTTCCCGGTGAAGGCGCGGTGCAGGGCGTCGGCGACGACGAGACCTTCCATCTGTTCGAGATGGGTTTGTATTTCAGTTATTGAGCGTGAGGAATGTGCGAATCCATGCGCACATTCATGGGCCAGCCTGCTTCGCGTCACGCCCGCCCGGTCGAGCCGCCATCCACGCATAACACCGTGCCGGTGCAGTAGGACGCCTCGTCCGAAGCCAGATACAAACAGGCATAACCCACTTCCTCGACCGTCGCCGGGCGACCCATGGGCGCGATGAGCTTGGGATTCTCGGGCGAGAACAACTGGCCCAGCACCATTTCGACCATCTGGGTCTTGACGAAGCCAGGTGCCACCACGTTCGCGCGGATGCCGTCATCGACATAGGCCACCGCCATGGAACGGGTGAGATTGATGATGGCGCCCTTGGTGGCGGTGTAGGTATGGGCGTCCGGCGCGCCGCCCATGCCGAAAATGCTGGCGACATTGACGATTGAGCCTTGCTTCTGCAGCTTCATCTGGCGCACCACCAGACGGCTGACATAGAACACGCTGTCGAGATTGATGGACATGATCTCGCGCCACTTGTCGATAGGCGTGGTGTCTATCGGATCCATCGAGCCTTCGCTGATGAGCTTGTGGCTGTAGCCGACACCGGCGGCATTGAGCAGGATGTCGATGCGCCCGTATTCCTTGATGCATTGATTGACCGCCGCTTCGACCTGTACCGGGTCCGACAGATCGGCGCTGAACACGCTGCCCTGGCCACCGGCGTCCTTCACGCGCTTGAGTGTTTCGTCGAGATTGGCCTGGGTGCGCGACACGCCGAAAACGGTCGCCCCCTCCTTCGCGAACATGCGCATGCAGGCCTGACCGATGCCGGCGCCGGCGCCGGTGATCATTGCGATTTTGCCTTGTAGACGTCCCATGGTGAATCCTCGTCGATAGCGATGGGCGCCGCGGGGCGCCGGATAAATGTTGGTGATGGGGCGGCGCGTCTGCCCCCTCGACCCTGCCCCCTCCCGCCGAGGGGGCGAGGGAGTAAGAAGAGATGCCGCGCGCCCTTCTAATCCCCTCTCCCTCAGGGAGACGGTGAGGGTGAGGGTCTTAGTTGCCCCTGCGCCGCAAACTCAGTTCAAACCCCGCCGACGCGACTTCCACCACCGGCGACGTCGCGAGCTTCATCAAGCGCGCGACCTGGTCGAGTTCCGGCGTCGACAGCAAGGGATAACTGGTCCTGACCGGGCCAGCGGCGCGCATGCGTTCGAGATCCGCCTCCGGCACCAGCGCCTTCAAGATCAGCTCATCGTCATTGCGTGCGTCATAGCGCTTGCGCAGTTCTTCGATGCTCGGCTGCTCGGGCGGCGACGCCAGCACATCCCGTGCGCGCGACGAGGCCATGATGCGGTCCAGTACATCGGGCTCGATAGGCGCGACCGTCTTGCCGTAATAACCAGCTGCGTATTGAATGACTTCGTCCGGCACCACGCTGTAGCGCTTGCCGGTGACGATATTCAGCACCGCCTGAATGCCGACCAGCTGACTGAAGGGTGTCGCCATGCCCGGATAGCCGAGTTCGCGGCGCACGATGGCGGTTTCCTCGAACACTTCTTCGAGCTTGTCCGACATGTTGTGCTTGGCGAGTTGCGCGCGCAGCGTGCCAACCATGCCACCCGGTATCTGGTGATCGACCGACAGCACGTCGTACTCGGCGAACTGATTGACGAGATAACCGGCTGCCTTGCCGACCTTCTCGAAATGATCGGCAATCGGACCGAGCAGCTTCTCGTCGATGCCGTGGGTATGGCCGCGCCGCGTGACGTTGCGCGCCATCACTTCGATGGACGGCACCGCCGGGCCATTGGCCAGCGGTCGCGTGCTGGTGTGAAGGATGGTCGCGCCGCATTCGATGGCGGCGAGGTAGGCCTGCACCGACTGGCCAAGGCGGTTATTGGAATGGAGTTCCAGCGGCCGACCGCCGATGCGGGCGACGATGGCCGGCACCAGGGTCTTGATGCGCTCGGCGTCCAGCACACCTGCGGTGTCGTATAGGAGAATGGTGTCGATATCGGGTGAAGCGGCGATCTGCGCAGCCTTGTCCGCGAAATACTGGTCCGAATGCACCGGGCTCAGGGTGTACATGACGGTGCCCGCCACTTCCGAACCATAGGCCTTGGCGATCTTCGCGAGTCTGTGCATCTTGTCGATGTTGAACAGCACATCGTAGATCCAGAAACTGCGGCAGCCATGCTCGTTGAGCTGGCGTATCCACGCATCCATCAAGGCATCGGGCGTGACGCTGAAAGTCACCGCCGCGTTCGAGCGCATGCCGGCGCGCAACTTCGAGCGCGGCATGGATTGAACCAGCAAGTCGAGCCCGTCCCAGGGATTCTCACGACATTCGCGTATCAATACTTCGAACTGCGAGGAACCAGTCAGATCGACCACCCGATATCCGACGCGGTCGATCATCGGCGTGACCGGCAAAGCCATGCCGGCGGTCATGCGCATGCCCCACAGGCTCTGCTGCCCGTCGCGCATGGTTTCATCAAGAAATTCTATATGGGCCATGGTGTTCGCACCGCGCTGCGGTGGGCTTACTCCTCGCGTACGTGGCCGAGGAGTCGCAGCAAATCCTCGTGCAGTTCGAACCAGACGGTGTGATAGCTGTCGAGCTTGGCGTCGCTGACCCAGGCCAGCTCGCCATCCTCGGCCTTCTCCAGCGCCACACCGAGCTTGTCGCTGTAGACCTCGAGGCGCGGCTCGCCGGCGCAGAGCTTTTTCAAAATGGGCTCGAAGCGTTCGTGCAGATCGCCAAGCCGGCCTATGACGCGTTCGTCGTAGTCCTTGCTGGAATGATCGTTGGCGACGCGCTTGCCACCGACGTCCATGGTCTGCCAGTCGGTGATGAGCTGCTTCAAGTCCTTGTTGATGACCTCGAAGCGCTGATAGGCGGCGACGAAATCGGCGTTGGCGCGCAGCGCATCGTTGAAGCGCGAATACTCGCCGGCCAGCATCATCTGGCCACAGGGGGTCAGCATGTATTTGCCGTCGACTTCCGCCACGCGGCCGCCGGTCACGGCGCCGGCCAACACGCTTTCAACCCGCTCAGCCGGCAGACCGGCGAGCGCGGCGATGGCACGGGCATCGCCATGCTTGCGTATTGCGACGCCGTGCATGACACGATGGAGATCGGTATTCATGACTATGCTCCTCGAGCCTTGCCGCGCAAGGCTTCGACATCGGCGCGGGAAAGTCCCGCACCATTGCCCTTCAACAAGCGCGAGAACTGCTGTTCGAGCTTGAACAGCTCATCGGCGAGTTCCGTGTCGTAGTTGTATTTGACCCAGTCCGCGCACAGGAAACGAAAACGCTCGTTGCACACGTCCGGCACGAATTCGCGGCTGCGCCGGTTGTACTCGTCCTGGCTCAGCACGCCCTCCGAGGTGCGATAGCGGTCGACCTTGGGCGGCAGATTGCTGGCGCCCGGACGCAGGGGCCCCACGCTCGGCGCGTAATCGTCGTCCTTCAACATCGAATAGGGGAAGTAGGACAGGGCTCGACGCGGCAGATTGGTGTGCTGCATCATGGTGTATTCATGCATGCGCTGGCTCGGCGTCGTGATGTACCCGACCAGTTCGCCGAGGAACATGTTGCCGTATTCGTCGTTCAGCAGCGGACGGAAGCGCTCGGCACGCTCGTCTATCATCATCCAGTCGTTGACGTCATAGCAGCCGGCGATGTGGGCGAATTCCTTGCCGACCGCGAAATACACCAGCGCGCCGGCATCGAGCTGCTGGTCACGCGTCCAGCCCGCCATTTCCTCCCACAGTCTGGTGGTGGCGACCTTGATGCGCGCGGTCAGGTCGTTGAAGGTCGCGGTCAGTTCCTCGCGGCTGCCCATGCCGACGGGCTGCGGCACCTGGGTGAGGTTGTCCGAGGAATACAGGCCGACCGCCACCATGTGCTCGGCCTTCATCTCCGGTTCCGATTCAAACGAACCCCAGTCATCCAGCAGGTTGATGTGTATGCCTTCGAGGATCATGGTGACGGTGAGGTTGTTGTACGGGATGTCCTTGCCCACGCCGTCCAGCCACGGATAGTCGTACTCCGACAACTCGCGGAACTCGCGCACCAGCATCTCGCGGTTGTCGGCAATCTTGTACGGGCCATGGTTGTGGATGGTCAGACGGCTCTCGCAGGACACCAGGAAGCCGTACTGCGCGATGGTCGCCATGAAATTCTGCGCGGCGGTATGCAGCTCGTCGCCCTGACGGCACTCGAACGCATCAGCGTGATACACCTGCAGGCGCTGCTCCGGGAGGATCTGACCACGGTGGTTGGCCATGCGGTTGGTCAGGTTGCCGTTGTTGCGATGCCAGGAGAGCTGGAAGCGCTTCCAGAAATCCATCACGTAGACCACGTCATCGACGGCATCGGTCGGTTTGATCACGCCCCAGTTGATCAGCATCTCGCGACCGAGCAGATAGAAGCAGGGAATGGTCCAGGCCACAATCTTGATGCCGCTGTTGCGCGCGCGGTCGCCGATTTCCTCGGCCGACATGTGTTCCTCTATCTTCTTCAGCAGCACCGGGTAGCGATAGAAGCAGTTCAAATAGGAGAACAGGATGTAGGCCGAGACCGGAAAGATCTTCGATTCCTGCACGGTGCGGGTGGCGCACAGCCAGTAGGTCTCATCGGCGTTCTGCTGAATCATGCTGTTCGTTTCGAGCAGCTGGGCGTAGGTGAGTTTGTTGGCGGACATCATTCGTTCCTGATAGTTGACGGTCGCGGGTCGCGCGCGGCGATTCAGGCCAGGCGCCAGACGCGCGCCGAGGCGTCGGTGCCGGTCGCATAGTCTTCGCCGGTCTTGGCGCGCGCCGAGGTCTCGACTTCCACGCGCTCGCCGTCCTTGATGCCGGACAGGCGCGAGTTCATGAGACAGGGAATGCCGTATTCACGGGTCAGGATGGCGAGATGCGAGCGGGTCGTGCCGCCGGCGCACAGCACACCTTTGAATTTCTCCAGAATCGGCGCGGTCAGGGTGCCGCCTGAATCGTCGACGATGGCGATGGTGTCTTCGGGCACGCCCTTGGTCAGATACTCCAGCACCTTGTCGCTGGTGCGCACATAACGGGCGATGCCGATCAGGTTCTTGCCATAGGTCACGACGTTGTCACCGGCACCGCGCAGTTCACGCCCTTGCGCATCCAGTGGCGCGGTCGGCGCGCCGGCGTGTTCAAAACTGAAATCGGGGTTGTGCAGGCCGGCGTCCTGATAGGCATCGGGCCGTTCGATGGCCGAGGACATCGCCGAGGGCGCGAAGCGGTAACCGAGCGCCAGCAACTGCGCCTCGATGGCTTCCATGTCGGCCTTGGTCAGGACCGCCGCATCGGGGCCGAATACGAAGTCCTTCCACGCCAGGCCGGCCTGCGCGTAGCGTTTGCGCATGAGGTCCTTGACCGCGCTGTTATAAGCCTCGACCACCGCGAAATCCGACTGGTAGCCGTATTTGTCGGTATCGACCACGAGCTTGGCCATGAGTCATCCCCTCTTCTTTAAATCAAGACGTGTAGTGATCGCGCAGACGAGCAAGTGCATCGGGCCCGAGTCCGTAGAGGGCCTGCAACAGTCCCTCGCCCGAGCCATAGCGTTCGTCGATGGCGGCGAACGCGGATTGTAAATAGCTTTCGCGGGTTTCCAGTAGTGGCATGATGAGACGGCGCGCCACCTCGCCGGTGACCTTGACGTCGTACTTGGTGATGACCCGCGGAATTTCGGCCTCGGCCGGGAAGTAACGTCCCGACAACAGAAAATCGTAAAGAATCGTCTCGCGCGGCACGCCGAGCGCGGTCAGCAGCAGCACCGAGGCGAGGCCGGTGCGCTCCTTGCCCGCCGAGCAGTTGATGAGCACCGCGCCGGGCGCGGCTTCCATCAGCACTTCGAACAGACGCTGATAGCGCGGCGCGGCGGTCAACACCAGCACGCGCATCATCTCGTGCATGGCATCGATCACTTTCTGCGGGTCTTCGGTGCTGGCGAACAGGCGATTGAAGAAAAAGCGGTCGCCGATGCCGGGCGTAATCTCCAGCACCTCGAGCCGCGGGTCACCCGGCAGGCCGCGCGCCTCACTGGCACGCTCTTCGGTTGTCCGAAAATCGCACACCGTGCGGATGTCGAGGTCGGTGAACTGCGGCACGCTGTCGGCGCCCAGGTTGGCCATATGCCCCGAGCGGAACAACCGCCCCCATTGCACGCGCCGGCCGTCGGCCGTGGCATAACCGCCCAGATCGCGAAAATTGATGCTGCCGGCCAGCGGTACATTGCGCTGCGCGACGACGAGATGACTGCCGTCGGCGCGTTCCAGCAGAAAGTATTCGCGCTGACCGGGCCGCTGGGCCGCGAGCGTGGCGCCGGGACGCGCATCGCGCAGCAGCGGCGTGTGGCGCTCGATGGTGCCTGCACTCGCGCCGCCGTAGATGGTCACGGGCTGGGCGCTGAAGCGCTCACTCCAGTCGAAACGATAACGCCCGTCGTTCTGCAATTCGACGGCTACGCCCACCAGCACGTCGTCGCTGTTCGCGCCCTGCATCATTCTCCCCTCATGTGCGACGTCGTCGCGTCGCTTCTGGCCGGCGGCGCGTTTGGCGCGCCGCCCGTGTCAAACTCGATGGCCCGTGCGCAGACCGCCGCCGGATCTCACCACAGGCGTCGCGTGGCGAGCGCCGCCCCTTCGGCCAGGGTCTGCAACTTGGCATAGGCGATGTCGGGATCCACGCGCCCGTATTTGGCGAAGGTGCCGAAGCCGCAATCGGTGCCGGCAATCACCCGCTCCCGGCCAACGATGTCGGCAAAGCGACAGATGCGCTCAGCGACGTATTCGGGATGCTCGATGAAATTGCAGGTGGTGTCGATCACCCCCGGCATGAGGACCTTGTCCTCGGGCAGCGGGATCTCCTCCCACACCCGCCACTCATGGGCATGACGCGGATTGGCCGCCTCAAAGGAAATCACCTGCGGCTTGACCTTGTGCAGCACGCGCATGATGCGCGCGAGAGGAATGTCGAAATCATGCGGGCCATCGTAATTGCCCCAGCACACGTGCAGGCGCGCGGCCTGGGCCGGCACGCGCTCCAGGGCATGGTTCAGCACTTCCACGTGCAGCTCGGCATGGCGGATGAACTCCGCCTCGGACAGGTGCTTGTACTGGGTGTGACGCGCCATGGCCAGATCGGGACAGTCGATTTGCAGGACGAACCCGGCGTGGTTGATGGCTTCGTATTCCTCGCGCAGCACCTTGGCCAACGCTTCGAGGTAGTCGCGCTCGCTGGGATAGTGTTCGTTGGGCAGGAAGGCCCCGATCACGCCCGGTGAGGCGGCGTTCATGAAGCCTTCGACGATGTCGGCGCCTTCGGTGGCTTCGCGGAAGTTGGTGATGTCGGATTCGAGGGCGCTGCGATCGCGGATCTCGATTTCACCGGTACAGCAGGGCCGCAGGATGTTCGGCGCCTGACCCTGCTGAGCGGTGCGTTGCATGAAGGCCGGAAAGCGATCGAGGTCGGCCGGCGGATTGCGGGGGCTGTCGCCCGAGAATCCCGTGCAGCGGTCCTTGATATAGGTCGCGTAGCCGATTTTGCTCATCTCGCCGTCGCTGACGATATCGACGCCCGCCGCGACCTGCCGTGCCACCGCGTTCTTGACCGCCGCCAGCACCTCGGTTGCGAACACGTCCGGGTCGACCTCTTCGCCGAATTCCCGGCGCAGCAGCAGATCGCTCAAGCTGTCGGGACGCGGCAGGCTGCCGACGTGGGAAGTCAGGATTCTATCGGTGCTGATTCTCATGGCGAACCCCTTGCTGAATGCGTGTGGTGGCGCATTCTGGCATGGACCCGCGCACGCGGCGAGGCAGCCGGGACCTGCGCGCCGCGCGGCGCGCCCAACACGCGCGACTCAGGGCGGCGGACTGATCAATACCGCGGCAAACGCCAGGGTGCGCGGCGCGCGCGCCGCCTGCAGAGCCGAGGGGGTCGGCGCAATGCTGGACACGGCACGCAGCACCAGGTCCGGTCGGTCGAGATGAACGAGATGCCCCGCACCGCGCGCAATCCACTGCGCGGCGTGGGGTGACAAGGCCGTCATGCCGGTCTGCATGGTGCGCCACACGGCCTCGCTGTGGGCGCCGCCGGCGCGCGCGTCAAACACCCGCCGTCCACGACTGACGATCAGCACCGGCACGCGCAGTCGCGTGGCGGGCGCGACCGCCAGCGCATGGGCGCTCGCCGCGAAACCCCGCAGTTCATTCAGTGTCGCGATGCGCGCCTTGGGCAGCAGCATCAAGGCCATGGCGCTGGTGCCGTAGGCGACCGGGAAACCGTCCGGCAATTGCGGCATGCGCATGGCGCGGCGGGGTGGCCCGCTGGGCACCTCGGGCAGGGCGGCGAGCGGCAGACGGTCGAATTGCTCGGGCGCCGAACTGTCGAGCAGCACCAGGCCGGCGACTTCGAGCGCATGCCGCCGCGCGAACCAGCGCAGAATGAAACCACCGTAGGAATGCCCGACCAGCAGATAGGGCGCGGACTCGCCGGCGCGGGACAACAGTTCATGGAGTTCATCGGCGCTGTGCTCTGCCGAGGCCGGCGCGGCAACGAAATCGCTCCAGCCGTAGCCGGCGCGATCATAGGCGCAGACGCGCTGGCGCACGGCGAGTTGTTCCTGCAGCGCCCGCCATTCCAGCGAGAAGCCACCGATGCCCGACTCGAACACCACGGTCGGCGCGCCTTCGCCCATGCAATGAAGATGCAGGCGATGTTCGCCCACCGGGATCAGGCGACCCGGATAGCGCTCCAGTATCGACGGCTCGTCGGCCAGCGCCAGGCGCATCACGCACAGGGCCAGCAGCAGCCCGGTCAGACTGAAAATCCAACGCGGTGATCTCGGCCCCAACCGGACGACGTGAGGCGTCGTCACCCTGACCTCCCGCTCATGCCTGCGTATCGACGATCCACTCATGGTGGTCCTCCTGCGGCGAGCGTGTTTCCCAGCGAGTGCGTTGCAACCTCGATGCCAAGCGCGAAAACTGCGAGCGCACGGCCATGCGCCGCGGCGTGCCTGCCCGCGCCTGCTTCATCACAACGCAAAATTGACAACACCGGCGCGCTGCTGGTGCACACGCGGCCAGCCCGCTCTATAGTGCGGCCATCTTCATCGCGTACGACCTGGCTCATGCATTTTCCCGACAGCGCCGGCATCCACGATATTGAAACGCGGCTGGCCGATGGCCGCAGCGTGCGTTACACGCTGTCGGTGCCGACGGCCGCGCCGCCCGACGGGCGCCGTGCGCTGATGCTCATCCTGCATTACGCCGGCACGCCGACCCGCTACTACGGTCGGCCGCTGCTCGAATTCCTGTTCGAGCCGGCACTGCGCCCGTTGGCGCCGGTGTGTCTGGCCCCCGAAGCCATCAACGGCCAGTGGCATACCGAGGAGAACGAAGCGTTCGTGATGCAGGTGCTGGACGGCGCCATGGCCGCTTACGGCGTCGCGCCCGCGCGCGTCGTGATTGGCGGTTACAGCATGGGCGCGATAGGCACCTGGCATTTCATCGAGCACTATCCCGAACGCTTTTCCGCCGCCCTGCCGGTGGCCGGCTATCCGAATCACGAGCTGGTCTGCCCGGTGCCGGTCCATGCCTTTCACAGCGCGAGTGACGAATTGTTTCCGTTGGCGCCGCTCGAGGCGCGCATCGCTGCCCTCGCCGCCCGCGGCCAGCCCGTCACCTTGACCACCGCGAACGTGAACGGGCACTACGACGTGAACGGCTATCGCGGCGCACTGGACGCCGCGCCGGCGTGGCTGCAACAGGTCTGGCAGGCGCAAGACTGAGCTTTACGCCTGAGCCTTGAGGTACTGCCGGCAAGGCAGAAAATACACGCGGTCCGGTCGGTCGAATCGCCTGCCCTGCCGGGCCAGACTGAAGTGCGACCCACAGAAGTCCGCATGCCGTCATCCGCCAGTGCGGGTGTGTATTCGCAGCTGCAACACTACCTGTACGCGCGCCGCTCACCCTGCATACAATCCGAATCCTGCTCAAGGGGGATCACGCGGCCATGGCCGGTGCACAGCGCATCGAGAGCTTCGATTTCGAACCCGGTTACGTGATCGCTGGCAAATACCGCGTGGTCACGCTGCTGGGGCGCGGCTGGGAAGGCGAGGTCTATAAAATCGTCGAGGTCGGCACCGGCATCGAACGCGCGGCCAAGCTGTTCTTCCCCCATCGCAACCAGCGCAACGCCGCGGCGCGGCGCTATGCGCTCAAACTGCACAAGCTGCGGCATTGCGCGGTGTTGATTCAGTACTACACCCAGGACGTCATGGAATTCGCCGGACAGCGCGTGACGGTGCTGGTCTCGGAGTTCGCCGAAGGCGAACTGCTGGAACACTGGGTGCGCCGTCAACCGGGTCATACCCTGCAACCTTTTGAAGCCTTGCATCTGCTGCATGCGCTGGCGACCGGCATCGCCGACATCCACATGGCGCGCGAGTACCACGGCGACCTGCACACCGAGAACGTCATCGTGCGTCGCCACGGCCTCGGCTATCACATCAAGCTCATCGATCTCTATCCCTGGGGCGCGCCCAAGCACGAGAACATTCAGGGCGATGTCTGCGATCTCGTGCGGATGTTCTACGACGTGCTCGGCGGCGCGCGGCGCTATGCCCATCATCGCGCCGAGATCAAGGCCATCTGCTGCGGGCTCAAGCGCTCGTTGATCCTGTGCAAGTTCAAGACCGCCGGCCAGTTGCGCGATTATCTGGAAACCATGGTCTGGGATTGAGGTGGGGACCGGGAATCTGTCGGACTCAGGGTGAATCTGCTGCGGCGGTTCCTTGCTGTCAGGCCGTCAACTTGCAGCGCGTGAGCGCCGCAGCGACGGCAATAACGGTGCCACGCCAAACAGCATCAACACGCCCGCCGCTGGCAGCGGTACCGGTTGCACGAAGTAGTCACGCCGCCAGAGAAAGCTGTTGTCGGGATGGCTGTAGGCTATCTCCTCGCTGTACAGCGCCTGGCGCCGGTCCTGCGGCACGAAGTGCAAGACCAGATCGTCGTCCTGCACGGAGAAGCCCAGCCCGACCAGCGCGAGGGACTGCGCCACGCTGCAGCCGTCCGCGAGACAAGGCAGCAGCGGCTCCGCGCTCTGCAATGAGCCCTCCTCCACGCTTCCGGCCGAGTCCAGCAACAGATGTCGGTAGGCCTGCGACGCCTGCAGCGCATCGCTGCTGAAAGCGAAATGGAGAACCGTCGGCGGCGGCTCGCTGAGCGTAAAGCGCGGCAGCAGTCGTTGCTCGGCAGGCTGCGCCCGATCAACGTAGAGCTGCAGGTCATGGAAGTCCGCGTTGCGCGCATAACGGCCCTGCACTCCCAGCCAGAGACTGCCGCTCAAGGCCGTCAACGTCTCGACATGCTGGGCCAGCGGCGGATCCTGACGGGTGTCGAGAAAGTCCTGACTATCGTGCGCCAGCGACGACGGCGCAAGCGCGTAGCGCACCAGGTAACCGGCACCGTCCGAGGAAAGGTATTGGAAGGCCGCGATACCACCGAGGTCGAAACTGCTGTCTTGCGCGATGCTGCAATCGCGCGCGGCGATGCAGGCCTCCACCGCGCCCGGCAGCGGACCCGCCGTCGCCAGCGTGATGGCCGCTGCCGGCACGCAGGTCCAAGCCCAGAGCAAGCTCAGGGCCAGCCGCCAGATTCTACCGCGGGCGGACTGCAGCGGGACGCGACTTTCCGCGCATCGCGTCGTGCTTCGAATGTGGCGGCATATCATGCGTGCTTTCCTTTGCGAGCGAGCGGGTCATGTGGCCTGGCAAGCTACGATGCCGCGCCCAAGCGCGTGTGCGAACGCCCGCGTTTGACCTTTACGCTATTTGAGTCCGGATCCACGAACAAATGGAATCAGCCGCGGGCGCCGACTGCTCAGGCGGTCTGATGCCGATCAGTTTTGCCGCGATTGCTCGCCCGTCAGGCGACATCGCCTTGCTCTGCAGCCTGCCGTGCACAGACACCTGGGTCATTCACCGCGACTCGCCGACAGCACGCGCCCCACCGCCGCGGTGCGCGTCTCAACGCCGAGTTTGACGAAGATTCTTTCCAGGTGCTTGGTCACCGTGCGCGGGCTGATGTCGAGTATCACGGCGATGTCGCGATTGGTCTTGCCGGCCGTCACCCATTCCATGACCTGCGCTTCGCGCGCCGTCAACCCATGGCTGTCGATGAGGCGTGTGGCCGAGGCCGCCTGCGCGTGATCGAGCAGCAGCAGGTATTCGCCGGCGTCGACCGCGCCGCAGAATTCCATGGTCAGCGCGCCCTCGCCTTCGGCCAGGGTAAAGGGCGCGGCCGCGTCCTCGCCGCGCACCTGCCGTGCCAGCCACGCCACGCATACCGCCGGCAGACGTTGCTCGATGGCGAGCGCCGCGAGGCGCGTACGCGCACGGGAACTGGCGGTGGTGATGGTGCCGTCGGTGGTGACCGTCAGACTCGGCCGCGGCCAGGCTTCGACCGTGCCCTGCGCGCGCCGCAGTTCGCGCGAGCGACCGATGTGGGTGGCGATGCGCGCGAGGATTTCGGCCTCGCGCACCGGCTTGGTCACATAGTCCACCGCGCCGTGATCGAAACCGCGCACGACATCGGCGGTGGCGGTCAGGGCGGTCATGAAGATGACCGGGATCTCGCGCGTATCCTCACGTGACTTCAAGCGCTCGCAGGTTTCGAATCCATCCATGCCCGGCATCACGGCGTCGAGCAGGATGACATCGGGCTTGACCAGTTCGAGTTGGCGCAGGGCGGTGTGGCCACTCAGCGCCACCAGCACTTCGTAACCAGCGTCGGCCAGGGCATCGGACAGAAAGGCCAGATTGGCCGGCGTGTCATCCACGATCATGACCTGGTGACGTTCCTCAATCGGCATATTCATGCGCTTCTCCGGCGCCGATGAAGGCGAGCATTTCAGTGAACAGAAATTCCTTGGCGAGACGGCGCAATTCGCCGACCAGCGGCGCGTGATGCTCGTCCAGGGCTTCGATTTCGTCGATGGCGGCGAGCACCGCGCGGATATGCCCGATGCGCGCCGCCTGCGCGAGTCGCGCATGCAGTTCCGGCGGCAGCGCCGGCATGCGCCGGCCACCGCTTTGCCACACTTCCGCCGGTACGCGCCCGTGCAGCCAACGCAGGGCGAGATGGTGTTCGAGTTGGGTGATGAGTTCCGCCAGGTGCACAGGCTTCAACAGGAAGGCGCTGGCGCCCGCCGCGAAGCAGGCCTCGCGGGTTTCCTCGAAGCCATCGGCCGACACTATCAGTATCGGCCGGCGCCAACCTTCGGCGCGCAGACGTCGTGTCAGTTCCAGGCCGCCCGGTTCGCCCATGGCGAGATCGAGCAGCAGCGCATCGAAGCGCGCGCGTTCGATCTGCGCGAGCGCATCGGCGCCGTCGACCGCCTGCGAAATCTGAAAGCCGAGCGGTTCGAGCATGCCGCATAACACCAGACGATGCGCGCCCTGATCGTCGGCCACCAGCAGGTGTCGTCGCGCGCCGCGATAACCGACGATGGGCGGCCGGCCGCTTTCGACCTGACGCACGGCGCGCAACTTCGGCAGCAACAGCCGCACGCGGAAATTGCTGCCGCGACCGGGCTCGCTGTCGGCGGTCAGTTCACCGCCCATCAAGCCTGTCAGCAGACGCGCGATGGTCAGGCCCAGACCCACGCCCGGCGACGCGCCGCCGCCACGCTCAAAGGGTTGAAAGATACGTTCCAGATCCTGGGCCGCAATGCCCGGACCGGTGTCGGCGATCAGAAAGCTGGTGGTCTCGCGCCGGCAATCGACGGCCAGCGTGACCTGCCCGCTGCGCGTGAACTTGAGGGCGTTGGACAACAGGTTGATGAGAATCTGGGACAGGCGCTTGTCATCGCAGCGCACGCCGGCCGGCAGCTCGCCCTCGACCACGAAATCGAAGGCCAGGCCTTTCTCCGCCGCCTGCGGCCGGAACATGTCGATGAGCTGATTGAACAGCGCAGGGAAATCCGTCTCGCGACTCGAGAGTCTGAGCTTGCCCGCTTCGATGCGCGCGATGTCGAGGATGTCGTCCGCCAGGCGCAACAGGTGCTCGCTGGCGCGCCGCATCACTTCGAGCTGGCCGCGATAACGGGGCGGCAACTCGGCATCGCGCTCGGCGATCTGCGCGTAGCCGATGATGCTGTTGAGCGGCGTGCGCAATTCGTGGCTCATGCCGGTCAGGAAACGGCTCTTGGCCAGACTCGCCGCCTCCGCCACCTCCTTGGCGTGTTGCAGAGCGCGATCGGTGGCCTGGTGGTCGGCGATTTCCTGCAGCAGCAGGGCGGTCTGGCGGGCCGATTCCTCCTGCGCGACACGCCGGCTCTCGCGCGTCAGCACCAGCAGCCAGGCGACCACACCGACTGCCACCAGCAGGCCCGCCCAGATCTTGATCAGCGAGGTTTCCATCAACTGCAGACGCTCGGGCCCAGCGGTCGGCAGACCTTCCATGTAGAGATGGAAATAGACCGTCGCGAGCAGCGCCGAGACGATGGCCACGAGCAGGGCGAAGGTCAGGGTGAAATCGCGCAGCCGCGGGTCGAGCCGCGCGAACCAGTTGGCCCGCGGTGCGCGGCCCAGCAGCACGGGTTTCTTGCAGGCGTCACCGCAGCGCGCATCGATGGAACAGCACAGCGAACAGATCGCGCCGGCATAGACCGGGCAATGGGCCATGTCCTCGCCTTCGAATTCGTTCTCACAGATGCAGCACACATGGGTGGCCGCGCCGGACATGCCGGCCTCGGGCGGGCGCGCGATGTAATAGCGCCCACCGGTGGCCCACGCGATGCAGGGCGCGAGCACGAAGGCCGTGATGAGGGCAATGAACGAAGCAAAGGCCTGCGCCCACTGTCCGAGCGCGCCACTGAAGGCGACGATCGACACCAGGCTGCCGACCAGGGTCGAGACCACCCCGACCGGATTGATGTTATGCAGATGGGCGCGCTTGAACTCGATATAGGGCGGACTCAGGCCCAGCGGTTTGTTCACCACGAGATCCGCCACCAGCGCGCCTATCCAGGCGATGGCGATGCAGGAGTAGACACTCAGCACCTGTTCCAGGGCCTGGTACAGACCGACTTCCATCAGCAGCAGCGCGATGGCGACGTTGAACACCAGCCACACCACGCGTCCGGGATGGCTATGGGTCAGACGCGAGAAGAAGTTGCTCCACGCCAGCGAACCGGCGTAGGCATTGGTGACGTTGATCTTGAGCTGCGACAGGATCACGAACACGGTGGCCGCAGCGAGCGCCAGCTTGGGTGAATCGAACACGTAGGAGAAGCCGACCACGTACATCAAGGTCGGGTCTTCGGCGCGATAGGGCGGAAATTGCTGCTGGATGACCAGGAAGGCGAGGAAAGTCCCGGCCAGTTGTTTCAACAGACCCGGCAGGATCCAGCCCGGCCCGGCGCACAGCACCGCCGCCCACCAGCGGCGCTTGTTGTGCGCACCGCGCTCCGGCAGAAAGCGCAGGAAGTCGACCTGCTCGCCAATCTGCGCGATCAGCGAAAAGCACACCGTGGTCGCGGCGCCGAACAGCAGCGGGTCGAAGCGCGTGCCCCCCGGCGAGAAACCACCGAAGGTGGTCCAGGCCTGGAACAGCGAGGGGTCCTTGTGCAGCACGAAAGCGAAGGGCAGCACCGCCAGCACCGACCACGGCGCCAGCGTCCACACCTGCAGCTTGGACAAACGCGTGATGCCGTGCAGAACGAAGGGAATGATGGCCAGTGAACTCGCGAGATAGCCAAAGGCCAGCGGCCAGTCGAAATAGAGCTGGAACATCAAGGCCATGATGGCGGCCTCGATGGCGAAGAAGATGAAGGTGAATGAGGCGTAGATCAGTGAAGTGATGGTCGAGCCGAGATAGCCGAAGCCCGCGCCGCGTGCCAGGAGATCGATGTCGACGTTGAAGCGCGCCGCGTAGTAGCTGATCGGCAGGCCGGTCAGGAAGATCACGACCGCCACCGCCACAATCGCGCACACCGCGTTGGTGAAGCCATAGCTCACCATCACCGCGCCGCCTATCGCTTCGAGCGCCAGGAACGATATCGAACCCAAGGCAGTGGCGGCGACGCGCGCTTCGGACCACTTGCGAAAGCTGCGCGGCGCGAAGCGCAACGCGTAGTCTTCCATGGTCTCGGTCGCGACCCAGGAGTTGTAATCACGGCGCACTCGCAGAATGCGCTGGGTGGCGGCAGGCACGCTCATTCGGTCGGTCATCTTGCGTTTGAAGGGCGATGCGCGCGCCGTGCCGCGCGCCGCGTCGATGATGTATCTGCACCGTGCCGGTGCTCCATGCGGACGGCACAGGTCGTTTCAGTATCCATACAGTGCGTGAGCAAGGGTCATGCCACGCATTGCGCATGACGTCGTCATGCGTTCTTTTCCGTATCCCCGCGCGATCGTCGTCGCGCGAACCGCCGAGCACATCACGCACTTGCACCGCACGGGTGCCGAATCGATGCGTCTTGCACTCCTTGAGCGCGCAATTCCAACAATCGCCCGAAGCGCGTCGTGACGTACGACAAAGTGCGTATTGTGCGTCGCAACACCGAATCGCTTAATCGCTCCACGACCAGAACACACAGCGGTCAAGCGATTTGTCACCGACCAGGAGGAATCCAATGAAACGCAACGCTCTCGATGCACCATCCACTCTGCGCGCCATCACGCGCAGCCTGAGGACCTTACTCTTCGGCGTCATGGCCAGCGTGCCTTTGCTCGCCAACGCCGGCACCACCACGGCTGAAGTCAACACCACGGGACTTGCCATCACCGACACGGTAGTGAAGGTCGGTCAGTTGCATTCGGCGACCGGCACCATGGCCATCAGCGAAACCGGCTCGATACAGGCCGAGCGCCTCGCCATCGACCAGATCAACGAGATGGGCGGCATACTCGGCCGCAAGATTGAAATCATCCAGGAAGACGGTGCCAGCGACTGGCCGACCTTCGCCGAAAAGGCGCGCAAGCTGCTGGTGAACGACAAGGTCGCGGCGGTGTTCGGCTGCTGGACCTCGGCGTCGCGCAAGGCGGTGTTGCCGGTCTTCGAGAAAGAGAACGGCATGCTCTACTACCCGACCTTCTACGAGGGTCTCGAGCAGTCCAAGAACGTCATCTATACCGGCCAGGAAGCCACCCAGCAGATCATCGCCGGCCTCGACTGGCTGGCCAAGACCAAGGGCGCGAAGAAGTTCTACCTGGTCGGTTCGGATTACATCTGGCCGCGTACCTCCAACAAGATCGCGCGTAAGCACATCGAGAACGTGCTGAAAGGCGAAGTGGTCGGCGAAGACTACTTTCCGCTCGGCCACACCCAGTTCGGTTCGCTCATCAACAAGATCAAGCTGAAGAAGCCTGACGCGGTGTACAGCATCATCGTCGGCGGCAGCAACGTCGCATGGTGGAAGCAGCTCAAAGCGGCCGGTGTGACTTCCGACAAGCAGACCATTCTCACCATCTCGGTCACCGAGGACGAAATCCTCGGCATCGGCGGCGAGAACATGGTCGGCTTCTATGCCGCCATGAAGTACTTCCAGAGTCTCGATAACGAGAACAACAAGAAGTTCGTGGCCGCCTTCAAGGCCAAGTACGGCGACAAGGCCGTGATCGGCGACGTCACGCAGGCCGCCTACCTGGGGCCGTGGCTGTGGAAAGCGGCGGTCGAAAAGGCCGGCAGCTTCGACATCGACAAGATTGCCGCGGCGTCACCGGGCATCGAGCTCAACACCGCGCCGGAAGGCTACGTGAAGGTGCATGAGAACCATCACCTGTGGAGCAAGCTGCGCATCGGCGAAGCCCTTGCAGACGGCCAGTACAAGGTCATCTACGAGTCCGACCTCATCGAACCCAACCCCTTCCCGAAGGGTTACCAGTAAGCACGACCCGGTCGGCCACGCTCACGGACGAGCGCGGCCGACCCTCTCATGTTCAACAGTGCGGGCCGTGACCCGGCCCGCGCACGATCAGGCGCCAGCGCGGAGCACAGACGATGGACGGCATGTCATTTTCGGAATTCGGTTCAGTACTCATCATGCAGGGCTTCAACGGCCTCTCCTACTTCAGCGTGCTGCTGCTGATGGCCCTCGGCCTCGCAATCATCTTCGGCCAGATGGGCGTCATCAACATGGCCCACGGCGAATTTCTCACCATCGGGGCCTACACCACCTATCTGCTCTCGGTGTGGTCGGCGAGTTACGCGCCGTGGTTCGAGAACTACTACTTCATCGCGGCAATCGTGGTCGGCTTCGGGGTGGCCTTCGTGATCGGCTACCTGGTGGAGTGGCTGATGATCAGGCATCTGTACAAACGACCACTCGATTCGCTGCTCGCGACCTGGGGCCTGTCCCTCATCATGCAGCAGACTTTCCGTTCGACCTTCGGCCCCAAGGAAGTCAGCGCCACCCTGCCCGCCTGGCTGATGGGTTCCTACTCGCCCAAGGAAGGCCTCGATATTCCCTTGAACGGCCTGTTCGTGATGGGCCTGACGCTGCTGCTGACCTGTTCGGTCGCGGCCATCATGTTCTATTCGCGCTGGGGTTTGCGCGTGCGTGCCACCACCCAGAATCGTGCCATGGCCGGTGCGGTCGGCATCGACACCGCGAAGATCGATCGATTGACCTTCGCGCTCGGCTGCGGCATCGCCGGTGTCGCCGGCGCGGCCTTCACCACCATCGGCTCGACCGGGCCGACCAGCGGTTCGCTGTACATCGTCGACACCTTCCTGGTGGTGGTCTTCGGTGGCGCGCAGAGCCTGCTCGGCACCATCGCCTCGGCCTTCTCCATTGCCCAGACCAACTCGACGCTCGAGTTCTTCATGACCGGCTCGACAGCCAAGGTCATCACGCTCGCGACCATCATCGGCATTCTCATGTTGCGCCCGGAAGGTCTGTTCCGCCTGCGTGTACGCAAGTAAGCCGATCGCCACGACGAACGAGGACTAGACCATGACCACACCATCCGTGATTGAAACCAAACCGGAGGCCGCGCCCGCCTGGCGCGCCTACGTCCCGCTGGCGGTGCTGGCGGTGTTCATCCTCGCGGTGCTGCCGCTCTGCCTGGATCTGTTCCGCCTGAACCTGGTCGGCAAATACCTGACCTACGCCTTCGTCGCCATCGGCCTGGTGTTGTGCTGGGGTTACGGCGGCATCCTGAGCCTGGGGCAAGGCGTGTTCTTCGGCCTCGGCGGCTACGCGATGGCGATGTTCCTGAAACTCGAAGCGTCCGATCCGGAGAGCACCAAGATCCAGTCCACGCCCGGCATTCCGGACTTCATGGACTGGAACCAGATCACCGCGCTGCCGGCGCTGTGGCAGCCCTTCCACAGCTTCGCCTTCACCTTGTTCGCGATCGTCGCCGTGCCGGGCCTGCTGGCTTTCGTCATCGGCCTGGCGATGTTCAAGCGGCGGGTGGGCGGCGTGTACTTCGCGATCATGACCCAGGCCTTCGCCGCGATGCTGAGCATTCTCATCATCGGCCAGCAGGGTTACACCGGCGGCGTCAACGGCATCACCGATCTCAAGACCCTGCTCGGCTGGGACATTCGCACCGACCACGCCAAGTACGTGCTGTATTTCCTCAACGCGGGCCTGTTGCTCGGCGCCGTGCTGCTCGGCCAGATAGTGCTCAAGACCAAGTTCGGCAAGCTGCTGCTGGCGCTGCGCGACAAGGAGGAACGCGTGCGCTTCTCGGGCTACGACGTCGCCGCGTTCAAGGTCTTCATCTTCACCTTCGCGGCCATGCTGTCGGCGGTCGGCGGTGCGATGTTCACCCTGCAGGTGGGCTTCATGTCACCGTCCTTCGTCGGCATCGTGCCGTCCATCGAAATGGTGATCTTCACCGCGGTCGGCGGCCGCTTGTCGCTGGTCGGCGCGGTCTACGGCAGTCTCGCCGTCAACTTCGGCAAGTCCTACTTCTCGGAAAGCTTTCCGCAGTTGTGGCTGTTCCTCATGGGCGGTCTGTTCATTGCGGTGGTGATGCTGTTCCCCAACGGTCTGGCCGGTCTCGGCGAGAACATCAGCGGCTGGGTCAAACAATGGCGTGGTCGCCAGGCCAGGCAATTGCCGGCGCGCGGCGCGAGTCGCGCCGCCACGCCCCCCACCGATGAACCGGCGGCGCCCAATGCGCTGCGTGCCAAAGGAGGTGCGGCATGAGTGGCGCACGCATCGTGCTCGCGGTCGAGAATCTGTCGGTCTCGTTTGACGGCTTCAAGGCGGTCAACGATTTGAACCTCTACGTCGAACAGAACGAACTGCGCGTGGTGATCGGCCCCAATGGCGCCGGCAAGACCACCCTGCTCGATCTCATCTGCGGCCGCACCCGCGCCACCGAAGGCTCGATCAAGTTCAAGGACATGGAACTGACGCGCATGCCGGAATACGAGCGGGTGCGTCGCGGCATCGGACGCAAATTCCAGACCCCGTCCATCTACGAGAACCTGACGGTGCTGGAGAACCTCGAAGTGTCCTATCCGCGCGGTCGCAGCGTGTTCGGCAGTCTGTTCTTCCGTCGCGATCAGGCCTTGCTGGACCGCGTCAAGGAAGTCGCCGAACTCATCTATCTCGACGACCGTCTCGACGACGCCGCCGAACTCCTGAGTCACGGTCAGAAGCAGTGGCTCGAGATCGGCATGCTGCTCATGCAGGACCCGGAACTGCTGATGCTCGACGAGCCGGTGGCCGGCATGAGCGTCAGTGAACGGCAGAAGACCGCGGAACTGTTGACGCGCATCTCCAACAACCGCTCCGTGATCGTGATCGAGCACGACATGGAATTCGTCAAAAGCATCGCGCACCGCGTGACGGTGCTGCACCAGGGAAAAATGCTGGCCGAAGGCAGCATGGACCACGTGCAGGCCGACCCGCGCGTGATTGAAGTCTACCTCGGACATTGAGCCGCAGCGCGGCCTGGGAGGACACATGTTGGAAGTTCGCGATTTCACCGTCAGTTACGGCGAGAGCGAAGTGGTGCACCAAGTCGGCTTCGATGCCGGCGAGGGCGAGATACTCGCGGTCATGGGCCGCAACGGCATGGGCAAGAGCACCTTGTTCAAATCGCTGATCGGCATCCTGCCGAGTCGCGCCGGCTCCCTCAAGCTGGCGGGCAAGGATCTGGCCAGCATGCCGAGCCACAAGCGTGTTGAATACGGCCTCGCCTACGTGCCCCAGGGCCGCATGGTGTTTCCGGCCCTGACCGTGATGGAGAACGTGCTGACGGGTTTGCGTAACCGCAAGGACAGCATCCCCGACGAAATCTTCAGCCTGTTTCCCATCCTGCGCGAGATGGCCAACCGCAAGGCCGGCAATCTGTCCGGCGGCCAGCAGCAGCAGCTCGTGATCGCGCGCGCGCTGGTGACCAATCCCAAGGTGCTGCTGCTCGATGAACCGACCGAAGGCATCCAGCCTTCCATCATAAAGGACCTTGCGCGCCTGCTCATCGAGATCAAGAAACTGCGCGGACTGACCATCGTGGTCTCCGAGCAGGTGCTGAGCTTCGCGCTCGAAATAGCCGATCGCCTGCTGGTCATCGAACGTGGACACATCGTCGACGAGATGACCCGCGCCAACGCCGACAGCGCGACCTTGGGTCGCTACTTGTCGGTGTAATCACCCTCATCGTTCATCACGCAAGGAGAAACCCCATGCTCGAAGTATTGATCCCCGCCGACCCGCTCAAGGCGCCGGCAGACCAGGGCGGCACGATCCACAACCGCTGGCATCCCGACCTGCCGATGGTCGCGATGGTCAAACCCGGCGCCTCGTTCCGCGTCGAATGCGTCGACTGGACCGGCGCGCAGATCAAGGACGATGATTCGGCCAACGACGTGCGCGACGTCGATCTGACCAAGGTCCACTACCTGTCCGGCCCAATCGGCGTCGAAGGCGCCGAGCCCGGCGATCTGCTGGTGGTCGACATTCTCGACATCGGCACGCTGCCGACCTCGGACTGGGGTTTCACCGGCCTGTTCGACAGGAACAACGGTGGCGGCTTTCTCACCGACCATTACCCCGATGCACGCAAGGCCTGCTGGAACTTCGAAGGCATCTTCGCCAAGTCGCGGCATATCCCGGGCGTGAGCTTCGCCGGCATCATGCATCCCGGCCTGATCGGCTGCCTGCCGTCCCATGATCTGTTGAAGACCTGGAACGCGCGCGAAGCGGCGCTGGTCGCGACCGATCCCAATCGCGTACCGCCGCTTGCCGCGCTGCCCTCGGCGGAAACCGCCTTGATGGGCAAGATGACCGGCAGTGCCGCCGCGGAAGCGGCCAAGGTCGGTGCACGCACGGTGCCGCCGCGCGAACACGGCGGCAACTGCGACATCAAGAACCTGTCGCGTGGCTCGAAGGTCTACTTTCCGGTCTACGTGAAGGGCGGTGGCCTGTCCATGGGCGACCTGCACTTCTCCCAGGGTGATGGTGAGATCACCTTCTGCGGCGCCATCGAAATGGCCGGCTGGATTGAACTGCACGTCGAAGTCATCAAGGGCGGCATGCAGAAGTACGGCGTGACCAACCCGATCTTCAAGCCCAGCCCGCTCGAGCCGCGCTACAACGACTACCTCATCTTTGAAGGTATCTCGGTCGACGAATCCGGCACCCAGCATTATCTCGATGCGCATGTCGCCTATCGGCGTGCCTGCCTGAACGCCATCGAGTACATGAAGAAGTTCGGCTACACCGGTGAGCAGGCCTACGCGATCCTGGGCACAGCGCCGGTCGAAGGTCATATCAGCGGCATCGTCGATATCCCCAATGCCTGCGCAACCCTGTGGTTGCCGACCGGCATTTTCGATTTCGACATCAAACCCAATGCCAGCGGCCCCGTGGTGCAGACCTTCGGCGGCATCGATCTGGCGCGCGCGAGCTGAAGTTGAACGGTGTCGATGGCGCGTGACGAGCACGCGCCGTCGACCTCTCACATCCGGAGACCTGCCATGCCCTTCTATGAATACCAGTGCGATTGCGGCACCGACTTTTCCCTGCAACGCGCCATCGCCGCACGCGACGTGCACGCGCCCTGCCCCGATTGCGGCGCCGGCAGCCGCCGTCGCGTCGCCGCGCCGCGCCTCGCGGCGGTCGGTCGCGAAACGCGCATCGCCCATGAACGCAATGAACGCTCGGCCCATGAACCGCGGGTGCATCGCGCCGGCGGCGAGCACAGCGGCCATGTCCACGGCCCTGGTTGTGGGCACAGCCACGGCCCTGCCCAGCAAGCCAGGAGCGGGCCGTCGCGGCCGTGGATGCTGGGGCATTGATCGCGATTTCTGATTCCGGGCATCACCCGTGGGTCAGACTTCAGTCTGACATTGGCGGCTTGGCCCTGGCGCAAAGGCTGTGCACCGACAGTCTGACTGAAGTCTGAGCCACAAAATTCTTCGATGATTGCGCGCCGCTTCAATGGCCGTCGCGCCGACGCTGTCGTTAACGCCTGTCCGGGTAGTGCGACACGTCGGCGCTGACGGCCGCCCGCTGGAGTGTCAGACTGAGGTCTGACCCACAGGACGCCAGCGAGGACCACCATGCCCGCCATCAATCGCCAGGTCGTGCTCACTTCCCGCCCGAGCGGCATTCCCCAAGCGGAACATTTCGCCATCGTCGAGACCGCGCCGCCCGTGCCAGGGCCTGATCAAGTGCTGGTGCGCAATATCTTCCTGTCGGTGGAGCCCGCCATGCGCGGCTGGGTGTCGGACGTCGGCAATTATTCGGCACCGGTCGAAATAGGCGCGGTGATGCGTGCCTTGAGCGTGGGCCGCATCGAAGCCTCCAAGCTTGCGGGTTACGCCGTCGGCGACTACGTGACCGGCATGTTCGGCTGGCAGGATTATGCCGTGGTCGGTGCCGGCGTCATTCAACGCAAGGTAGCCGAGCAGGGCTTGTCCATCTCGACTTCCCTGGGCGTGCTCGGCATCAATGGCCTCGCCGCCTACTTCGGTCTGCTGGACGTCGGCCAGCCGCGCAGCGGCGAGACCGTGGTGGTATCGACCGCGGCGGGCTCGGTCGGCTCCTGCGTCGGGCAGATAGCCAACATCAAAGGCTGTCGCACCGTCGGCATCACCGGCGGCGCGGCCAAGAAAGCCTTGTGTACGGAGGAATTCGGCTACAGCGTGGCGATAGACTACAAGCACGAGGATATCGGCGCGGCGCTGGACGCCGCCTGCCCCGATGGCATCGACCTCTACTTCGACAACACCTCGGGCCCCATCACCGACGCCGTGCTGCCGCGTCTCAAGCTCGGGGGTCGCGTGGTGATCTGCGGCACGGCGTCCATTGCGAACTGGAATCCGCCGCCGCAAGGCCCGCGCTTTGAACGCATCCTGCTGACCAAGCGCGCGCGCATGCAGGGGTATGTGATCTTCGATTACGCGCCGCGTTATGGCGAGGCGCTCGCCGAACTCACGCCATGGGTGCGCGCCGGTCGCATCCGCTTTCGCGAAGACATCCTCGATGGCATCGAACACGCGCCCGATGCCATCGCCGGACTCTATCGCGGCGACAACCTCGGCAAGCGCCTCATCAGAATCGCGCCCGAAAGCTGAGCGCTGCAGTTACGCGCGGTTCAAGCGCCGCGCGCCTTGAGTTCCGCCTCGACGTGGGGCGGCACCATGCCCTTGGCGCGATACTCGTTCATGAGTCGCGCCGGCACTTCATCGTAGTTGCCGATCGGTCCGCGGCAGGCGGCCGCGCCACACAGACAACTGAAGCGGAACGGAAACGCGATTTGCGTCAGGCCGTAGTCGAAATAAAGTTCGTCGCCGGCGGCGATATCACGGCTCGCCACCAGATAGA
>Ga0208492_1000687_pt1 | contig 26521 bp, 41 predicted proteins | sample Subbioar_CSW14AB_FD_184820 | JGI IMG/M metagenome (GOLD analysis project Ga0208492, IMG submission 184820) | Serpentinite rock and fluid subsurface biosphere microbial communities from McLaughlin Reserve, California, USA - CR12Mar_CSW14AB (SPAdes) | ecosystem: Environmental > Terrestrial > Deep... | reverse complement strand
AGCTTCAAGAACTTGATTAATATCAATGGATTCTGTTGTCCCGGCCGCAACACTCTTCACGGCATAAATATTGGTAGGTCCTGCGGTGCCGCCTTTCGGAACAAGATGAATTGTTGCAATGATAGCATCGGTGGCATGTGAATTATATAGGGCAATTTTTTCCACCTTTAGTTTTGCATTTTTCTTTACTGTACACAGTACAGAAGCGGCGTCGTCAAGCTTAACCGGAGTAAAAAGTTTTTGAGCATTAGCCATTTTATAGTTTCCTCCTTTAATAAAATAACCTGATTATTTTTATTGTATGTTTTAAATTGTTATTTACTTATAAATTATAATGAAACACACTAATTATTATAAAAAAATAAAGAATGCCCAAATTTAGGCATTCTTTATAACTTATTATACACGAGGTTTAGTTACTTGCGCGATATCAAGATACCACCGATATCGATTTCGCAAATCCTTATTCATTACAATAGAAAAGGCGATTTGTGAAATAACATCTTTTGTTACACGAAATCGTAAATACTTCGCTCTCTCTTCAACAGTGGCACCATTTTCTTTTAATTTAATATATTCATCTACAATTTTTTGTGCCGCATTTATAATTTCTTTCTTATATTCTTCTGCTTCTTTCATTGTGTTAAAGTAGTTATAATTATCTTGATTATCAAAAGCTGATAATAGGGATTTTCCATCTTTTGATATATATAATCCACTATTCATTGAATTCAGATATCCGAATTTGAGTGAATATCCGAAATCTGTATTTTTAAACCCATCAATGGTCTGTTGTCTGATATATTCTCCATATTCTCTGTCAACAAACCTGTAGACAGAATCAGTTTTAAACCCAAATATTGATTCAACGACTAGGCAATCACCGTGACCTTCCCTGACCGCCGTAATAGCATCTTTGATCCTATCGTTGAATAATTTTAGAGGATAGTCTGTATATGGATTTGGTATGGGAAAATATTCCCTACCATTCTTATCAATTTCAACACAATAATCCTCGCCGTTTTCAAATAAAACCCTTTGGCCATAATGCTTTACGTATTTACTGGATTTTGTCGAATAATAGAGTATGTATTCCATTAAAATAATTCATCCTTTCTATATCATATTGTATTCTATGCTGATTTCTTTTTTGCCTTAATTAATCTGTAACCTAATGCTGTTGGTTCTAATAAATAATCAGACGGTATATTAACTTTATCAATAAGGATGTTAATAGCTACAACTTCACCTTTTCTATCAATTAGACTACAATTAACAGTTTTAATTCCAGTATAAATTTCAAATGTCTTCTGATTTGAAGGCCAATAACCATATCTGGTTGGATTTAAATCCATATCATCATATACGAAACCAAAGTTGACAATTCCTAAATTATTGATTCCCCATCTCAGTTTACCGCTATTACTTCCAGCAAATTCTTTAATATGTTTCGATTCATTAAGCACTCTTGGAATTGCCTCATCGCTGAATAAGTCGGTATGTATATATAATTCATATTCATCTATGGATGATTCTATAACCTCTATTTTAGTGAATTGTTTATCTCTAGGATTCATCAATATTCATTCCATTCATTATCATATGTGGATATCGCCACTGTGGTACATGTGGCCGAATACGCTCTTTCATTATTGACCAAGTAATATCTGTCATGTTTAAAAAGAATATCTCTGAATTTTGTTCAAAATATTTTAATGCATCTTCAATTATATAATTATGAGGAGATTGTGTCACAATACAACCATCTGGTCGTACTAGAATAACACAACTCCTAAGTGAACCATCAGAAACTATATGAGTCTTATTTAAAAGATTTTCATTCTTCAATAAAATATCTAGAAAATCTTTAACCTGTTCATCACAGGAATTTCTTTCTAAATACTTATTGATATAATCAATTACTCCATCTTTTGTATTAGATATAGTTGTAGAATCGATATAGTCTTTTAAATCCATATTACGCAATTCAGTACTCGGCATATACGCAGGTATCATTACACAATCACCATCCTTAATAATAAATCATATATTTACCAACGATCGTTGTCATCAGACCAGTCCATCATATCCCTTCTAAGATCATCCTCCAGATCTTGTTTAACACTTTCCCAATATTGTTTATTAAATTTTATATTCATCTTTTTTGTATGAATTAACTGTGCATATTGCTTCTTTGTCAATTTAGTACGTTTGATAATATAATTTTTCTTGATATGACGCATCTCTCCAGCTTGGAATGAAACAGCATTTAATGCAGTTATTTTGATGGAGCCGTCTTTTAGAAATTCAAATATATCATGTTCACACCAATATATGGCACTTGAGCCGCCAAATGAAAAGAGAATCATTGGACGGCTTTCATTTTTAAATATAGTCATATTAATCATATGATGAATGATAATTCTCCCAGGTGTATACTTACACCCATTCAACTCAAAGGGTTTATTTAGAACACTTTTTAATCTGTCAATAATTATATTTAAGGTTGTATCATTTAATACTACTACCTCATTCATTTGTATGAAATACCTCCTTTAATTTTCATCTATTGCCGCTACAATATCATCAATGACAGATTCGGACCAACCCAATGATTTTAGAAAATTTCTAATACCATCTGCAACGAACTGAATCTGTTCAGTTCCGTTAACATTTTCTTCATTATAGAAGTTATGCCGATTTCCATATCCATCTATGAAACAAATATCGATACTTCTTTTATCAGAGTTAGTCATTAATATTTCCTCCTTATTTAAATTCGCAATCTAATATTTTACCAAGTTTGCCCGATATCTTCCATAAATGCTGGACAGGAAAGACATGTTTCACATTGCATACCACAACTCATATACCCAGGATTAATATGTATATAAGAATACCTTTTTATGCAGTCTAAACAACACGAATTCACACCATCACCCAACATTGAAAACAACTCCTTTACTAATATGATTACCAAATAATATCTGGAAAAATTTAATCAATAGTAATCCTAAGTTTACGATTTTTTATTAATTACCACACTGTTTTTTAAATCGATCTATCATTTGTACCTCTTCATCGGTAACGGTATTTGGATAAACTCGTCAAGCAGCGTGGCTGCTACTGCTACTTTATTGTCTTTATTATTTATATCACACCCATATACAATTCCTCTTCTCCCAAATTCAATTTTATATGTTTTCCCATCCAAGATAAACCCATTATATCCAGCTTGGATGATTTCAGCGGCGTTACTATACATTAATATAATCCCCCTGTTTAATTTTTTTATTTGAACTGCTGGCTAGTTATGAGTCTAAATCTGATTTTATCCCACCAGGTTATTTTTATATCTTTCCAAGTTTCATAACGACATAATTTACTCAGTAAATGATAGTCATCATTCCATGTTCGACCACCTTTCACATTTTCATCTTTAACGTATCTAAAACCACAGATTAACCATGTTATAAATTTAGTTTCTAATCTGAATAAAAGATTACCCAATCTGCCAGTAGGATATCTCTTTCGTCCCCTAATATAACCACTTAAACCGGTACTATCAAAATATACTTTCACATTATGATTCATAGCACACCTCCATTATTTCCAAAAAATAAAACCATAAGATTATTATGGTTTTATTGATTTAATTTTTTCAACTAACATTCTTGTATGCATTGCTTTTATTTGTGCATTTGTTAAATTTTCATAGAAAGTTAATGGATAGTGGTAAGTCTGAAGAAGATTATCTATTCGGATTTGGATATCCAAAGCTCTTTCTTTATACAATAGCTGAAAGTTGTTGCTCTTCTTTTTTCTTTTCTGTATTACCATCAGCATTTCCCGCCTTTATTATATTGTACTGCTCATTGTCGTCAAATGCTGTAAGCACCATTGTGTGGTACTGTTTGATTTCACACCTTTCACACTCTAGTCGCATCCCGGACTTTGCACATATGGTGCAAGAGATTTTAAATGATTCTATAGCTTTCTCCTTACTATACGCCTGATTTTGAAAGGTAATTCCCATAGTTTCAAATTTTGATGTCATTTTAAATTCCTTCTTTCAGATATATATTTTATATTTCTAATATATAATATATAATCATATCATGATTATATTACGGTAAGAAAATCAATAATAATCCAAACTTGTAATAAATATCTTAACTTTTATTATAAGGGGATGATTTATAAAATGAATCATATGATACTAATGGAAATGATTAATCTGATTAAAGAAAAAAGTATTATAAATGAAAACGTTTCTAAAGAAGAAATAAATCTAGTCAAAAAAATTAATAACACTCTTACAAATCAAGATAAAGAATATCTGGGACCGAGATGGTTTTATGATGATTCTCAATATAGAAATTTCCATTGTATAAATAAAGAACCAGTGGCATATATCGAAAGTAGAATTATTGGCACTAAAGCTTATTTAGAAATTGTTGTTCATCCTAAGTATAGAAAAAAAGGTATCGCTAAGAACTTGATTGCAAAAGCCATGGAAGAAATTCCTAGTAAGTTTAAAGATGTTGAAAGACTATATTGGGTAGTTAAAGAAGATAATATACCATCGATACATTTAGCTAATAAACTTGGATTTACTAAAATAGCTGAAAAAAATAAAGAACTAAGATTTATATTAGAGATTAAATAAAGCCGGGTTATATAACCCGGCTTTACTCTTTATTTAATATATTCTAATATGATCTTTATTCTTTAAGTTCAAATTATGATCTGGAAATAATATATAACATAGGTTATGTGAATATGACTCATAAAACTCTGGAGAATGGGTAATCATAAATACTTGATTTATTCCAATTCTTTTAAGTTGCTTCATTAAGATATTGCAATATATGAGTTTATTCTGATAATTAAATCCAGCATCTACTTCATCAAGAGATAATACTCCATAATTTGATAATACTTGTTCAACTATTGCCATAGATAAACATGTAGAAATAAAAGATTTTTCTGAAGAGGATGCTTTAGAAATATCTGTACCCATGTCACCATTATGTTGAAATGGTATTAGAAATTCTTTGTCGTTTATCTCGAACTGTTCCAGATATAACGTACCATCAAATACATCACTTAGTAACATATTGGCATTCTTCCTAAGTTCATCTATATACATTTTAAGAATATCTACAGCCATACCTTTATTCGTAGATAGAGCATCTCTAATTAGACTTAATATTTGAAGATTTTCTTCTAATATTTCTTTCTCCATTTTATATTCTTTTATCTTAATCTCTTGATATTTATATCTATCTCGTTCTTGAGTTAGCGGTCTTAATTTGCTTTCAATGATTTTTAATTTTTCTTTTCTTTCGTCTATCTTAGCTTTTAACTCTTCTATCTTTTCGCTAGATTCTTTTATCTTATCAAATCTGTCTGATAATGACATTATATCTTTCTTACACTCATCAGATCTTATAAGTCTTTCTTTTAGATCTAATAATATTTCTTCATTATCAGTTAATATAGAATGTTCGTTCTCTAACTTCTCTAATCTCTCTATACTGCTTTCAACTTCTTCTGCTTCTTTGTCATATTTCTTATTCAACTTATTTATATCGCTAGTAATCGAGTTAATTAGATTTTCATTCTTGGTGAAATTTTCTAATTCTCTTTCTAATAATGGTATTTTAACATTTCGCATTTCGTCATATTCTTTTTTATCTTGGAGTATTTCAATCATATCATAGAAGTTATTTTCTACTTCAGGTAATGTATTATATTCCAATATTCGTTTTGTCAGTTTATCGTGAGTATTATATGAATCACTAAATGGCAATATAGATATTATAGAATAATTACTTTCATAAAAATCAAATATTCTTTCTATCTTGGGTTTTAGCCTATACACTTCAGTCAATGTCTCCACTTCATCAAGAAGAACATTATATTCTTTGGTTAATTCAATCATATCGTTTTTTAATTTGATAAGCTGTTTCTCTATGATACTCCATTTATGATATTCATTTAGAAATTCACAGGTTTCTATTATACATTCTTTGGGGCGTTTATGTATGCTATCTTTAAGGTGTTCATATGAATTAAGCCTTTCTATATTAACAGTTAACTTATTTATTTTATCTTTAAGATTGTCTAGTTTATTTCTTGCAGTTGTATATTTGAGATCGAAATCTTTATTAAAACTCGCCGTATACGCTAGTTTAAGATATTTTTTATCATCAGCATTATTATATAAATCAACAAGAAAACTCCTTAAATTTTCAATGATATCGATTCCTCTTATCAAATCCTTGGCTTCTAAAGATGTATTTAAATTTTTAATTCTCTTATTATATTTACCGAGCTTTTCTCTATATTCTTCTAATAGATTAACTATGTCTTTTTTAGCTTTAACCCCAGACAACTGTTTAATTAAAGATTCCTTTTCTGATATTGAATCATATATAGAAGATTTTAACTGTTTTTTTGATGATATTAACGATTTAAGTTCTATTAATTCTTCCCATTTTTTAGATTTCAATTTTAAATTAGTATATATAAAAGATTCTATATTCTGTAAGGTTATACTTCTATATTCGATATGTTCACTAATTACTTTATCAAATTTGGATAGTAGCTTCTCTTGTTTATTATTTAATTCTTTTAGTTCTGATTTAATACTATTATATTGAGATAGTAAAGAGCTTTGAGGATCTAGAGATTCTATTTCTGCTTTATATTTATTGATTTTTCCTATGTTCCTATCTCTCTTATCTGCCAAATAATTAGTCTGTTCTTCTATTTCTTTTAATCGTTCATGTACTGCAACTTCATCATCCATTTTTCCCAGCTTGTCTACCAGGGATGATAGGAATATTTTAACATCTCTATATTTCTTTGAAACTATTTTCTGATATATAGTGGTGTCATCTGCTTTCGGTACAAACTTATATATATGATCTTTTCTATTTGCTCCAGTCATATTGACTAATCCAACCATATCGCTATTTTGAGCTGAAATTCTTAGGAAATCTTCTGTTATACCGAATTCTTGTTCTATCACTGTTAAGAATGATGATACATTTCCATTTGGATTAAGATCTATTTCTTTATCATCAATAATTTTATATATAAATGATTTAGTTGCATGAGAGCCAGATTTATTCGGAATATAAACATGTTTTATTCTAATTTTTATATTAGTCTCATCTTGTTTCTCATACAATAATAACTTATAACCTTCTTTATCTTCTCTGATGAATTTATCTCTTTTATCTGTAGTACCAGAAAATGGATGAAGAATAGATAACATGGTTGATTTTCCGTGAGCATTACCACCCAATATGATAAATACTGTTTTATCAGTATAATCTCGTAAATCTAATTCGATTCTCTTCTTACCTAAACCATTATATATACCAATAAAATTTTCGCTTTCAAAATACACTAATTTATACAATATATTACACCTGCTCTCTGAATATATCTTCATTAGATAGTTAGATAATATATAAAGAAAAAAAAATAAAGATATCTTACCATTTCGGTAAGATATCTTGGTAAATCATTCTGGTGTTATTTTATCTAAATTATCTATTTCTTCTTTACTCATTTCAATGATGGTAGTTTTACAAGGAGTCCATTCTAATGTTGGATTACCTACCTCAATCTGCAAATGTAAATCATGATAATCCTGTACTGATATAAATGGAAGACTTTTAACATACATGGTGGCAACTAAGGTATCATTCTTAAATGGAAAAGATGAACTTATACGGAAATACCGTAATCTAGAAGTAAACATCTTTTCTAATAATTCATCAGTTTTTTCCGGACAACTATTCATAAGCTTCTCTAATAACCAATATTTAAGTCGTTTCACTGTTTTTAACCCCCCTAAATTTTTTATAGAAATACAAAAACCTTTCTATAAATCTATCATGTTCTTTTACGTTTCGAGTAATATTCAAAGAAGCCATTGCCTCTTCTTTGTAAGCCGATACCGTCCATGAAGTTGGCGCTTATAATACAGTCTTCATAACGTAAATCATTTTCATTATAATTCGAAACTATAACACCGCGGGCATTCAAAATAGCTTTGCCTTCCGCATATAATCTATCTCTTTCATCGTCCGATTTCGCTCTGTCTAATGGTTTATAATATAAGTAATCTACTTTAATAGTTGGTATATCTCTCTTACATATACTAATTGGAGTATCTTTTTCACATATATTAGTTAGTTTTTCATGTATATCGGCTATTTTGGTTTGCAATATATCTATACACGCATTTCTTGTCCTAACACTATCATCATGCTTTCTCTGTAGTTCACTAGCTATCCACCTATCACGATGTTGTCCATGTTTACCCGGATTAAGCCCAATAGATTCCCATTCAGCGTAGTAATCCCTATTTAAAAGTCCGTGTATATGTCTGTTAATATCAGATAGTGTTGCCTTTCTCATAATTTTACCTACCTTTTAAAATTGCTATGATAATAATCACCATTAGGTGATATTACAACAATTTGTTTACCTTGATCTTTATAATCACACACCGCAACACGCCAGCCGTGGCCCTTAATCAGTTTAATTGCATCTTTAAGTACACTATAACATGGATGTGCGGCGTGATTTGCAGGATCGAAAGTATTATACGCTGCACATATATAATCCTTGAGTCTTTCACAATTTCTATTGCCCATATGTTTCATAAGTTTACTGTTGAATGATAATATGTTACCAAATAAATGAAAATTATACAATTTTTTAACCTCCTTTATATACTATTTATATAATATATATTTGAATATTCATAAGATTACGATAGTTGTAATTAAAAAAAGAAGCTCAATATAATTGAGCTTCTTTAAAATGTTAAGGTAAATATACTCTTGCCTTAGCCGGACCAAACACTTCTTCTCTTACATTCCAACTTTTAGACACATAGATGATTTCCCCTGTTTTAAATGGAAGACCTGTCTTAGGGTGTGAGCCTACTTGATTAACAAACCATTCATTAACCAATTGTAAGCCGCCGATATTTTCGTTAAAGGCGGAATAACCATCATTTACCCTGAAATAAAGAAACATATGGTTATACCAGGTTTGATCTTCTTCGTCAAAAAGAGGCTTAAAATCGATTACTCGAAGACATGGCATACTTTTACCCGCATCCCAATCTTCAGGTATTGAAGTTGTCATAGCTGATTTCACATGGCCGAAACCATAAGTTTTGAATGCATCTATCATATGATCAATTTGTGCACAAATATAAGTCCCATAAGTATATTTAAATCCAAGCGGATTTCCAGGTAATAGTAATTGACTATGAGCATATTCTTCAATTTTATCCATAGTTGTAACTGACCCACATCCATCTGGTGGTGGCTCAACTAATGGACGTTGTTCTGGATGTAATATGTGTAGAAATAAACAATCAAATTCTCGCCGTATCTGATCAGTTCTACCTCCCCACTCTGGTAGAACATCGGCAATTCCTTTATTGGTTATAAATATTAATTTTAATAACTTAAATTGAGCATCAGGAATATTCTGAGCCTCCATAAATGTCGGTATAAGATGTTTACCACTCATAATTAAACTCCTTTCATTATCTTTCGAATATAATCTGAAGATATATAATGTTTACCTTTACTTATTCGGTTTGATGAAATGCCCACGTTGATCGCCGACATTTTCAAACGCAGATTCGAAGCGTCTATATAATTTTGTATATTCTTCTTTTGGATAATAGCGATGCCATTTCTTAATAAACCCTTCAGGGATATCTTCACGCAATTGAACATCATTAAAACCTCCTCTTATAGGATATGCATAATACGGATATTTTACACCGGATATAAGTATCATCTGAGGAATGGTATGGCTTATATGAGCATCAGTTATCCTATGCATACCATCATTAATAAGAAAATGCGGACTTGAATCGGCTTCTATTGAAAGCTCAACTACAGTAGGCATAAGAGTGTATGCTTTTACACCATCAGGTTGAGTTTTATCTTCTACGGTAAACACTATATATCCATTTAGCTCATGGATATTATACCCCATTTTACCAAGAAGATATTTAAGTTCCCGAATACGTTGAATATTTTCTTGCAATATATAAGTTTGAGGTAATGATAAAAATTCTGTTCTAATTTTTACTAGCTGAATATTTGCATCAAGATATGGATAAATAGTCTGTTCCAGATCTGAATTATCAGGTACCGGATGTTTTCCTTTGAGTTGAACTGTTCGTAGTCTGTAAATCAATTCATCTTTGTCATGCCATTGCACGTCCAAGATATTCATCTATATTCCTCCTTTTATTTTAACTACTTAAATAATATATATTTAAAAGTCTTTATTGATATTAAAAAAAAATAAGAAGCTACAATAGCTTCTTATTTTTCATTGATTTATAACATCCACTTTTTAATGAAGGTGGACACTAATTCAGTATACTCATCTATTAAGACTCCCGCTTTTTCGATGAGAGGACGAGCACCTTCTTTAACCGGAAGGAGAATGTCTTTGATTTGCACATAAAATTCCATTACGAGAGATTTATTCTCAGCAATGAAATCGGCCGTTTTATCCAGACAGTCGCCGTATAGTTTCAGTATATCAGCCGCATACTCATCGTCGATATTTATCTGAATGGTTTCTTCATCCAGTTCAATGATTGAGATAATGGTATTGGTTTCAGCCTGATTTATTTCAGCGATTGAAGCCATGAGCTGTTCAGTCGAGATATTAACAGCCGGGATACCCAGATTGAATTCGGTATTAATGGTCTCAATCAACTTTGTGGCTAGGTTACAATAAGTAATCGCCAATTCTTTTTTAACTATAATTTGCATTAGTAAATTCCTCCTAAATATTAAATATATATTTCTTATTCTACTCATATAATATATAATCAAGATCTACTAGAATTACGGGTATGATACTTTATCTAGATATTCCAAAAAATACTAATTTATTAAAACAACTAATCAAGAGATATAGATAAGGGGATGGGAATTATGAAAGATAATGTTTTAGGACCTAATAATCATTTAAGTGATTATGCCAAGAATGTTTTTTCTATACTCATCCAATCATGGATAGAAAGAATAGAAATTCCAGTTAAATATACAATCCCTATTGAACATTCTAAAGAAGTCCAATTAGAAAGATTAGGTATATTAATTAAAAGATCAAAAGATGGAACAGTAGAATCTATCATATGTAGACGGATATATAATAATTTAAATATAGAACAAATTGAACAGATATTGAATGAATTAGATATATCATAAAAAAGATGATAGATTTCTCTATCATCTTTAGTTGTTTTTAAGAACTTGCCGAAAGGTTTCTTGATATAATAATCGCTCATATAAATTACAAGCAATTAATAAATTATCAGAAAATCTAGCATCCGGTTTTCTTTTGAATTCTGCTAATAAATATTCAATTTCTTCATCTCTAAGTCTAATGATATTACTCAAGGTTATCTTTACAGTAGGCCCATGAGTTTTGTCAAATACTTGGAGTTTCAATTTTTTCCGCCTTTCTTTTTCATCTAAATTAATTAAAAACATACAAACAAAGAAACTAACAATAACTAGACATAAAATATATGCCATTGGATTTGTTACAGCCACACCCATAAAATGAATCATTATCTAACACCTCTTTAAAATAATTCTACATATATAATATGTAATTAGATGTATATAAAATTACAGTAAAAAAAGATAACCAATAAAAGTTATCTTTTTATAAAATTTCTGTAATCTTTATATTCTATCATAATGTTTACCACAACCCACACATATCAATGAGTTATCTTTAAAATCATATTTTTCATGCTTACATATTTCTTGTAATAACTTATTCATATTTATTCTAATCAATGATAACATACGGAATTCATCCATATCCTCATTGACATCATTATTAAGTGATGTAATAATCAGCTGATTACACCTTGCAGCAATCTTTTGCTCTATTTTCTTATCATTCATAAAAATCTCCTACCTGAATATATAACTTTCTAAAAATCCATTAATATCATCCAATGCATCCTCTATAGGCGTTTGTATATTACTGATTTCCTTAATTAATTTTCTGAAATTGTCATCTTCAATTTTTGCCTTGACTGAAGAATTTGCTGACCCATTTTTGATAAGATTTTTATAGGACTGTTTTTCTGTTTCCAATATTGCACGAATAGCTACTAGATTTACCTTTACCGATAATGCTAAATTTTTAACTGCGAGGGTGATATCAGTATCTAACAAAATTCATCCACCTTTCTTTAATTTAAACATAGACTGAGGAAACTATTATTTAGTTTCCTCTATTATTTAGTTTTATTTATAATTTCATCAATATTATCTATAACTATAATACTCTCATCTTCTATAGGAAATTCCTCATCATTGAATAGTACTATAGCTTTACCGTCTTTTGATATTGGATTTTTAGAATTCTTCTTGTCAAATAAGATGACTCCAAATTCAAAATCAAATAAATCTGCATATTGCTTGAGTTTAGAGAAAGTTAATGTGGAATCTTTTTCTAAAGCCTTTCGTAAGTTAGCTCTATCCCAAGCTTTATCGAATTTCCCAGCATATGAATTAAAATCTATCTGTTTTAATATTATAGCCAATCTAACGGCTTTAATACCTGTATCGTCTGTCTCTTTAATTTTAGGTTGAAATAAATTTCCTGTATATTTCAAATCTGTGATATCTATCTCTGAGAGATATCTATCCAATTTGGTATTGATAGTTTCAGGTGTTATTTCAAATACTCTAGTTATATTGTACATCTTTGTATCTCTTTCTGTTGATGGATAGATAACATGATGTTTGTTTTTCTTATTTATATATATACCAGGTTCTTCAGAATCCCTCTGTAATTTACCTCTGAATGGTAACACATATTTGTATCTAATGGTACAATTCTTATATTTCCCACCAAATATATAGGCATTACCCATCTCTAAATTAACATCATCATTATAAGAATAAACTCTATAGATAAATTCTCCTATTTTTATGATCTTATCTGATAACATAAATTATATCACCAACCTTTATTCTTTATTATTTCTTTTTTCTTAGTAGTAGTAAATTCATTTAAATTATTGTCAAATGCTTTAACCAAATATGTTGGCTCCAGTTCTGTATCGAAATCAGAGGCATATGATCTAGTGATATCAACTTCATTATTTCCTATTTCACTACTTTGCAAATAGGTTATAGCCGCTAGTCCGGCTATATGAAAATCAAATTTTTTAATAATCTTGACGAATGTTTTATATGTTTCAATAGGTATGCGTATAAATGACATATTAGAATATTCAAGACTTAATTCGACACCAATTATGTATTCATCTTCGGCTTCTATGACACAAGGTTTTATTACAACTATCTTGTCTTTATATGGCTTAAATGATATTATAGAATCTTTCTTCAGCTTTGGATTGACTATATACTTACCGTCATGCTCAATGAATAATTCTGGATTTTTCAATATTTTTTTTATTGCAGATAGAGATTTAACAATAAAATTTCTATTAGTTATATTAATAACTAAAGACTCACGCACATTATCTCCTTTATTCTCAATCGTTAGGATTGATGAGTGAGTTAGTTTTAATGTAGTTACGCGTTGCGGATCAATATATTTTGATATATATTTAAATTCCTTATGATAATACTCTCTATTATTGAATTTATCAGGTTTAGAAAGTCTTATCTTGTGTGATAACCATGTATTTTGACCTAGACTCATTATGGGAATGGCTATAGAGTCTACTAATTCCTTCTTAGTAATTTTAATCATAAGATAAAACAGAAAAAGGTAATATATCTTGACAAACTAATGAATATTTATTTTTTAAGTATACACGATATCCCGCTTTTCGTAGCTTAAACCATAACCAGAGTAGATCATTATAAATTATCATATCATTCTTCATTATGTTTATTCACCTCTTTTAATATAACGATTTAATATCTATTGTATAATATATAATTCTATACTTTAACAGTTATAAGTTTACTATCCTTTGCTTTTTTAACTAAATGATCAGATCTTTTTACGAATTGTGATGCCGCCTCAGGAAATCCAGTATTAACTATTTCCATATAGAACACGTCGCCTATATCCCTTAAACGACCACTGATCTGATCTGCATAAATTTTGTTACTGTATGGTATCAAATTGATTGTAAATTGAAGATTAAATATATCGGCACCAGCACCTAAACCTTTGTCCGTCGCTAGTATAATATCTTTATCCAATTCTTTATGTCTTATCTTTTTATCAATATCACTTGTATATATACCAACAGAATACTCTTCATAATTTTTATGTAAAAACTTCTGAATGGTGTTTAGAAATTCTCTAGTTGAACCTAATATTAATAACTTTCCTTCTTTTTCTCTATATTTAAGAAATATTTTCGTTAATGCTTTATCTAGTGCTGTAAAGAATTCATATTTAGCCCCTTTTGGATCTACTAAATAATTTGAATATAATGAAGTGGATAAGCCTTCTTTAGTCTTACAGCTTAATCTCTGATCATAAGATGCATTATGATTAAATTTGAAGATAACCATAATAATATAGTTATCTTCTTTAGATATTAATTCTTTTCCCAATATAGGAACATTATCGAAAACTAATTTAAATATCTTATCTTCACGATAATCACCACGGCCTGCTGAAGATGTAAGATATATATTTCTCTTAATATTACTATAACAATCTATTTTAACATTCGTCACAAAATCAAGATGGGCTTCATCTATGATCTTGACACCTGCTTTGGTCTTTTCAATTACCTCTTGAAATTTATCCCAACCATATTGTTTAGCAAACGATGTCACAGTGGCTCTATGAAATATAAAAATTTCTTTATCATCATATTTATTTTCTAATATATCTAAACATACTTTTGAGCCTTTGACTACAAGTATGTCTTTTTCTTTTTTATTTGTATATTCAAGAATCGACTCATACCATTGATCAGCAACTTTACTGATTCGGCTTGGTGTAAATATAATTGTCTTAGACTTGAAATACGATATAGTAGCTATCGCACAATAAGTCTTTCCTTTTCCGGTATTTAGATCACAAAATACTTGTGAATGTTTCTTGGTATATTCATACTTGCCTAATCCGCATAGAAATGCAATTATCTTTATTTGTAGAGTTTCTCTTGGTTGTTTATATAACTCTATATCTATTTTATCAAATGGGAATGGTTTATCGATGACTTTTACATCTCTTCCAGTTATATTGCTTAGTTTATCTGACGAAAACCCCCGTGGAATACGAAGTTCATTTTTATCATCGTCATAGATCATTCCTATTGGAACAGCTTTATATCTTCTACCATCAAATACTGATAACATTTTTTCTAACGTATAGTATTCGCCCTTTTTATAATTAGAAATAATATAGTGTGAAAAATTTGCTATAATTTTAGACATAATCCAGCATCAACTCCCAGCTTTATAATTAACAAATCAAATATCTCTTTCTAAATAAAGTTTATATAGTGAATGTTCTATAAAATATGGAGTATTAATACCTGCCATATTATGGTTCTTATCTAATAATTCTGTGACAAGATACCATTGTATTTTTTCTTCCTCCATTTGAATAGGTTTAGATGTCTTTTTAAGTCTTCCATAAAATGCATTTAATTCAATTTTATCTGGAAAAACTTCTTTCACTAAAGGATTTAGTGATATAATATCGCTCTTTGTTAAACCGGTTTCTTCTTTGATTTCTCGATATGCCGCTGATTTGATCGATGGATCAAATTTCTCTATTTTACCCCCTATACCATTCAAGGTATTCGGAAATGGTCCTTTAATTTTATGTATCATTAGACATTTCGTCAAATCGTAAGAGAATAAGAAACATACTACATATTTTAAGGGTTTAGAAGGTTTATTTATTTTTTGATGTCTTTTATGAATAATATACATAATAGAACAACCCTTTCAATAAAAAATAATAAGAGACTTACTTAAAAGTCTCTTATTATTTATTTTTATATTCATAATATATGATTATTTTTTCTTAGATATCCAAATAATCTTCTTTCCACAGATAGGACAATAATTAAAATCTCTAAAAATCTTACAGATATTACAAGAAGGACATTTGTAGATCTCTTCTAAACCACCACCATCATAATCAATACTATTATCATATAATTCTTCTATATATTTTAGCATAATTTTTATTTGGCTATTATTTTCCATATAATCTAACCTTTCTTTTATTATTTATTTCTTAAAATTAACATTTATCACATATCAAGATTGCTAAGACTCCTAAGATATTTATCAACAACAATTCTAAATAATTGCTTCGCGCTATCGATATACTGGATGCAAAATAGACAGCACCCATCATAAACCAACTGCATTTTATTCTAAACAATTCTGTATCTTTCATATCATAATTTAATCTTATAAATAAATTTATTTTTCTCATTCTTTTATATTATCCTTATCAACATTATTGTGTTTAAATTTTAAAATTTTAATATCAACTGATGACGGAATTGCCATAATACTATTATCAGCATGTTTGATTATTCTGACAAAATCTTCAAATATTTCTTCTATTTGATTCGTACTTAATAGATTTTCATCAAATTGTATAATTATTTTATCATTTTCTTCAATCTCTAACGTCTTTGTTTGAATAACTTCATTATCTAGATTTTTAAGTTCTATTGTATAACTTTTCATATTTTCCCTCCTATTAGAATATGTGAATTCTTGATACGTTATTCATGTTTATTAGAGTTTTTTGCTTCTCTCCAGTCGGTAAGAAACCTTTATATCTAATCATATCTTGAACTTTTTTAGAATATTTTTCGAATTGATTCTGATCTTTATAATCTTCGAACCATATCCTTAATTCTTCTTCTCTTCCATCTAAATATAAGACTCTAATAAGAATATTCATTATTATTTCTTCTGTTAATATATGCTTACAGTACCAAAATTAGGATTATATTTATCATAATTGCTGAATAGAAGATAATATTACTAGTTGTATAAATATATGAATATATTTTATAATTTTGTAATAATTCAAAAGGTTCATGTTGTTCTATATTATCTATACCTTTTTTAATAATATAAGTTATCATAATAAATATTGTTAGTATTATTACGATTAATTTCATAGTGTCCTTATACCTCCTATTAGTTGTGTTTATTAACTTTCCAGTTTTGCTTTTTTAAAAAATCATATAACAAGTTAAAAATCCCAGAGCAAAAGACACACATATTAAAAGATAAGTTTTATAAGATTTTTGACTATAAAAATTTGGAGTCCTATTTCCACAATTCCATTCATTAACAGACACCATATCATCATACATCCCCATTTAGCTTCTCCCTCTATATAATACTTTAAATATTATATATGTATTTATTTCCTTGAATTCAGTATGTTTATTATACCTTTTACAATACCCATTATAACACTTATGGGCCATACTATAATAAAATATGATATAGTAACTGCTTTAACATACATATCTAAGTCATTTAAAATTGTTTTAGTTTCATCGTCTGATTTATACAATAAATAAAATAATATATATCCTATTATTATATAAACACATAATACTATTGAATATATGTACCCCATATCATTATACATTACTATTTAACAACTCCTTACTATCTTTCATATAGATAAAATTTATTCATGTATACAGAATATAAAACTTTAAGAATAGTTTTTCTATACTTTATATCATATTCAAATATTCCTTTTGAAGTCGTAATAATCGTCTTGTCATAATCCATATACAATATCAAGTAATTTTCTTTTTCAATACCGCTAATTATTCTACCATCTTCTAGCATAAATATTTTATCTATATTTATGATAGGTAAAGCTCTTAATGTCTTATTCAATACCTCAGTCTTTATAAAATATAAATAAAAACTGAATATGTCTTTATTATCAAATAATAAATGTAATATAAATTCCCTTAGAACCTTAAGCTCAGAAATATACTTAAGCAAAGTGTGTATATTATTTATATCTTTGGAAGATTTATATAATAATTTATCATACATAAATATACAGCTATCTAAAGATTCATTAATACTATTGTATTTAGTAACAGCACTCATATATAATAATTCCATATAATGATCATAATTACTATTGAGATTATCATATATGAGAATATTATTAAAACTATCTTGTGATTTACTAGATTTCACATTATATTTATCTAAAAGATCTTCTATATTATCTAATTTTTTATGCAATGATGGTATCGTATATATAATATGGACTAATTCTTTTAACCGCTTAAAAATAATATTCACCTACCTTAAAAATATATGAAACAGAGCAATTTAATGCTCTGTTTCATATTAATTTATAATTTACTAGAAGTGTATACGATTTGGTTCATATACAAGTAAATATAATACTATAAATATTATTATCTCGTCCTTAAGGGTTTCTATCAGGAATGAAAAATACGGAGTTTTGATATATGATGCTTCACACATATCAGACATATTAAATATAATATATTTATCTGTGTTTGGTATAGAGAGCTGACTTAAACGTATATCTAGTTTATTTATGTCGATATTAAAGCATTTTATACGGTTTAACATTGGTTGTAATTTAGATGTGTGTATAACATATAATGTTAATTCTTGCATATCTTCTGTATTAAATAGAGTTTTCATAATATATTCTCTTATAACTTTTAATTCTATAACGTGGTTATATATGTATATAGGACTATTACTAACCACGCTATAGTTGATGATGGTATCATAATATGCATTAATAAGATCCATCAAAGATAAGCTCGATTTAAAATGTTTACGCTTATATTCACTATATAGATCTCTATTTGTTATATGACCATTCATCTAATTTACAATCCCCTTTCTTAATGAATATTAACTATTCATTAACGAACATCAAGCTGTAGATGGAACTTCCTTTCTTCTTATAAATTTTAGTTCCTCTAAGCTGTTTCTTAACTTGTTCGAACATTAATCCTATCACTACAGAATTCTTCAATAATATAGACTCATTTAAACTCACAAGTCTATACATATCTGGAGTCTGTTTAATAGACCAATTAGGAATTTCTAAATCATTGGATGAGTTTCGTATTAAGTTTCTTATAATCATCTCAATATGAACAGATGGGATATTCATTCTTCCCTGTCTGAACAATTTATTTAATTTATCGACGTATTCATTATAATCATTAATCTCTTTTAAAGGTTTTTTCCCTTTCTGAATAAAGTTTGTCAATTCTTTGATATGTCTCGTTAATTCTTCATTGCTTATTCTTAGAAACACAAATGGTTCATTGCTTGAGAATTCAGAAAGAGGAATTATCACATCATTGATCTTAGATGAAAAGAATTTTCTTTCAGTAAGTGCAATGAATAATTGTTTACTTAGATACAAATGTATGTTGGATGATTCATATACATCAAAAGTTTCTTTTGTATCTTTATTTCTAAATACCAATTTATCTATAAAATAATTATCATATTTATCGTAGTTATTAGGATCTTCTATCATTACATCTGGATGATTAAATATTAATTCATACTTATCTTTATTGATATTCTTATTTAGGTTAAATAACCAACCATTCTGATTGACTAGAAACATTTTCTCATCGATAATTTCGGTCCTGTCAGATGTCGTGTCCAACACATGCTTCGCCGATAGACCTATCTGTGTTTTATTTTCATTTGAATCTATGGCTGCAAATAGTCCTGCGTGCATGCCATAATTGACGTTATAAAGTGTACCATAACAAACTTTACATATTTTATTTTCCTTATGTGCACATGTTATTGGAGATCTTATATCTATTTTAGTTCCAATAAGTTCTGTATCTTTTTTAGTTATTATTTTATATTTTTTATCTTCAATTTTTCTAAATCTTCCTTCTAATGCTTCCAATTGTTTTTGATTCTCAACATGGATTGATACTAAGTTTACAGTATCACATGAATATGTTGGATCATCATTCAATGTGATATCATTGGTTGCAAACGTACTATGTCTAGCAAAATATCCAGCCTCAGATACTTTTTGCTGTAATATAGCTGCTTTTCTACCGCCTTTAGCATCGGTAAATATTGCTTCTGGATTATTTAACCCATCGCTCATTAGATTAGTATTTGCTGTAATCGGAATCGTATTACCATCTAGATCTGGTTTAAATCCCAAATGAACAAATGATTCCGATACTTGGTGTCTATTCACCCCTGTTCTTGCTCTAATGAAAGGTTTAAGAGGATTATTTTTATCATCTTCTGATAAAAGTATTTGAAGCATTCTTTCAGTTTGAGATATCAAGAATTCTTCAACTTCTCTTACTTTAAAATTTTCTAAATTAACTTTTGTATTTAATATTGCAGCTATTTCAGCATTTCTTTTTGCCATTTTTACCATATCATATATAGATATAGAATTCCCGAATAATGGCCCAATTTCTACAGCGACTTTATTCATAAATATTTGCACATTAAATAATGATTCTGAAAATTCAGCCATAGTAAATTTATCTCTGTATCTCTCTGAGAAACTATTATAATAATCCATATATTTATTATTATAGAAAGTCTCAGGTTGGAATATATCTGTTTCTGTTATTGGTATTCTGAAGTATATATACGGATACCACATGATTATATTAAATAAAAATAGAACTAGATTCATTTTTCTTAATTCTTCATCAGAATTAAATTTATATGCTATATTCATTTTTCTTAATCCTTGATTAGAATCTGATAAATGTTTCTTAACCGATTCTATGATAATATCGATATATGTCTCATAGTTTTTTATAGATGAAAATTCATTTATAGTAGGATAGAAGTTCACTGAAATTGTTCCTTTATTCGTCCGTTTATATATTTTCATTTGATTTTCTGCTGTTGAGATAAAATCTTCCATAAATTCAGCAGATTCACGCAATTGTTCTGGGCTTTCTTCTAAGTCTTCAGCTGTAAATATTTCAGATGTAGCAGCAGCAATGGCTTTTTCTTTCGTTCTTAACATTACCATTATATTCTTTTTATCATTAGCTTTGTTTGCATCATACAGATATTCGTCTTTGATTTTTTTCACTATCCCATCTCCTTCTATTTATACGTTTATATAATTGTAGTCTCTACAATTATAATATATATTTGAAACATTTTCTTCAAGTAAATTATGTTAAATAAAAATTAGAAGATATCCCTATTTGGGATATCTTCCTTAATTTAATTATTTGAGTTTAACGCTCTTAAATTTTTGAACAGCCGCTATTGCTTCAGGATTTCTTACTATTCTAAATTGCTGTCTACTTATTATCGTTTCAGCCTTTTTATATCGGCTATCATTTCTGATCTGATCTAAAAGTCTCTTCCAAAGAGCCCTAAGTCTAACAGCTTTTCTATATCTAGGATCGCCTGCTTGTTTAGCCATCTTAAGCTTTAACAAGTTTACCGCTTTGGCTCTCCTGGCCATTGGGCTTAATGATATAAATGACTGATTCAATGCATTTTCAGTAAGAATTTTATCTCTAATCAACATATCATGATTCTCGGTCAGAAATTTTCTCATAGTATCATCAGTAGATATGTTTAATTCGTGTCTTAATATAGCAAGGTTAACCTCAGAAAGAAATTCATCGTTCATTGCAAAATCATCTGAATTCATAACATTATCATCTTCAAGATTCTTATCTTCATCATTAAGTAGTTCTTCTGGATCTGTCTCGATTTCTTCTATATTTCCTTCTTGTATTAAACGAAGTTTATCGAGTACTCCTTTGCTGTACATTATATATATACCCCCTTTTTAATATGCATTATCTTATTATTTTGTTAATCTAATATTATTCAGTAACTAACTAATAAATTTCAATGGATCTTCAAACTATCTATTAAAAAGGAGGATAACATTAATGGTTATTAAAGATTTATACGAGAAGTTTATTAATATATGTGATATATTAAATAAGACCACTAATGGACATATTACGGTATCTAATGGTGTATACACGTGGATAGAAGAGAATTCGTTACATATAATAACATTTAGTGAAAAATTAGAGAAGGATATAATACCATTTCTGATAAATAAATATCAGCTAAATCCTTCTATATTTATGTTTATGAGTAAATATTTCACAATAGAAGACATTAAGTTTAACGATGAAAATATTACTTTTATATACTCTAATACATTCTCAGAAGAAGCACTCGGAGATAAGTTAATACTGCACATGTTTCCACTAATAGAAAGAACAGTGAAAGAAAAATATATAATTAAAATAGATTATATTTTAAATACTGATGAAAAATACCAAAAAATATATTCGATATTAGAAAATATCGATATTAATGTTGATTTCGATAATACAACTATTATAACCAATTTCAAACCTGAAGACATAGTGAATAATATACGTCCAATTGAGATAGAACAAGATGGTTATGTTTTGAGAGTTGCAAAGTCCTTATTTTGTTCCGTACATAAAAATGATTTATTGACGTTAGAATGTATTCCATATAAGAACAATAACGACATATATCTATTACGAGCAACAGCTAGTAAAAAGGAGTACATTATCATTAACCTATATAATGTATTAAAAATCTGATAATCATAGGAAAGGATAGGATATTAATATGGCTAAAAAACAAGATAAACAAATATCGGGTTTGAGATCCATAAGCAATCTAATTACCAATCTTGCCGAATTAAGTAAAACCACAAATTATAATACTTATAAAACAGGAAAAGATCTATTTACTACAGAGAGGATTTTAAGCAAAATAGATGAATTACAGAAGAAGAATGAGGAATCTATTAAAAATACAATAGATGGAAACACATATGCTAATAGCAGACTTAATGGTTTTGGCTTATTAACCGGACAAGATCGTATGTCAAATAAAAAGCTAACTGGTATGAATGGTGATGCTAGAAAATTATTTGATGTAATAAACCAAGATAATACTGTATTTGCTGAATTGAAGCAACATCTACTTTTAAATAATAAGTTTTATGAAACTATAGGGGATTATGAACTATTAAGAAGGGCAATACCCGAAATATCCCGTGTAATAAATCTACTGATTAATAGTGTCATAATTCCTGAAGTAATAAGTTCTGACATATATAATTTAAGTTATCTTTTCAAAAATAAAGCATCAGAAGAAATAAGTAAGAGGTTGAGAGATAAATATGAAATAGATAAAAAAATAAGAATCATGGTAGAGAATTATTTCGTAATAGGGGTTGAATACATAACAGTAATCCCGTATAAAGCGATAATAGAAGCTATCAAAGCTGATAATTTTAGTCATAGTTCTAAAAAGACTATGCTTAAAGAATCTTCTTTGGATATAGGGACTAATAAATTTACTTTGACAGAATCTGTTTTTGTTGATATATTAGAAAATTCGATACAAAAAATAGTTGATAACCCAAATGGGAAGAAGACGATTCCATTAAAGACTGCATTCGAGAATACAAATATTGATGTTAGAATAAAAGAATTAAATCAGTTTAATACTGACACTAATAAATATATAAATTCAATTAATGTATATAAATCAAATAAAAGATTAATATATGAGGCAGCTCTTGTAGAAGCCGCGTCGACTGAAGCAACATACATGTTTGAATCATCGTTTGATGAACAACTTTCGAAGAAATTAAAATCACCGAAAAGAACTGATTCATCAGACGGTCTTAATGTGATCGATAATAAAGAATATGATAAAATTAAAGCAAATGGTTGTAAGATAGAAAGATTAGACCCAGCTAGAGTTTGGCCTTTAAAAATAAAAGACACAGTTATAGCATATGTTTACTTAGAAGAAAGAAGAGATGAAGCTCTTCAATATAATCTCCATCATAATATGAGAAATTCATTTTCATTCTATCGTATGAATTCTCTTACATCTAATGAGTATAATCTGAAGATGTTAGAAGATAGAATGATTAAAGAAATAGGTGGTAGGATATTACATAACCTATCTCCTAAGTTTATAGAAACCAATTTTGATGATATGGATATATTCTATGAATTTTTAAGAGATAATCATATTCATAGAGTAAGAAAAGATATAATTCTACTACACCCAGATGATGTAATCGAATTTAAACGCGCAGAAGGCTCATTAATGAAAAATGCGGTATTTTTTGCTAAACTATATCTACTGATGGTTATTAATAATATTTTAATCAAGGTGAGAAGAGGCTCTGATAGAACGTTGTATTATGTAGATAACGGATTAACTAATGATATAGAGGGTTCTGTCATGGAGGCTATTGAAGCCATTCAACAATCACAAATAAGATTTTCAGATATAGGAACTATAACTGGTATTATCGGAGCGGTTGGTTCAACTGTTGATGTTTTTATTCCTCAATCATCGGATGGTAATAAACCGATAAATAGTGAGATAATAAGCGGTCAGCAAGTTGATATGGATGAAGAATTTTTAAAATATTTAATTAAATCAATTATTCTATCATTCAATGTTCCTTCCGTCGTTGTAGATTTTACAAACGAAGTTGAATTTGCTCGCACTCTCAGCATGGCCAACCTTGATGTCGCAACATCAAGTGCTTTAGCCCAAGCTGAACTTAATATTCCATTAACTGAATTATTTAAACGAGTGATGGCATATGATCAAGACTTAACTAAAGAAGAAATCGATAGTATTAAAGCAACACTTATTCCATCACGGAGTATGCTTATGCAAATTACGAGCGATCTTATTAGCACCACAAAAGGGCTTGGTGAAAGTATGGCAGATATTAATATTATAGAAGATGATGATAAGTCTAAGAAATTATTTGTCAAAGAATTTGTACGTACATACTTCAATTATGATTGGGGTACGATAGATAAACTTTTAATAAAAATTAAAGAGAAACTAATTGAGAATAAATTAGAAACAGATGTAAAAGAAGCCACTGACAGTACTGCACCAACTAATGATACCGGTGGAGACACTGGTGGGACTGAATATTAGAAACACAGATAACACTACACCATTGATTTGGTGTAGTGTTATTTTTGCCATAAAATAAGGATAACCTCCAAATACGAGGTTATCCTTATCGTTTTTACTTAAAGAGCAACTTCTTTATTGGCGTAGTAGTTTACAATCTTTTTACGGGCATCGAGAAGCTCTTTAGCTTTTAGATCGATTACATCACCCCAACGCAATATTCCTTTGAAGGCGAGATCATAACCTTCTGTTATTGCGATTTCACCACTATTCCAATGGAAATGTTCATTAGTCATGCTCACCGGCATCGCTGATGTTATATAGTGAGCACGCCCATTTATAAGTGTCATGGTCGGATCAGTGGTGACTGCGATGAATGAACAAGTATGATTAGCGAGGGAATAACCTCCAGGTAGTTCAGCTGCTCGTCCTTTATAATCTGCAATTTTGCTGATAGGATCGCTCATGTTCTCCAACCACTCGTTAATCATGCTATATACCGGGAGTCCTTTAAATTCAAGACACCGGATAGACGCTTGATCAAAGTTGAAATCGGAGTAAGTTGCGTGTGGAACTTTACGATCTGCAAATCCATGAGTTTGATCTTGGAAATTCATTGTAAGTTCAGGAATTCCTGTGAAACTTGTGCTGGCTCTTTCAAGAACCGCCTTGAAATTCTTTGCATATTCAGGATAGAATCTGTCGAAGATTACAGGTGTACGTGTGACGAATATATGGACATATCCAGTATAGTTGGGGTCGAAAGACTTCAGTAGATTCTCTGATACCTTAGAGACACCCGCCCATAATGTATAGTCAGACAGATTTACTGGTTGAACTTTCATTTGTTTTTACCTCCCTATTAATTAGATTTTAATCTAGTGATAATTAAATTACAGTAAATGTAAAGGTAGTACCTTTGTTAATATATTTGAATCGTACAGTTAAAGCAACTTTTACTCTATTACGTGCAGCACCGATCGTACCTTCACGCTCAGCGACAAGATCGAACGAACCAAGGCGTCCTTCAAGTTCATTGCCGATTCTCTGCTTGAGTCGTCCTTCATATTTCTCGATGTCTGCATCTTCAGCAAAATTCCAACGCTCGGCTTTAGCTTCCAATAAACCAATTCTGACCATTTTATGAAGCAGGAATACATTATTCCGCTCAGCCAGAGCTGATTCAAGTTTCACAGTTGTAGATTGGTGAAATGCCTGGTAGCCATTAGAGTCTTCCATTGCAAAATTGATTCTATTATCTACAAAACTTTCAACGATATCAGAATTTTCATCATAGAAATAAGGCTGATAAGTACCAGCGAGCATGTTATCATATGTATACAATGCACCGGCAAATGGTCTCGCGCCACCTTCATATGTGGTAATATGTCGGGGTATTGCATATGCCTCGAAATAAGACAGAGGAACTGTAATCTTTTTATTATTAAACGGATCTCTTGCGATGGCAA
>Ga0208492_1000686_pt1 | contig 26523 bp, 24 predicted proteins | sample Subbioar_CSW14AB_FD_184820 | JGI IMG/M metagenome (GOLD analysis project Ga0208492, IMG submission 184820) | Serpentinite rock and fluid subsurface biosphere microbial communities from McLaughlin Reserve, California, USA - CR12Mar_CSW14AB (SPAdes) | ecosystem: Environmental > Terrestrial > Deep... | reverse complement strand
TCTTCAGCTTGAAGCCCTTGCGGGCTCCTTGCGTGGAACCCGCGGCGAATCGCGACTCCGCTGAGGACCTGCGCAAAGGAGCCCGCGGGAGCGGGCTTCCATCGAAACGAGCGATAGGGCCCCGGCTTTTCAAGCCGGGGGGAACGGGAATCCCTTCGGATCCATCCGGGTGAGAAGTGCTCTAGCTAGGCCGCTCTAGGCCTGCAGGCCTGGCCTACTCGGACGTGGGCAGCGCCATGTAGGCCCACAAGGAAGGCCTGATTCCCCACATGATTTCGAGAGGAGACCAGAGCAGAGCCCCCGAGGGGGCCCCTCATGCAGGCGGGGTTCGAGCGGAAAAGATCTCCTCGAAGGCGGCCCGTACTTCTCCGGTCACCTCGAGGTACGTCTTCATCAACAGCTCGCCTGCGCTGCCCGAAGGCCCGGCGCGATAACCCACTGAACGCGCGAGCGACCGGAGACCCGGCGCGTTCGGGTGCAGCAGAACCCCGCGCGAGCCGTGCACCACGCGCGCACGCTGCTCCAGCCGGCGAAGGAACCGATACCCCTCGCGGAAGGTCGTGGCCATCGAGGACTTGAGCGCTCCCTTGGCCTCGAGCGCATCGATGGCGGCGCTGAGCTCGGTCGTGCGCACGCTCTTGTCGCTCCCTTGTTCCATCTGCAGCCACTGCACCGCGAGCTCGATGTCGACGAGACCGCCGCGGCCGACCTTGGGGTCGTAGCGACCGTCACGCTCCTTGCCGAGCTCCTGCTCCATCCGGGCGCGGATGCGGAGGAACTCCTCGCGATCCGGTGCGCCGCGCTCGTACGCAGCGACGTGCGCGATCTCGGTGACGGCAGCGCCGAGGCGCAGATCGCCGCCGCACGGTCGGAGACGCACGAGCGCCTGTCGCTCCCAGTCCGCGGCATGTGTCCCCGGTGTCGTGCGCTCGAGGTGATAGTTTCGGAAGCCCTCGAGCGTGGTGACGAGGTGCCCCTGCTCGCCGCTCGGACGCAGGCGCGTGTCGAGCTCGTATCCTGGTCCATCGGGGTGCGTCGTTCCGATGAGCCGGATGACCCGCTGCGCGACCCGACCGAACAGCTCCACCGCATCGCCGGCATCGAGCCCGTGGGGCTCCACCGCGCGCGGGTCGTAGACGAACAACACGTCGAGATCGGAGCCGTACCCCAGGTCGTACGCGCCGAGGCTCCCGAGTGCGAGCACGGAGAACCCGCGGAGCGTGTGGCGGATGCCTTTGCGGGTAGCCATCTCGTCGAGCGCCCAGGCGGTCGCGAGGTCGATGGTCGCGTCGGCCATCGCGGAGAGCGCGCGACACGCCTCGCGCGTGTCGATCTCTCCGGCGAGATCGCGGAGGCCGACGTCGAGCTCGAACGCGCTCTTCGCGCGACGCGTGGCGCCGACGAAGCTCTCGGGGTCCTTGCGATCGGCGTGCGGCAGGCGCGCGATCTCCTCGGCCAACATCTTCGGCCCGCGTGCGATCTCGTCGCCGCCGGCGCGCGCCGAGAACAGGAGCAGATCTGCGAGCTCGGGGTGACCGACCAACGATCGCCCGAGATACGCGCTCGTTCCGCACAATCCGACGAACCGGCCGAGCGCGCGAGGATCGTTGGCGAGCGCGCGCACGTACGTGTCGACGCCCGGCGCGGAGAGCCGCTCGAAGAAGCTCCTGACGATCGAGGCAGCGAGCTCCGGGTCGGCCGCGTCGAGGATCGCCGAGACCAGCGCGTGCGCGAACTTGGGGTGCCGCTCGCGCGTGAGCCCGCCGAGCGGCGAGCTCGGTCGCCGGGCGAGCGCGCGAAACGCGCTGAGGAGCTCCTCGGAGACGCCGCTCGGCGGCTCGATCCCCTCGACGTCCATCGCGAGAAAGATCGCCTTCTCGCGCTCGGCCTCGGCGGCGATCTGCCCAGGGGCGAGCGACGCGAAGCGGTCGGCGATTCGCGACCGCACGCGGTCCAGCGCGGTCATCATCGCGTCGCCGTGTTTGTAGCCGAGCGAACGCGCGAGCCGATCGCGCTCGTCGGACGTCGAGGGCAACAGGTGGGTCTGCACCCCGGTCGAGAGCTGCACCCGGTGCTCGACGCGCCGAAGGAGCAGGTAGCCGTCGATGATGTGCCGCGTCTCGCGGTCGTTGACGTACCCGTGCGCCCGCAAGCGTCTCAACGCCTCGAGCGTGTTGGTGGCACGAAGGCTCGCATCCTTGCCGCCCCAGACGAGCTGCAGGGTCTGCACGAAGAACTCGGCCTCGCGAATGCCTCCGGTCCCGAGCTTGAGGTCACGCGCGGGTGCCTCCGACAACTCGATGCGCGAGCGGTGCACCATGTCCATCATCTCGAGCGCGACGCTCGGATCGACGACGCGACGCCACACGAACGGCGATACCTCGGCGAGCATGCGAGCGCCGACGTCGAGATCGCCGGCCACCGGACGGGCTCGCAAGAGCGCTGCTCGCTCCCACCCGCGGCCGAAGGTCTCGTAATAGATCGCCGAAGATGCGATCGAGTTGGTGAGCGGTCCGCTCCCCCCTTCAGGCCTCAGCCGGAGGTCGACGCGCGCGCAGAACCCCTCGTCTTCGTGCTCTTCGATCGTCGAGACCAGCCGCTGCGCGATCTTGGTGAACGCGTCGAACGGGCGGAGCGCATCGTCGCCGACGGTGCCCTCGTCGGCCTCGTGCACGAACATCAGATCGATGTCGCTGCCCGCGTTCAACTCGCTGCCTCCGAGCTTGCCGAGGCCGATCACGGCGAAGCCGTTGCGCGCGCCCTCGCCGCCGACGATCGCGCCGAAGCGGCGCTCGACGTGGCCGCGAGCCTCTTGCAGCGCGACCTCGAGCTGCGCCTCGGCGAGGTCCGACCATTCGCGCGCGGTCGCGTCGACCTCGATTTCGGGATCGAGCTCGCGGAGCGCGATCCGCAGGCGCTCGGCGGCCGAGGCGCGGCGCAGTCCCTTGCGCACCGCGGGCAGCGAGAGCGACTCGTCCTCGGCGCGACACGCCGCGGTCAGCCGGCGTACGAGCTCGGCACGGCTGCGAGACGCACGCCACCCCTCGCGGGCGATTGCCGCGAGCGCGTCCCGTCGACGGAGCGCGACCCCGCGCAGCGCCGGGTAGGCGGCGGAGATCGCAGCGCCGACCGCGAACGTCCCCTCGTCCCCCGCACCGAGCGCGGCGCGCGTCTCGGCGACCGCCGCATCGTCACAAGCTTCGGCAAACGCGAGCAGGCGTGCGAAGCGAACGTTCACTTCTTCTTCATGAATTTGCCGAGGAGCGAGCCCGTCCCCTCGTCTTTGTTGTTTCGGTCACGGTCGTGGCGCATCGAGTAGAGGCGCACTTCGCGCACCGCATCGGTGTGCCGGGGGTTCTGCTCGGCGACCTCGCGGAAGTCACGAATCGCCTCGCCCATGCGGCCCAAGAGCTTGAGGATCATGCCGCGGTAGAACCGGGCGCGCTCGTTCTTCGGATTCTCGTTGAGCGCCTTCTCGAGTCGCTGGACGAGGTCCTCGTAGCGAGCGCTCTCGCGGCGGTCCGGCTTGTTCGCTTGGATCCAGCACCAGAGCGCGACGTGATCGGCATCGCCCGGCTCGAGCTCGATGGCGCGCGTCGCGTGGATCTCTGCCTCGGCCATCTGGCCCTTGCCGAGGAAGAAGTCGGCCTTCTGGAAGGAGTTGGTCGCCTCCATCACGCGCGCGACCTCTTCCTGGTCTTGCGGCGTTCCGCCCCCGTGCTTCACCTGCTGCAGGTAGCTCGCGCGACGCTCCGCGTCGGTCAGCACCTGGTAGGCCTCGGCCATCAGCGCGAACACGCGGCCCACGTCGTCGCGCAAATCGGCGAGCTCGGGCGGCAGGCGATCGGGGTGCCAGCGCTTCACCAAGGTGAAGTACGCAGTCTTCGCGTCCTCCGGCGTGGAGCTCTGGGCGACGCCGAGGATCTCGAAGTAGCTCTCGCCCTCGACCAACTTGGCCTTGGCAGTGATCTCCGCGCGACGTGCGGGATCACCGCCAAGACGAGCCGCGGCGACCGGCTGCGGCACGGCGGACGCAGCCACGACCGAGGCCGTGGGGGCGGCGATCGCCACCGCGGTCGCAGCGGGACCAGGTCGTACGGCGGGCGCGGCCTGCGTCGTGGCAACGGGCTCCACCATCTTCAGGAGGAGCAGGCCATACGTGAGCAGCTTGGCCGCGCGCGGGTCGAGAATCCCGGTGGACGCGAGTTGCGTCGGGGTCATCGGATTCTGCTTCAGCACCGCGACGAGCTCGGCCTCCGCGCGGGTGAGATCGAGCTTCGAGAGGTCGACGCCCACCCGGAGCCGCAGCTGCATCGAGCTCACGCGCTCGACCGCCGCGTCGGCGTGCGCCATCGACGGGTTCATCCGGATGCTCGCGAAGATCGCCGGGGTCGGATCGACCGGAAACAGCTCGGGACCGCCGTAGCGCTGAAGGAAGTCCGCAGCGTCGTAGTACGCGTACCGCGTCGCCGCCGGACGGCCGAACAGGAGCCCGAGCTTGCGCGCGATCTGGGTGCGCAGCCCTCGCTCGAGGGTCGTGGCATCGATGAGACCGCGCTGCAGGAGGATCTGCCCCTGCAGGCCCCCGGCTGCGAGCGCCATCAGCGACGCGTTGTAGGCCGCGTCGTCGATCGCGCCGATCTCGAGCAGGATGCGCCCGAGGTGCTCGACCGGGTCGGCAATGCGGATCTTGGCGGGCCACCCGTCGACGAGCGTGAGCACGTCGGCCGAGGCGTTGTCGTCGCTGCCCTCGGGGCGCAAGACGAGCGCCCCTCGAAGCTTCTTCTCGACGCAGTAGACGATCAGATGCGCGAGTGGGGTCTTGGAGAGGACCCCCTGCGCGGTCGGCTCCATGGTGGAGCGAGCATACACGCCTTCTCGCCCGGACCTAGACCGACAAATCGAGCGCGACGTCGGCCGCGGGCGCCGAGTGGGTGAGCGCCCCCACCGAGATGACGTCCACCCCGGCCGCCGCCAGAGCCGGGATCCGGCCGAGGGTGATTCCCCCGGAAGCCTCGACGAACAGCCGATCACCGCCATTTCGGGCGCGAACCCGGCGGACCGCCTCGGCGACCATGGCATCGTCCATGTTGTCGAGGAGGAGCACGTCGGCCCCCGCGTCGAGCGCGTCGGTCAGCTGCTCGAAGGTCTCGACCTCGCACTCGATTCGGGACGTGTGCGGCGCAGAGGCCCGGGCGCGCTCGATCGCCGGCCGGACGCCGCCCGCGGCGACCAGGTGATTGTCCTTGATGAGCACGGCGCTGCCGAGCATGTCGCGGTGGTTGTGGCCACCGCCGCAACGAACCGCATACCTCTCGAGGACGCGCAGACCGGGCGTGGTCTTGCGCGTGTCGACGATGCGCGTGCGGCTGCCGGAAGGGACCGCGGCCACGTATTTTCGGGTGATCGTGGCGACACCGGCCATGCGCTGCACCAGGTTGAGGGCGACCCGCTCGCCGGCGAGCAGGGTGCGCGCCCTTCCGCGAACCTCCAGCAGCGCGGTGCCCCGGGCGGCGAGCGTGCCCTCTGCCACCTTGATCTCCGACTGGACGGCGCCGTCGAGCCGCTCGAAGACACGCCGCGCGATCGGCAGTCCGCAGGCCACGAGCTCGCTCCGCGCCACGAACGTGGCATGCGCGTCGCGGTCGGGCGCGACGGTGGCATCGGTCGTGAGGTCGCCGCCAGCGAGGTCCTCGGCGAGCGCGCGGTCGATGATGTCGTCGACGAGAGGTGCAGCGGGAAGCGAGGGGATCATGCGTTCATTGCTTTCCGGAGAGCGCGAGCAAGGCTGCGATCACCGCGAGGAGGATGAGGCCGACGGTGACCTTCATCCAGGGGATCGGCGGCTCTTCGTCGTCGTCCCAGGCATCGAGCATCGGCGGCGGACGCGTCGACGGCGGACGCGACATGGGTTTCTGCACGAGCACCGGCGCGCCGTCGCGCGAGCGCTCGATCGCAGTGACCAACGCATCGGCGAACGCTGCGCAGCTCGGGTAGCGCTCCTCCGGTTCGAGCGACAGGGCCTTGGCGAACACGTCGTCGACGGCATCGGCGAGGCCGGGCACGCGCGCAGCGAGAGGCACGCGACTGCCGGTGGTGACCGACACTCGGATCTTCATGCTGTCGTCGCCGGGGAACGCGCGGCCACCGCACAACGCCTCGTAGAGGATCGCCGCCATCGAGAACTGGTCTCCGCGCGGTGTGGGCTCCGCGTCCCACGACTCGGGCGCGACGTAGCACTTGTGCGCGCGGTTCTCGTCCTTGGCCTCGAGCAGGCGTGGCGCGTGGCCCTGCGTCAGCTCCACGCGTGCAGGAACGATCGCGCCGTCGGACCTCCCGGCCTCGTGCTCCGCGTCGAGGTGCACGGCGAGCATTCGCGCGATCTCGATGACGTCGTCGACGTCGATCGCGCCTCGCTCGAGGCGTTGATCGAGCCGCTCCGGTGTGGCCTCGGAGGACTCTGTCACGACTCCTCCGGGTAATGACAGGCGGCGAAATGGCCGGGCTCGAGCTCGCGCAGCTCCGGCGTCTCGACGTCGCAATGGCCCTTTTTGAACTTCGGGCAGCGCGGGTGGAACGGGCACGCCTTTGGCGGATCGATCGGGCTCGGCACGTCGCCCTCGAGCAGCACGCGCAGGGTGCGACGCGCCGGATCGGGAACCGGAATCGCGCTGAGCAACGCGCGCGTGTAGGGGTGACGACGGTGCCGATACAGCTGCCTGGCCGGCGCGAGCTCGACCACGCGACCGAGGTACATCACCGCGACCCGGTGGCTCACGTACTCGACGATCTTCAGGTCGTGCGAGATGAACAGGTACGAGAGCCCGAGCTCCTCTTGCAGGTCCTGCAGGAGGTTGACGATCTGCGCCTGGATGGAGACGTCGAGCGCGCTGATCGGCTCGTCGCAGACGATGAAGCCCCCCTGCCCCTTCTCCATCACCGCCAGCGCGCGGGCGATGCCGATGCGCTGACGCTGACCACCCGAGAATTCATGCGGATATCGGGTCATCGCGTCCGCCCGCATGCCCACGCGCGCGAGCAGCCGCCCGACGATCTGCTCCTCGTCCTTGGCGTTCTTCGCGAGCCCGTGGATCTGGAGGGCTTCGCCGACGATCTGCCGCACGCTCATCCGCGGGTTCAGCGAGGAGTACGGGTCCTGGAAGATGATCTGCATCCGCCGCCGCAGCGGGCGGAGATCGCGTTGCGAGAGCAGGGTGATGTCGTTGCCCTCGAACCAGAGCCGCCCATACGTCGGATCGAGCAGGCGCAGGAGCACCCGGCCGAACGTGCTCTTGCCGCACCCGCTCTCGCCGACGAGGCCCACGGTCTCGCCCGCATGCACGTCGAGCGAGACGCCGTCGACCGCGCGCAGCTCCTTCTTGGCGCCGCGGAACCAGCCCTCCTCGACCGGGAAGTACTTCGAGATGCTCTCGGCGCGGACGACGACCTCCTCGCCAGCCGGCGGCAACGGTCCGCGGGCGGGCTTCACCGACGGAGGGGCGGTGCCGGTCTCCATCGTCGGCCGCGAGGTTCGCGCATCGATCGGCGCGCTCACGTCCCGACCTCGCTCGCGCGATGGCATCGGGACCTTCGCGGCACCCCGCCCGCGGTGATCCCGGCCTCGCCGGGGACCGGCAACAGCTCGGGCTCGACCTCGCGGCACTTGTCGATGACGTAGCCGCAACGCTCCTGGAACCGGCAGCCCGTGGGCAGCTCGCGAAGGTCGGGGACCATGCCCTCGATCGTCGGCAACCGCCGGGGCCGGGTGCGTTCGTCGGCAGAGGTTCCGATCTTGGGCAGCGAACGCAACAGACCCTCGGTGTACGGATGCTTCGGCGCGCGGAACACCTCGTCGACGGCGCCCTCTTCGACCACGCGCCCGGCGTACATCACGACGATGCGATCGGCGAACTCGGCCACGACCCCGAGGTCGTGCGTGATGAGGATGACGCTCATCCCCAAGAGCCGCTGGAGCTTGCGCAGGAGCTCGAGGACCTGAGCTTGGATCGTGACGTCGAGCGCGGTGGTCGGCTCGTCGGCGATGAGCAGCTTGGGCTCGCACGCGAGCGCCATCGCGATCATCACGCGCTGCCGCATGCCGCCCGAGAGCTCGTGGGGATAGGCCTTGGCCCGCTGCTCGGGCGAGGGGATCCCGACCAGCCGGAGCATCTCGACCGCGCGAGCCCACGCGTCGGCACGGCCACGCTTCTGGTGGATGCGGATGGCTTCGACGATCTGCGCCCCGACCGTGTAGACGGGGTTGAGCGAGGTCATCGGCTCCTGGAAGATCATCGAGATCTCGTTGCCGCGGACCTTGCGCATCTCCTTCTCGGGCAGCTTCAGCAGGTCACGGCCCTCGAGCTTGACCGAGCCACCCTCGATGTTCCCCGGAGGGGTCGGGATGAGCCGCATGATCGAGAGGGAGGTCACGCTCTTGCCAGAGCCGCTCTCGCCCACGATCCCGACCGTGGATTGAGCCGGTACGTCGAACGACACGGCATCCACGGCCCGGAGCAGCCCCCGGTCGGTCCGAAAGGATGTGACCAGATCCCGCACCTCGAGCAGGACCTTTCCGGGCTCGGCTCCCGGCAAAGTGGTGCTCTTCGAGGCAGCGGACATGGGCCGGCAGTCTACCCTCTCGCTGCGGCGCCGGGGGTGGTCTATGGATGGAACGGCACATGGCCGCGCCGCGCGCCCCCGAACTCGCCGATGAGGCCGCGACCGGACCGGCCGCCCGCGAGGGCTATCGCACCCTGCTCACGGGCTCGCGCGACATGCGGCGCGATCACGCCATATCGCGCGACGCTTGGTTCGCCGCCCTCCGCGTCGAGCGCAAGGCCGACCTGCTGTTCGAGCTCGAGGTCCTGCTCAAAGGGCTCGCCTGCTTCGCGAACCCGCGCAACCACCCGGGCCCGCCCCGACGGGTCGCCATCGTCGCGATCGATTTCAAGGAACCGCTGCGCATCGCCCGCGATGCGATCGCCCGCTGCAATCACATCGCCCGGGTGCTCCTCGGCGAGGAGGAGCGGGCCTTCGTCTTCCAGCGCTACCTCGAGCACGTCATCCCCGAGGACACCGCCCGCTCGCGCTTCGTTCGCGCCACCGCGTCGCAAGAGACGCCCGAGGACTCGCTCGTCGCGCTCCGCCACGCGTTCACGCACCTGACCGAGCTGGCCGACGCGCTGAGCAAACAAGAGCGCGTCTCGTTCCGCACGTTCTACTCGATGCTCTCGCTGCTGCAGCGCGAGGTCGCGCGCAACTCGTTCTTCAATCCCATTCGCGCCCTCGAGTTCCGACCGGAGTTCGATCGACTCAAGAGCCCCGAGGTGTTCGCCCTCGTCCAGTCGGTCCCCGGCGACGAGGCGCACCGGCTGGTCGCGCTCTCGATCCTCTCGCTCTTCCGCATCCTTCGCTACCTCTCGCTCGTCGACGCCGTCGCGCAGTCGTCGCAGCCCGCCCGGGCCTTCCTCGTGCTCGCGGCCCTCCGCTCCGACGCCCGCGCCCTCACCTCGCACCTGCGCACGCACGCCGGTCCGCTCCTCGCCGACGGCTTCGAGCGCGAGGTCTTCTCCATCACCTCCCGCGGCCTCAGCGGCCGCTACGAGTCGATGCTCGCCGAGGGCCACCGCCTCCTCGGCATCAAGGGCGCGCTCGAGGGCATCGCCGCCAAGCTCCGCCTCGAGCTCCGCCGCACCTTCGACCGCGAGCTCCCGTCCATCGACGTCCTCCCGCCGCGCCACGAGCTCGAGCTGCAGCTGCACCACGCCTCCGAGAGCCTGCGTCCCGCAATCCAGAGCACCATCCTCTTCCTCTGCAAAGCGCTCGGCGCCCGCCTCGACGTCCACTTCGTCTTCGACGACCTCGCCGCCAAACGCGAGGTCGGCGAGCGCCTCCGCCGCGACGTGTGGATGTTCGCCCAGATCGTCCGCGGCTTCGCCGCCAAGGCCGCCGTCGCCAAAGCCCCCGAGAAGGCCGACCGCTGGGCCAGCCTCGAGGGCTTCCGCTTCGTCCAGGAGTTCCTCGCCTACTTCCGCGCGATGGGCTACCCCCTCCTCCGCGCCAACGACTACCCGCGATTCGACCAGTTCATCGCCGCAATGTCGTCACTCCAGGAGACCGATCTCCTCGAGACCAACCGCCTCGCCAACGCCACCAAGGAGTGCGAGGCCTTCTACGCCTTCCTGATGGACCTCTTCGAATCCATCGGCAAACGCGAAGAGCTCGCCGGCACCCCCTTCGACCGCCGCGCCGCCGCCGAAGCCTTGCGCTTGTATCTCGGCGACGTCCGCTGACGCCCACGTCAGAGCCACTTCAGTGCCACTGGCGACGTGACTGGAGTTGATGTCGCGGAGCCCCAGCACTTGATCGTCTTGTTGTCGCTCAGAAGCGCGCAAGCCACGCGATCACTCATGGCGATCTGCCGAACGCCGGTCAGGCCTGATACCGGAACGGGAGAGCTCCGAGCAACCGTGGTGCCGTCGCCAACTTGCCCGAACTCGTTGTCGCCCCAGCAGCGCACGGTAGTGTCCTTCAAGAGAGCACACGCGGATCGATTGCCGACTGCGACGGCCGCCGCCTGGCCATCCAATCCAAGGATGGGTGCAGGCGTGACATGAGAAAGCGTGGAGCCATCTCCGAGCTGACCAAACGCGTTGTTTCCGGCGCACGACACCGTGCCAATCAGCGTGCGAGCGCAGGCGAAGGTGTGGGATGCCGCGACCTCAACTGCGCCGGAGAACGTCGGGGTTGGAGTCGTGACATCGCTCCCGGCGGGTGCCAAACCCAACCGACCATCGGAGTTATTGCCCCACGCGCGAGCTCCGTCCGAGACGATCGCAAAAGTGAAGCTGGCTCCAACCTCAACCATACCCGTGGCACTAACGCCTGGAAAGGTTGCGAATGATGGTGGGAGGTAGGATGCCCCATTAAGTACGATTTCGGCTGCTGCACCCCAACACTTGAGGGTGGAGCCAATTCGAACGCAGGCGTGGTTCTCCCCGACGGAGAGCCATTCCGCGCCAGAGATGCCGGCGACCGGTGTGCTCGAGCCTGACAGAGGCAATGAACTCGGACCCGCCGTGAGTCCGTCGGGCCCACTCCATGTCCGGACCGTGCCGTCGGAGAGCCGTGCACCAGTGCCACCAAGCCCGCTGGCTATCTGAACAACGGAACTCAGCCCTGGTACCTCCCTGGGGGGCAAGTCGTTCCAACACCAGACCCGGCCGTTGCTCATGACGGTGCAGAACAGCCCGCTCAGGCCACCGCTGATCGAGTTCACGGTGACGCATGCATTCGCAGAGCATGCGACCTCGCAGGTCGTGTCGACCAACGCAGTTCGGCCGGCGTTGCAGACTCGCAGCGTTTTCGATGTGGTGCAGCTCGCTTCGCCAACTGAGCACACCGGTGGTTGGCACGCCGCACCCGCGCTCGCCGCACACAGTTCTGGCGTGACACAAGTGGCGATCGTGCTCACCGCCTTGCCCCAACTGTCGCATTGCTGCCGCGCCGTCCCGGAGCATGAATACGCGTCGGGCGTGCACGCCGTACAACGACCAGCCGAGGCGCTACAGGTGCCCGTCGGACAACTCACCACCAGCGAGAGACCCGAATCGCCGCAGCGAAGGAGGTCGTTCCCGCTCGTGCCACCGCACGAGTAAGCTCCCGCCGAGCATGAAGGCGCCGTGTCGGCCACGAATGTGTCGGCCACGAATGTGTCGGCCACGAAGGTGTCGGCCACGAAGGTGTCGGCCACGAACGTGTCGGCCACGAACGTGTCGGCCACGAAGGTGTCGGCCACGGACGTGTCGGCCACGGACGTGTCGGCCACGATAGTCGAATCCGTGGTGTCGGTGATCGTGTCTGCCGGAGCGGTGTCCGCCACAGACGAATCATCACCCGTCGAATCGTCCCCAACTTCCAACGAACCGGTGTCCGCGCTGGTGTCATCGGCACCCGACTCCCCTGCGACGTCGACGCCGGACTCGGAGGTTTGGGAGTCGACTTCGTCAGCCGCTGCGTCCCGACAGGCCGGACCGTCGTTCTCGTCACGACAGATGGTCAGGTCGTGACGGCACGCCGACGACGCAAGGCACAGGACAAGGGCGGACACAGACAGGGATCGACGCATGGTGGCTCCGTTCGACGCGTCGGTACTGGCCCAAGCTGGTCCGCCAGTCAACGCGTCGATCGGAGTCGACGGCTGCTCGATCTCAGTTGCGTACTACGGACGGTAGATGGCTCCGTCAGCGAAGTAAGTCCCGCCGCTGTACGGCGCGTTGCCGTAGCTCGAGCCACCCCAGATGATGGCCTCCTTGCCCGTCCAGACAACGGACGCGTGAGCGCGGGTAGTTGGTGCGTCAGTCAGGTCGAGTGCCGTCCACTTGTCCGTGCTCGGATCGTAGGTCACGCCGCCAGCCACCGCGAAACCACCACCACCAAGCAAGGGGTAGTTTGCCCCCGCGTAGCTGCTGGAGCTTCCAGGCGGGGCTCCACCCCACATGAAGAGCTTGCCGCCACCGAACCACGCCTGAATGCCAGCGCGTGCGGCAGAGGTACCGGTGGCGAAGATGTCGTCGGAGGGCACGGTGAACCGAGTCCAGCTTCCACCCGGAAGGTAGCGAGCGCCGTCATTTCGCCCGTAGTAAGGCGCGGCGCCGAGATTGGAGCCCACTCCACCGAAGACCAAGAGCTCCTTTCCACTCCACACCTGGACCGTGTCCCAGCGGCCATCGATCTCGGCGGGAGGATCGGGGAACTTCGTCCAGACCTTGGTCTTCGGATCGTAGCGAGCCCCATCCCGGAGAAGGCCGGTATAGGTCGAAGTCGGCAAGGAGAGCCCGCCCCAGATGATCAGCTCCGTACCGGTCCAAACCGCATTCGCACGGTAACGCGGAGACAGCGGTCCTGCCGGGATCGCGGTCCACGTATCTGTGGCAGGATTGTAGGCCGCCCCGTCGCCGGCGGCCGCGTAGGTCGAACCATAGGCCATTCCGCCCCAGACCAGCATCTCGTTGGTGGTCGTGGACCAAACGGCAACGTGGTCGAATCGCGGAGTCAGCGGGGAAGCGGACGTGCTCTTGGGCCAGGTGTTGGTAGACGGATCGTAAACGGCTCCAGTTCCGGTGTAGTAGGAGCTGGAGCTGTAAGACGAGTAACTCGTTCCGACATTGCCTCCCCACACGATCATCTGACTCCCGGTCCAGACCGCTGAGTGGTGCCAGCGGGGAACGAGGGTGGAGGGCGGCGCGGCGATTGCCGCCCAAGTGTCTCCTGACATGTTGTAAGCAACGCCGCTATTCTTCACGTAGCTCGAGCCGACGTAAGTCCCGTAACCGCCCCAGACGATCATCTTCGACCCGGTCCAAACAGCCGAGTGCCAGATTCTGCCCTCAGCGCCCGTCGCCGCGGCCATTTTCAGCCAGCCCTTGGGCAGCGTGCACTCCGAGTAGGCGCCCCACGCGCACTTGTCGCTGCACGTGCGGGTGCGGACCTCGCCGACGGTCGCGCAGGATGCGGTGCTGGTTTCGGTGGTGCCAATCTCGCAGACGCCTTCACCGAGGCAGACACCCGAGCTCCACGTGCAACTCGTCGGGTCGCACGTGTCTTTTTGCGTGCCGCAGTTGCCGCAGGGATTCGCGCGAACCTCGTCGATGCTGCACTCGGCGAAGGACATCTCACCGGAACAGCTGGACCACTCGTTCCACGTGCCCCCCGACGAACAGGTGCGCGTCTTGGTGCCGCACTTGCCGCACGGTTTCGTATCGCTGGTGAGCGGAGAACAGCTGCCCATGTCGAGCGGTGCCGAGTCGGTCACGGAGCCGTCGCCCGTGGACGTCTCGTCGCTCGTGTCCTTGGTGGCCGCTGCGTCGGCTTGCTTCTTCGGGGGCGGGAGGTCGCTGTTCTCGTTGCTCGTGGCGCACGCGGCGATCGCGACGCTGGTGAGAAACAGGACGATCGAAGGAGTTGCGAAGCGAAGCGTCATCTTGCTGCTCATGGCCTGTAGATCTTCCCGTCGTTGCGAGAGCCGCTGTAATTGGTGCCACCCCAGACAATGGCTTCTGCCCCCGTCCAGACCGCGGAAGCTTGTGACCGAGCCAGTGGAGCGTTCGTGTCCGACATGGCTTTCCAAGTGCCCGTGGAAGGGTCATAGGACGCGCCGTTCGCGAGGTAGCCGGTCGAACCAGTGCCCATGTTGCCGCCCCAGATGAACAATGTGTCGCCCGTCCACCAGGCAACTGGCTGCTGACGACGCGAATTCGGCATCACGGTGTCGGAAGGCGCAACGATCGACTTCCACGTCCCAGGGGGCGTGGGATCAAACATGGCGCCAGTGTTACGGTAATACGAACTCGTAACGTAGGCGCCGTAGCCACCCCAGAAGGTCGCAGTCGGGGTCGTGGTGGAACCGGTGGTCAGACCGATATGGTAATAGCGGGCATCGAGGTCCGCACTCGGTGGCGTCAAAGGCGTCCACGAGTCGGTCGCCGGATCGTACGCCGCCGCGTCTCCGCAGTAGTAGGCGCCCGACGTGCAAGTGCTGTAGCTGCTGTACCCACCGAACACGATCATCTTGCTACCGGCCCAGACGGCCTGATGCGAGTAGCGACCGTAGAATCCCGATGGAGCGGCGGCGATGGTGCGCCAGGTGTTGCTCGACGGTTTGTACGCAGCGCCGTCGGCGTGGTAGGTGCCGTTGTAGCCGCCCCAGATGATCATCTCGGTGCCGGTCCACACCGCCGTGTGATTCTGGCGCGTGCTGATCGGCGCGGTTGGAAGCGCGCTCCAAGTGCCGGTGCCTCCCGCAGGATCGTACGCGGCACCGTCATTCCGGTACCCACTCGCGTAACCACCCCAGATCAGCATCTTCGAGCCGGTCCAGACCGCGGTGTGATTGTAACGCCCTGAAAAGGTGCTGATGGTGGACGTCACGGCGGGCAAGCTGCGCCAGGTATCGGTCGAAACGTTGTACGCGGCGCCGTCGGCATAACCGCTGTACCCGCCCCACACGATCATCTCGGTGCCCGACCAAACCGCAGCGTGCCCATATCGGGCAGAGAGCGGCGACGCGGCGATATCGTTCCAGCCCTTCGGCGCAACACACCCGCTCCAATCGCCCCACGCGCACGTCGTCCCGCACGTCCGCGTCTTGACGAACTTGGCGGTCGAGCAAGCGCCGTATTGAACTTCCATGTCGCCGGCGTTGCAGACCCCTTCGCCGCTGCAGGCGCCCGGGTCCCACGCGCAGGTGGCGCTGCAGGTCTCGGTGCGTTTGCCGCACTTGCCGCAGGTGGTCATACGCGATTCGCCAGCCGAGCACGCGCCGCTCTCGCCGGTGCACGCGCCCCACGAGAGCCAGACACCCGTGGAGTCGCAGAGGCGGGCGCGCTTGCCGCACTTGCCGCAGTCCCCCGTCTCGACGGCGCCGGCTTCGGTGCAGGTCGTGGTGACGGGCGCATCGGTCGCGGTCTCGCCCGCGGTACCCGTATCGGTCACGGTGCCCGTGTCGGTGACGGACGTGTCGGGCTTGCCCGTGTCGGCCGTCGACGAATCTTCTCCGCCGCCGGTGTCCTCGGGCGGAGCACCCGTGTCCTCGTCGACCGACGTGTCGGCCTCGGTGTTGGCGGGGGTGTCGGAGCTCGAGCAACCGGTGCCGAGCGCGACGAAAGTGAGCGCAGCGTAAGAAGCAAAAGAGCGAAGGTTCATCGGGAGCCTTGCGTGACGGGTTCGCGGGGCAGCCCCCAACGGGGCTCGACGGACGAGGGGTAGATTACTTCACCCCTTCTGGAAAGCCCGAGCGAACGACGCCGTACCGTCCAGGTTGGTGGTGAGCTGGCCCGAAGCGGGACGACAAAACGGCGAACGCCGCCCGAACCCGGACGGCGTCCCCGCAAGTAACGTGAAGTCGACGGGCCGGGATTACTCCTCGGACTCGTCTCCCCCACCAGCCATCACCGGGGCAGCGGCCGCCGGAGGCGGCGCAGCCTTGCGCGTGGACGGCCGAGGAGCGCGCTTTGCGCTGCCCCTTGCACCTTCCTTGGCAGCGGCCTTCTTGGCGCCGCCGCGCTTCGCAGCCTTCTTCGCGCCGCGCTTCGCCGCGCCGCGCTTCGCCGCCTTCTTGGCGGGCTTCTTCGCGGCAGCCTTCTTGGTCGCTCCACGCTTGGCGACCTTGCCAGCAGCGGCGCGGGCCGGCTTCTTGGCGGCCTTGGTGGTCTTCTTCGCGGTCTTCTTCGCAGCCTTCTTCGCAGCCATGTGAGTACCTCCCTGGTACAGTACGTGACCTGACACATATCGTCACGCAAGGTACCTGTCAAGGGGTGCCTGTGGAAAAAGTTGGCCCAGCCCACGGACGTGGCGGGGGGCTAGCGGATGGACGCTTGACCCTCGCGGACAGGGGTCGTTACCGTCCCGGCCGCCCAGCAGCCGCGACATCGCGGCCCTCGGGTGCTCGCAGTGGGGGGCACCCTCTAGGAGAATCGCCATGAACGCTCGGAGGATCTCGACGCTCGCTCTCACTCTCGCCCTCGGCATCGGAGCGAACTCGCTCGTCGGATGCGGGCACAACGAGGAGGAGTGGCAGGCGGAGCTCGCCAAGGAGAAGAAGCTCCAGGCGGATCTCGACGCAGAACGCGCCGCGCACTCGAAGACGCAGGCCGAGCTGAAGAAGGTCCAGGGCGAGGTCGATCAGCTCAAGAAGGATCTCGCCGCGTACGAGGACCTCAAGAAGCAGTTCGGCAGCGAGAAGGACAAGGCGACCAAGCTCGAGAAGGCGCTCGCCGAGGCCGAAGCCCGCGCGAAGGCGCTCGAGGCCGCCAAGAAGCGCCTCGAGGCGCTCAAGAAGAAGCTCGACGAGCTCAAGAAGTTCAACCTGAAGGTGGCCGTTCGCCACAACCAGATCGTCATCGAGATGCCGGGCGACGTGCTCTTCGCGCCGGGCTCCGAGCTGCTCTCCAAGGAGGGCAAAGAGGTCCTGCTCAAGGTCGCCGACGTCATCCGCGGCGACGCCGATCTCGTGAAGCGCAGCTACCAGGTCATCGGCCACACCGACAACGCGCCGTACGGCGGCGGCTTCAAGGACAACGTCGGTCTCTCGGTGATGCGTGCGCGCGAGGTCTACGAGTTCCTCACGCGCGATCCCGCTGCCGCGCCGAAGAAGCCCGCCCCGAAGAAGGACGAGCCCATCGGCGGCGGTCTCCCGGCCGATCGCTGGAGCGCTGCGGGTTACGGCGATCTCGATCCCATCGCCGGCACGCGCGAGGCGCAGACCCCCGAAGAGAAGAAGCGCAACCGCCGCGTCGAGATCGCGATTCTTCCCGACGCCAGCGAGCTGATGAAGCTCGACGTCGAGTAGTGAGCTCCACGCGTGTTGCTGCGATCGACATCGGGACCAACACGGTCCTGATGTTGATCGCGGAGCGTCGCGATGGCGAGGTCGTCGCCGTCGAGGAGCACGCCGAGATCACGCGGCTCGGGCAGGGCGTCGACCGGACGCGTCGACTCGACGACGAAGCAGTGGCGCGCACGCTCGCGGTGCTCGAACGCTACGCGGAACGTGCGCGTGCGCTGGGCGTGCAGCGCACGGCCGCGGTGGCGACCAGCGCCGCACGCGACGCGAGCAACGGCCCGGCGTTCCGCGAGCGTGCCGCCGAGCTTCTCGGTGGTCCGGTCGACGTCGCGAGCGGTGGTCGCGAAGCAACGCTCACCTTCCGTGGTGCGCTCGGGGGCCTGCGCATCCCGCGGAACGCTCCGGTCGCAGTCATCGACGTGGGCGGCGGGAGCACCGAGGTCGTGACCGGCGCGGCGGAAGGCGCCATTCGTTGGGCGCACAGCTACGACGTCGGGAGCGTGCGCCTGACCGAGCGCCACGTCGGCGACGATCCGCCGACCGAGGCGCAGCTCGAGGCGGTTCGCAGCGACGCGCGCGCGACGTACGCATCACCACCGGCTCCGCACGGTCCGTTCACGGCCGTCGTGGCGATCGCCGGCACCGCGACGACCTACGCGGCGATCGACCTCGAGCTGGTCGACTACTCGGCGGCACCGCCGCACGGCCACCAGCTCGCACTGTCGACGCTCGAGGCCATCGTGAAGCGCCTCGCATCAGTCCCGCTCGATGAGCGTCGTCGCACCACTGGCCTCGAGCCGAAACGCGCAGACGTAATCGTCGCGGGCGGCATCGTACTGGCCGAGGCCACCCGAGCGCTGGGCGCCGACACGCTGGTGGTCAGCGATCGTGGGGTTCGGTGGGGGCTGGCTGGCGAGCTCCTCGACGCCGCTGTGAACGTTTAGCCCACATTGGCGCACACAAAAGCCCTTGACACGGTGGGTCACGCTCAGTACAGTGCGCGCGCCTCGCCGCGATCTGTCTGGTCGGCGAGCTTCCCTGGAGCCCCCCTCGCCCAAATCCCACACCGGCCCTATGTCCCTCTAGAGCGACTCGCTCTCGGGAACAATGGCGGCCAACCCCGCGTTTCCCCCTCGTTCCGCCCCTACCCGTCTGGCAGCCGGGCACAACGTCGAGACGCACGCGGAAAACCAAAGATTTCTCAAAACGCGCCGCCCTTCCCCGGGTGGCGCGTTTGTCTCGCGGTTCCCCCGTTAATGGGGGGCCGCAACTCAGAAGAAGGAGACGGCATGTCGATGGGCACCGAAGTTCAGTTCAAGGTCGGCGACAAGGCGGTCTACCCGGCCCAGGGCGTAGCCGAGGTCGTCAGCATCGAGGAGAAGGACATCGCGGGCTCGCGCCAGCGCTTTTACGTCCTCCGCATCCTCGACACCGACCGGAAGATCATGGTGCCGGTGACGAATGCCAAAGCAGTCGGTCTGCGCAGCGTCATCAGCGAGGAGGAGATCCGCGAGATCTTCGACATCCTCCGCGAGCGCACGATTGCCTTCGACAACCAGACCTGGAACCGCCGCTACCGCGGGTTCATGGACAAGATCAAGACGGGCTCGATCTACGACGTCGCCGAGGTCATGCGTGATCTCTACCGTCTGAAGACCGACAAGCAGCTGTCGTTCGGCGAGCGCCGCATGCTCGACACGGCGCGCTCGCTCATCGTCAAGGAAATCGCCATCGCTCGCTCGCAGACCGAAGAGCAGGTCCGCAACGAGATCGAAGCGATCTTCCTCTCGAACTGATCACTTCCGATGCATGGGGCGCGCGGCTCACGGGCCGCGCGCGTCTGCTTTTGTCGCGTCCCACGCGGCGCGGACCAGCTTCTGGAACGACGGCAGCGACTGCACGCCGAGCAAGAGCGTGCCCTCGCCGAAGGCTTCGTCGAGCGCAGCTCCGAGCGTCGCATCGTCGACCTCGGGTCCCAGCGCGAACAGCTTTGCCCCGAGCTCTTCGACGACATCGGACGACGCGTAGAGGTCGCCGCCGATGGCGAGCCGATCGCGCTCGACCACGGCGCCGAGGAGACCGACGGCCTCTTCGACCATCGCCGTGAAGGGCGCTTGCTCGGCATCGACGCGCGAGCGCGGCAACGACGGCAGCTCGACGCGGGTGGCCGACCCCTCGGCGGCGGCGACGAGCTCGCGCAGGATCGCCTCGACGACCTCGCCCGGGTCGACCTTGCGACCGAGACATTCCTCGAGCGTCCGCACCGGCTTGCCGAGCCAACGCGGCGCAATGGCGCCGGCCGCGAGATCGAGCGCGTCTTCGACGGCAAAGCTCGACGAGACGTTCACGACGGCTTCGAGCACGGCCCGGCGCGTGCGGCGCTCGTGACCGATGCCCACCCATGAGACCGGCGAACCGCCCATCACGATGACGTCGCGGCCACCCGAGGTGGCGGCGACGTTGCCGAGCGACGTGAGCGCGCGGAGCAGCGGACGCACGTGCCGATTGAGCGCACGCGCCGGATCGGCCACGCCGCCGAGCGCGTCGGGCGACCGGAGGTGCAACGAGACGAACACGCGACCGCGGCCCACGCGAACCGCGGGACCGCCCGTTGCGCGCCGGACCAGCGACGTGCCCGAGCCCTCGAGCGCGCGCAGATCGAGCGTGGAACGTGCGCGCTGGAACGCGCCGAGCGCGAATGCCTCGCCGACCATCGGTGCGCAGACCACGAGCGCCTCGGCGTCGCCGGGGTGCAGCCAGGCACCAATGCGGGTCGCGTCGAGAGCGCGGACGTCGGCGATCGCGAGCCGTGTCCCCATCAGTTCATCGCGCTCTTCACGTCCCGCTTGGCGGTGGCGAGCTGCAGCGCGAGCGACTCGGAGACCATGCGCACGCGCGCGGCCGGGTCGAGGCACTCGAGGATCGCCTGACGCTCCTTGGCGTCGAGGATGAGGTGGTGCGCGCACAAATCGGCGATGCGCGCCGGAGGAAGGCTCGGCGCGAGGCTGAACGAGAAGCTCTGGTCGCGCGACTGCACGTACGCGGCGAACGCGTTGGCGACGGCGATGAGCGAATGCTGGTCGACCTCGGGGATCTCCACCACGCGATCTTCGAGGATCTCGCCGCGCGCCCGCCGGTACGGCGGCACGAACGGGAGCTCCGTGAGGTGCACGCGTGCTCGCCCCTCGAGGAGGATGTTGAACCGCCCATCGGGGAGCTCGTGCGCTTCGACGATGGCGCCGGCGCCAGCGACGCGCGCGATCGGGGGCTGCCCGTTGACGGCGTCGCCGGGGAGGATCTGCGTGACCACGATGATGCGATGGGTGTCGAGCGCATCCTTGGTCATCTGCCGATAGCGCGGCTCGAAGATGTGCAGCGGCATCACCGCTCCAGGGAAGAGCACCGCTTGCGGGAGGGGGAAGACCGGGAGCTCGCGGAGCGCCGGCTCGAGGGAAGCGTGCTTGGCAGAAGGGGGCGGAACGGAGTGAGCCACGCGCGTACGATGCCGCGTCTGCGGCCGGGGCGCCGCATCGAAAAGCAGTCCCGCGCAAACGATCAGGAACGGAGGAGAATTGTCGATGCGATCGCACCGGAAGGAGCTGTGGTTCGAGACAAAAGAGCGCCGGGCCTACATCAACATCACGCCTCAGGTAGAGGCGGAGCTGCGGGCCAGCGGAGTGCGCGAAGGACTGTGCCTAATCAATGCGATGCACATCACGGCCAGCGTCTACATCAACGACGACGAGCAAGGTCTGCTCGCCGACTACGACGAATGGCTGGAAAAACTCGCCCCCCACGCACCTACGAGCCAGTACCGACACAACCGGACGGGCGAAGACAACGCCGACGCACACATGAAGCGGCAGGTGATGGGCCGCGAGGTCGTGGTCGCGATCACCGAGGGCAAGCTCGACCTCGGACCGTGGGAGCAGATCTTCTACGGCGAGTTCGATGGCCGTCGGCGCAAGCGGGCGCTGATCAAAATCATCGGGGAGTGAAGCTTCAAGGTCCGAAGATCTCGATCGCGCTTCCGTTGGCCGCCTGAGGGGCCTCGAGCGCGGCCCACACGATGGTGCTCGCGACGTCTTCGGCGGTCATCTGCGCCGCGAAGCCCGAGCCGTGGAGCATCCGGGTGTCGACGGAGCCGGGGAGCACCGCGAGGGTCTGCAGGCCCGTGCCGCGCAGCTCCTCGGCGAGCGACTTCATGAAGCCGACGAGGCCCCACTTCGATGCGCAGTAGGCAGAGGCCCCCGCGCTGCCGAGCGTCGCGCTGATCGAAGAGACGTGGATGATCCGGCCGGTCTCTTGCCGCTTCATGGCCGGGAGGAACGCGCGGCTGACGAGGAACGGGCCTTTGAGGTTCACGTCGACGACGTGGTCCCAGGACTCCTCGCTCATCTCGTCGACGCGCGCGCGCTCCACCACGCCGGCGTTGTTGACGAGCACGCGCGGAGCTCCGAGCTCGCGCAGGACGGTCTGCGCGGCGCGATCGACGGCGGCTGCATCGGAGACGTCGCATTCGACGGGGAGCGCGCGGCCGCCTTCGCGTTCGATCTCGGCGGCGACTGCGGCGACGTCGGCGTGCACGCGGCCGAGCAGCGCGACGGCGAAGCCGCGGCGGACGAGCGCCTCGGCGGTCGCGCGGCCGATCCCCCGGCTCGCGCCGGTGATCACCGCGACGTCGCTCACTTGCGATCCCCCGCCGAGATCGCCGCGAGCGCGAGCGCTCGGTCAGGCCCCTCGTGCGCGAAGCTGCCGGCGAGCGAAATGGTTCGAGCTCGGGCGCCGCGCTTCTTCTCGCCGTGCAGCTCGAGGCACCCGTGGCGCATGCTGAGCACGCACGCGGCGCCGCGCGCTCCGAGGTGCTCGACGAGCGCGCGCGCGACGTGCTCGCCGGCGTCCTCCTGCAGGACCAGGCGATGGGTGCAGGCGTCGACCAGCTGCGCGAGCGCGCCGAGGCCCGCCACACGCTGATCGGGCAGGTACATCACCGAGGCGTACCCCTCGCCGATGGTGAGGTGGTGCGGACAGACGACGTGGGTCGTCAGGCGATCGACGATGACGAGCGGCGCGCCAGCACGCGCGGGCATGGCGTCGACGAAGAGCGCGGCGAGGTCGACGCGATCGCCGTCGAGGAGCTCGTCGAGGTACAGGTCGGCGACGCGTTGACCCGTGCCCGAGAGCTCCGCGTGGGACTCGACCGGATGGCCAATCGCCCGAAGAAATGCCTCGATTGCGGCGGCGGCGGCGGCGCGATCCATCAATTTCGCATCAGTTGTAGAGGCGTGCGCGGATGGCCGCGAGCGGCTTGCGACCGGCGACGCCGGCCTCGACGTCGTGGTAGTGATCGATGGCGTCCTCGCCGTGGCGCCAGCAGAGGAGCACCGTCTTGCCCTCGATCTTGCTGTACCAGTCGATGAGTCCGGTCTTCGGATCCTTGAGCACCGCGCCCAGGTCCTCGAGCTCGTTCCAGCCGCGCTGGTACTCCTCGATGCGGCGGATGAGATCGCGCTTGAACTCTCTGAGGTCGGCGGGGTCGTCGGGGTTGATGACGACGGCTTCGGGCGGCGACCCGAGGCGCGTGCCGAGCTCGGCGATGAGCTGCTCGAGCTTGGTCCGACGCTCGAGCTGCCGGGAGACCAGCTCTTTGACGCGCGGGAGCGTGTCGTTCGCCTCTTCCAACGTGAAGAACCGGGGCGTGCTCGCCATGGTGATTGCTCCTCAGCGCGCGAGATCGAGCGCGTCGATCGCCATGGGAACGGCGCGCGCGGGGTCCTGGACGGAGAACACGGCGGCAACGTCACCGTTGCCGTCGACGACGAAGAGGGCCACGCGGGGCCCTTTGGCGAGCATCTCGACCACGCCGTAGGCGCGGTGCACGTCGCCCTCGCGGTCGGAGAGCACCACGAGCTCGCGCCCTGTCGTGGAGGCGACCTCGGTCGCGACGTCGCGGTCGCCGACCACCACGAGGAGCGCCACCCCGCCGACTGCCCCGAGCTCGCGACGAGCATCGGCGAGCGCGCAGGCCAGCTCGACGTGGGCGCTCGCCCGTCCGAACGCGACGATGACCGGTCCGTCGCGGAACGCGCAGAGGGGCACGTCGACGCCGGACTCGTTGGGCAGGGTGAACTCGGGCGCGACGTCGCCGACGTCGACGGTGCTCGACACCGGCGTGGGCCGCAGCGCTCGGAGGCGCGGCGCGGGTGCGTCACGCCATTCGGTCATCAGCGCCCCTCGTACTCGCAACGCGCGTCGGAGGTCTCCCACAGCGTCACCCGCGCGAGCGACGGCAGCGTGGGGCGGAGGTGGTCCCAGATCCACTTGGCGAGGTTCTCGCTCGTGGGGTTCTCGAGGCCCTCGATGTCGTTGAGCAGGTTGTGGTCGAGGCGCTTGTGGAGCGGCTCCCACGCGTCGTGGATGTCGCTGAAGTCGATGAACCAGCCGGTATCCGGATTGACCGGCCCCTCGAGCGAGAGCTCGACCCTGAAGCTGTGGCCATGCACGCGCTTGCACTTGTGGCTGGGCGGGACCTTCGGGAGGTGGTGTGCACTCTCGAACTTGAATTCGTGGACGAGCCGGACGTTCATCGGAACGCAAACCGTAGCATCTTCTGGCCGGATTCGCCGCGTGCTTGACCGCACGGGCGCGCGCAGCGACAACGCGCGCGTGGAGACCGCCCCCACTCAGGGTGACGGCGCAAAGGGGGGAGCGCCGCGGCTGCCGAGGACCTTCGGCCGCTATGTGCTGTTCGACCTCATCGGTCGTGGCGGCATGGCCGAGATCTACCTCGCCCGCGCGAAGACGCAGGAGGCGGGTGGCGCCCGGCTCGTCGTCGTGAAGCAGATCCTGCCGGAGCTCTCGGCCAACGCGAAGTTCGCCGACGCGCTCGTCCAGGAGGCGAAGCTCGCGGCGCGGCTGTCGCACGCCAACGTCGCGCAGGTCTTCGACCTCGGCCGCGACGGGCAGGATCAGCGCCTGTTCATCGCGATGGAGTACATCGAGGGGCTCGACCTCAACGAGCTGCTCCGTCGCTGCGCCCGCGCCAAGGTCCCGCTCCCGATCGAGTTCGCGCTGCTGGTCGTGATGGAGGTGCTCCGCGGTCTCGACTACGCGCACCGCCGGATGGACGACGAGGGCAGGCCCCTCGGAATCGTGCACCGCGACGTCTCGCCGTCGAACGTGCTCGTGTCGGTCGATGGCGAGGTCAAGCTCTGTGACTTCGGCATCGCCCGCGCGAACGACACCGCCGACGCGCTCTCGCCCGACGCCATCCAGGGCAAGGCCGGGTACATGAGCCCCGAGCACGCACGCGGGGAGTCGCTCGACGGCCGGGCCGACGTGTTCGCGGCGGGCGTCATCATCTGGGAGCTCCTCGCCGGTCGGCGCATGTACAAGGTCGACAAGGCCTCGGGCGAGTCGCTCCTCGCCGTCGCCCGTCGCGCCGAGATTCCCGCGCTTCCGTTGCGTGGCCTGCCGGCGGAAGAAGATCTGCACTCCATCGTGATGAAGTCGCTGTCTGTGGATCGCGCGCATCGATATGCGACGGCGGCCGCGATGCTCGACGACCTGCAGCGTTACGTCGCCAAGGCGCGGCTCGTGGCGAGCCCGATCCGCCTCGGCGACTGGCTCACCGAGCACTTCGGCAACGAGCTCGTTGCGCAACGGCGCGCGCGAGAGCGGGCCACCAAGGCGCTCGAGGCCGGACCGGTCGCCGCCGTCACGCCGGTGGCCTCCGAGGTCGCGGCTCCGGCGAACCCGATCGACTCGGAGGGAGGAAGTGCCGGCGTGCTATCTGCACGCCGGCCGATCCGCCCGGTCTCCCTCTGGCCCCCGGCCGCGGCGCCCGCCGAGGCCCCGAAGACGCCCGAACCGCCGAAGCCCGTGGCGCAGCCGAAGCCCGCTGCAGCCGTCGAGCTGGACCACGCGCCCGTGCCGAAGAAGAGCAGTGTCGGCCTGTGGATCGCGGTCGCGGTGGTCGTCGTGGCGGCGGTCCTGCTCCTCGCGCTGCGCCAGTAGCTACGGAAGCGTTTGCGCCTCAGCGCGAACGGCACCACGCTCCAGCCCCCCGATGGACCGCCTCGTTCCGCTTGCCCGAGCCAAGCCGCAGCACGACCACGATCACGAGCACGAGCATGGGCACGCGCACGGCAACTGCGAGACGTGCCCGACCAAGAGCTACGCCGACGCGCCCGAAGACGCGCCGATCAAGGTTCACCGTCGCTTCGATCGCTTCGCTCGTCTGGTCGGCGATCGCGGCGTCGACCGCCTGGCCAAGGCGCACGTGATGGTCATCGGCTGCGGCGGCGTCGGCTCGTGGGCGGCCGAGTCGCTGGCGCGCAGCGGCGTCGGGCGCATCTCGCTCGTCGACTTCGACCTGGTGTGCATCACCAACACCAACCGCCAGCTCCACGCGATGAAGGGCACCGTCGGCAAGCAGAAGGTCGAGGTGATGGCCGAGCGCTTGCGCCTGATCCACCCGTCCGGGCGCATCGACGCGGTCGCGAAGTTCTACGAGGCGCACGGGCGAGACGAGCTGCTCGCCGACGCGCCGGACTTCGTCATCGACGCGATCGACAACGTCACCGCGAAGCTCGATCTGCTGGCCACCTGTCTCCGTCGCAAGATCCCCGTGATCACCACGATGGGCGCCGCGGGCCGCATGGATCCGACCAAGGTCCGCATCGACGATCTCGCGTTCACCGTCCGCGACGGCCTCGCCAAGGACGTGCGCAAATGGCTCGTTCGCAAGCACGAGGTCGAGCCCGCGGAGGACGGCACGCTCGGGATCCCCGCGGTGTTCTCCGAAGAGACGATGCTCCCGCCGGCCGAGGTCTCCGCCGACGCCCAGGGCGGCTTCGCGTGCGTGTGTCCGCACGGCGACAACGACAAACACTCGTGCGAGAAGAGGGCGCGCATCGACGGAACGGCGTCGTTCGTCACCGGCGCGTTCGGGCTCGCGGCGGCGAGCTACGTGGTGCGCACGCTCGCACGCCCGGAGTCAGCGAAGCGCACGACGAAGACTGAACGCAAGGGAACGGCGCGTCGCAAGCGAACCGTATGACCAGAGCAGTTCTCGACTGAAGATCTGTCGGAAAATCCCCCGGACTGAAGTCCGGGGCACCGACTGCAAGACGAAGCCCTTCGGGCTGGCGGAGTTACGTGTCGACGACGACCTCGTTGTC
>Ga0208492_1000685_pt1 | contig 26532 bp, 29 predicted proteins | sample Subbioar_CSW14AB_FD_184820 | JGI IMG/M metagenome (GOLD analysis project Ga0208492, IMG submission 184820) | Serpentinite rock and fluid subsurface biosphere microbial communities from McLaughlin Reserve, California, USA - CR12Mar_CSW14AB (SPAdes) | ecosystem: Environmental > Terrestrial > Deep... | reverse complement strand
GTAGAAATTCCGCAGGAGGCATTCATGGCCGTGCTCAAGGTGGGTAAGACGCCATGATCTGGGATTTCGCCACGATCCTGACCCTGCTGGTGTTCGTCAGCGGGGTCATCTGGGCTTGCGACAGCCTGATGTTCGCGCCGGCCCGCCTGCGCGCCGCCCGCGCGCAAGCCGAGGCCAATAAGGGTGTCGAAGCGGCGCGGGTCAGCGAATTCGAACCACCGCAACTGCCGTGGCTGGTCGATTATGCGCGCTCCTTCTTTCCGATTTTCCTGGTCGTGCTGCTGCTGCGCTCGTTCGTGGTCGAGCCTTTCCGCATTCCCTCCGGCTCGATGATTCCCACCCTTCTGATCGGCGACTTCATCCTGGTCAACAAATTCGACTACGGCATCCGCCTGCCGGTACTGAATCGCAAGGTCATCGAACTCGGCCAGCCCAGGCGCGGCGATGTGGTGGTGTTCCGCTATCCCCTCGACCCATCCACGCCGTTCATCAAGCGTATCGTCGGCCTGCCGGGTGACACCGTGCGCTATATCGACAAAGCCTTGTACATCAACGACCAGCGCGTCGATGCGGTTTCAGAGGGAACATTCGTTGGTGTACGATCAGCCGCGACCCACACCGGCGCGATGATGTTCAAGGAACACTTGGGCGACGTCGAACACGAAATCCTGCTGACCCCGGGCGCCGGCTCGCCGAACGGCGAATTCAAAGTCCCCGCCGGTCACTACTTCGTGCTCGGTGACAATCGCGACAACAGTCGTGACTCGCGGTACTGGGGCTACGTGCCTGACCAGAACCTGGTCGGCCGGGCCTTCTTCATATGGATGAATTGGGACAGCGGTCCCGATGTGAAACGCATCGGATCGATCATTCACTGACCAACAGAGGGATAGGCAATGAATTCGAAGCGACGCCAACGGGGCATCACCCTCAGCGGCCTCATCATGGGCTGCATCGTGCTGGGCAGTGCCGCCCTGCTGGTCATGAAACTCTGGCCGATCTACAACGAAAAGATGAAGGTCGATCAGGCCATGGATCATCTGGCCACCAATCCCGATGCCGCGCGCATGGGCAAGATGGAAATCGTGCAGGTACTGATGCGTCAGTTCGATGTCAGTGACGTTGATCGCTTCGACACCCCCAGCCTCAGCAAGGTCGTGACCGTCGGCAAGAAGCGCGGCAGCAACGATAAAGTCGTGATGATGGAGTACGAAATCCGTGCGCCGCTGTTCGGCAACCTCGATGTCATCATGAACTATCGCAACGTCAAGGAATTCGGTCCCGCCAAGACCGATTGACAGCTTCAGTCTTGCAGCCACTCGCCAGTAAGGTCCTGCGCACGTTGGGCTATGCCTTCGAGGACGAAAGCCTCCTGACGCGCGCCCTGACTCACCGCAGTGTCGGGGCGCGGCATAACGAACGACTGGAATTTCTCGGCGACGCACTCCTCGGCATGGTGGTGGCCGAGTATCTCTTTGCCACTTTCCCCGACGCCGATGAGGGCCAGTTGACGCGCACCCGCGCAACCCTGGTCAACCGCGAATGTCTGGCCGAGGTGGCGCGCGGTCTCGATCTGGGCGATCTCATTCGCTTGGGCGAAGGCGAGTTGAAGAGCGGTGGCTGGCGACGCGATTCGATACTCGCCAACGCCGTGGAAGCGCTGCTCGGCGCCATTTATCTCGACGGTGGCATGGATGCCTGCCGCCGCACCGTGTTGCGTCTGCTTGAAGCACGCCTCGCGAACATCTCACCTGACAGCACCCGCAAGGACGCCAAGACCGCGTTGCAGGAATTTCTACAGAGCCGGCGTCGCAGCCTGCCGGAGTACACGACCATGGATATTTCAGGCCCCTCCCACGAACAGATCTTCACCGTCAGTTGTCAGGTCGACAGCCTGCCGGAACCGGTGGTGGCGATCGGCCCGACCCGTCGCAAGGCCGAGCAGGCCGCGGCGCGCGCCGCCCTGCAACTGTTGAATCCGCGATGAGCACCGAAGCGGAACGCTGCGGCCTGGTCGCCATCGTCGGCCGTGCCAACGTCGGCAAGTCGACCCTGCTCAATGCCATTCTCGGCCAGAAACTCAGCATCACGTCGCGCAAGCCGCAGACCACGCGCTATCAGATCCTCGGCGTGAAGACGGTCGACAACACGCAATTGGTGTTCGTCGATACGCCCGGCTGGCAGCGCCATCCCAAGAACGAACTGAACCGCATGATGAATCGCCAGGTGCGCCACGCATTGGGCGATGTCGATCGCGCGGTGCTGGTCACCGACGCGCGGTATTGGCATGCCGACGATCAAATCGTCTACGACATGCTGACCCAGGCCGAACTGCCCATCGTGCTGGCGCTCAACAAGCACGACCTGTTGAAGGCCAAATCCGATCTGCTGCCTTTGCTGGCGCAACTCGGCGCCGAAAAGAATTTTTCCGCCATCATTCCGATTTGCGCGCGGACCGGTTCGGGCGTCGATGATCTGATCAACGAACTCGGCAAGGCCATGCCGGAGCGCGCCCACCTCTATCCCCACGATCAGATCACCGACCGGCCGGAACGCTTCTTCGCCAGCGAAATCATCCGCGAGAAGACCTTGCGCTTCCTCGGCGACGAACTGCCGTATCGCACCACCGTGCTGATAGACGATTTCAAGGACGAGGAGAACCTCACCAGCATCCTCGCCACCATCTGGGTCGAGCGTGACAGCCAGAAGTCCATCGTGATCGGCAAGGACGGTGAGCTGTTGAAGCGCATTTCAACCGAGGCCCGCCAGGATCTCGAGCAATTGCTGGGGCGACGCGTCTACCTCAGGGTGTGGGTCAAGACCCGGCGCGGCTGGACCGACAGTCCCGAAGCCATGCAGCCGCTCGGGCTCGGCGACTGAGGCGGTGGGGCGGGACGGCCGGCGCCCATGTCAGCCGATCCGTCCGGCGATGTCGGTTATGTGCTGCATAGTCGTCGCTATCGTGAAACCAGCCTGATAGTCGAGTTCCTGACCCTGGGCCGCGGGCGGGTAGCGGCCGTGGCGCGTGGCGCCCTGCGCCGCAACTCCGTGCTGGCCGCCAGCCTGCAACCGCTGATACCGCTGCGCCTCAACCTCGGTGGCCGTGGCGAACTCATGACCCTGGTGCGTGCCGAGCCGCTCGCGGTGTCACCCATGCTGGCGGGCGAACGTCTGTATTGCGTGTTCTATGTGAACGAACTCGTCATGCGGCTGACCGCCACCCACGACCCCAACCATGAGCTGTTCGAGATCTATCGCGACGCGCTCGCGGCGCTGACAGGCGAGGGCGGCATCGAAGCGGTGCTGCGACGCTTCGAGAAGCAATTGCTCGATGCGCTCGGCTTCGGGCTGCAGCTCGACAGCGAAGCCGGTGGTGACCGGGCACTGGAGGAAGAGGGCAGTTACCACTACGACGTCGAACGCGGCCCCTTGCGGGTCGGGCCGGAAAGCACCGGCATCCGCGTCCATGGCGCGACGCTCATGGCCCTCGCCGCGGACGAGGCGCTGTCACCCCGTGCACTGCGTGAAGCCAAGCAACTCATGCGCCACGTACTCAACCATCATCTCGACGGTCGACCGCTGACCTCGCGCAAGCTGTTCGAAGCACAGGGCGGTGGAAAGCCGTAGAATTGGCCGCGAGTTTTTCGGACCACCTGCCGCCCGGCGCCCAACGACGAATACCAGCATGAAACTCGGAGTCAACATCGACCACGTCGCGACCCTGCGCCAGGCGCGTCGTACCCATTACCCGGATCTCGCCATCGCGGCCCGCGCTGCCGAGCTGGGTGGCGCCGACAGCATTACCATTCACCTGCGCGAGGACCGCCGCCACATTCAGGACGCCGACGTCCACCAGTTGCGTCGCACGCTGTCCGTACCCATGAATCTCGAGATGGCGGCAACCCATGAAATGGTCTCCATCGCCTGCGCGGTGCGTCCCTGGGCTTGCTGCATCGTGCCCGAGCGGCGCGCGGAGCTGACCACCGAAGGTGGACTGGATGTGCTTGGCAACTACGAAGCACTCGCGCCTTTATGTGCCCATCTGGCCCGCGCCGGCATTGAGGTCTCGCTTTTCATCGACCCGGCCGAGGCGCAGATCGATGCCGCCGCACGGCTGGGCGTGGCGGCCATCGAACTCCACACCGGCACCTATGCCGATGCCACCAGCGACACCCATCGCGCTCAGCAGCTGGCACTGCTCGTGGCCGGTGCCGCGCGCGCCGCGGCGGCCGGGCTCATCGTCAACGCGGGCCATGGCCTGCATTACGAAAACGTCGCGCCGGTCGCGGCGATAGCTTCGATGCGCGATTTGAACATCGGTCACTCCATCGTCGCGCGCGCCCTGTTCGTCGGTATGACCGCCGCCGTGGAAGAAATGAAGATTGCCATGCAGAGGGCGATTTCATGATCCGCGGCATCGGTGTCGACATGGCCGAGGTTCGCCGCTTCAGTGAATCCTATGAACGTTTCGGCATGCGCTTTCCGGAACGCATCCTGAGCGCGAGTGAGCTGCGTGACTTCGCCCGCGCGCGCAATCCCGGCCGCTTCCTCGCCATGCGTTTTGCCGCCAAGGAGGCGACTTCCAAGGCGCTCGGCACCGGTTTCAAGCGCGGCGTGGCGCCGCGCCAGATGTATGTCGTGCATTCGCCGAGCGGCAAACCCAATCTGGCGGTGTCGGGTGAGGCCGCGCGACTGTTCGACGAAATGGGCATCTGCGCCAGCCATATCTCGCTCACCGATGAAGGCGGTTTCGTTGTCGCCTACGTCATACTCGAAGCGCCCTGAATCATGCAGCAGCGCCGCCCGGCCACGTATCGCGTGGGCCGCTGGTCATTTCCACTCAGTCTCACGTAGCACAGCAGATCATGTCCGACAGTCATAATGAAATCGCGCGTCGCCGCACCTTCGCCATCATTTCCCATCCCGACGCGGGCAAGACCACGGTCACCGAAAAGCTGCTGCTGCTCGGTGGCGCGATCAACATCGCGGGCACCGTCAAGGCCCGCAAGAGCAATCGCTACGCGACATCCGACTGGATGGAAATCGAAAAGCAGCGCGGCATTTCCGTGACTTCCTCCGTCATGCAGTTCGACTATCGCGACCGCGTCATCAACCTGCTCGACACGCCCGGTCACGAGGACTTCTCGGAAGATACCTACCGCACCCTGACCGCGGTCGATTCGGCCTTGATGGTCATCGACGCCGCGCGCGGCGTGGAAGATCGCACCATCAAACTGCTGGACGTCTGTCGCCTGCGCGACACGCCGGTGGTCACTTTCATCAACAAGCTCGACCGGCACGCCCGCGACCCGCTCGACCTGCTCGATGAGATCGAGACCGTGCTCAAGATCAAATGCGCGCCGGTGACCTGGCCGCTCGGTTCAGGCCAGCATTTCGACGGCATCTTTGATTTCCGCACGCGTACCGTGATCCCCTATGTGCGCGGGGTCGAATACGATCAACGCGAGGAAGCCGAGCAGATCTCGCTGGCCGAAGCGCAGGTCCGCTTCCCGGAAAGCACCAAGGTGCTGCTCGAGGAAATCGAACTCATCGAAGGCGCCGGCACGGAGTTCAATCAGGAGGATTACCTGGCGGGCCGCATCACGCCCGTGTTCTTCGGCACGGCACTGCGCAATTTCGGTGTCCGCGAACTGCTCAATGCCTTCGTCGAATACGCGCCGGGGCCCTTGCCGCGCAATACCACCCAAGGTCTGGTACCGGCGGATTCGCCGACGTTCTCAGGCTTCGTGTTCAAGATCCAGGCGAACATGGATCCCAATCATCGCGATCGCATCGCCTTCCTGCGTATCTGCTCAGGGCAGTATCAGGACACCAAGAAGTTCTACAACGTGCGACTCGCGCGCCAGGTGCAATTGCCCAATGCCATCCGCTTCATGGCCCAGGGACGAGATGCCACCGAGTCGGCCTGGGCCGGCGACATCATCGGCATCCATAACCACGGCACCATCCAGATCGGCGACACCTTCACCGAAGGCGAGAAGTTCAAGTTCTTCGGCATTCCGAGCTTTGCGCCGGAATTGTTCCGCCGCGTGCGCACCACCGACCCGTTGAAGAGCAAGGCGTTGATCAAAGGCCTGACCCAACTTTGCGAGGAGGGCGCCGCGCAGGTCTTCAGCTACATCAACCGCAATGACATCGTGCTTGGCGCGGTGGGTGTGCTGCAGTTCGACGTGGTGGCCTGGCGCTTGAAATACGAATATTCGGTGGATTGTGTGTTCGAGGGCATCTCGGTGCAGACCGCGCGCTGGGTGACGGCCGAGAAGGCTGCCGAAATAGACAAGCTGAAGGCCCATTCGGCCCAATATCTGGCGGTCGATGGCGCGGGCCAACTGGCCTATCTGGCACCCTCGATGGTGAATCTGGGATTGGCGCAGGAGCGCTTTCCTGACATCCACTTCCGCGCCACGCGCGAAATGCTGGAATGAAATAAGCCGCGGTCGAATTGCTCGACCGCGGCGTTCAGTTCATCAGGCCTTGCGCTCGGTGTCGTCGTCGCTCTCGCCGTGATGGGCGGCGGCAATCGGCGCCACACTGGCAGGGTCCGCCGTCGGCAGGAGTTCCTCGTCCGGCACGGTGACGACATCTGGTTCGGCGACGACTTCCGGCACGTCCACGTCCGCAACGGCGACTGGCTCGACGTCCAGCGGCGCGGGCGCCGCTTCGACCTCGGCTGCCGCGACCGGCGCTTCTTCAGGCTCGGCCGTGACCAAAGTCCCTTCGACGGGCTCGAATTCGAACCGATTCTGCACCGCGACCGGCTCCGGCCTGACTTCGCCATCCTCGCCCTCGGCGGCGTCCGCCACCACGAGCACGTGCTCGGGGATGGGATGCGGATTGCGCTCCGTCGGATCCTCGTCGTAGTCGTAGTGCGGGGTGTTGAACTCATCGAGTCCGTGGGCACCGGCCACGTGAACCGCCGGCGCGGGGGCTTCGAGCGGCTCGGCGCCGTCATCGACAGCATCCACCAGCGGTGCGACTTCCGCCGCTTCTTCGCGACGCGGACGATCGCGACCACGGTCGCGGCGACCGCGGCCACCGCCACGGGACTCGCCATCGGCACTCCGCGGCGGCTGATCGTCCGTCACCACGCCTGACTCGTCCGACGCCACACCCGCTTCGCTCTCCACCGGCGAGGCCTGATCGCGTCCGCCACGGCCGCGACCGCGCCCGCGGCGACGCTCGCTACCGCCTTCGCGATTTCCCGCTTCGCGGTTGCCCGCATCACGTTGAGCCGGTTCGCGGCTGGTGTTGTCGCGGTTACCGCCTTCGCGGGCCACCGGCTCGCGATTGCCGCTGACCTCGCGGTTGCCGGCCTCCCGGTTACCGCGCTCACGATTACCTGCTTCGCGCGGCGCGCCTTCGCGGTTACCCGCCTCGCCGCGGTTGACTGCTTCGCGATTGCCGCCTTCACGGCCGGTGCCTTCACGATTCGACTGGCCGCCACGGCGATTGGCGCCGCCGCGACTGCGACGACCGCCATCCGGACGCCCTTCGCGCTCACTATCGCGGCCACCACGGCTGCGTTCTTCACCGCCACTACGGGCACGCGGCGCCTCGGCTGCCGGCGCGCTTTCGCCAGCGCCGAACAATCCGCCAAACAACTTGGCGAAGAAACCCGGGCGGGGAGCCGCCGGGGCGGGGGCCACGGGCACCGGCTCGGGCCTCGGCGCGGCACGCACCACGTCCTTCACCAGGGGCTGCTGTTGCGGAGCGATCGGCTTGCTGCGGGTGAGATCCACCGTCGGGCTCTCAACCTCGCTCACCATTTCATAGGATTCACCGAGATGGAGCTTGGGCAGGTCCTGTTCGCGGATGCGCTGGATTTCGAAATGGGGAGTTTCGAGGTTCTGGTTCGGAATGAGCAGAATCTGCACTTCCTGCCGCGCCTCGATGCCGGTCACGTCCTGACGCTTTTCGTTCAGAAGGAAGGTCGCGACATCGACCGGCACCTGGGCCGTGACCTTGACGGTCGAGTCCTTCATGGCCTCTTCTTCGATGAGACGCAGCACGCCCAGCGCCGTCGACTTCACGCTGCGGATGGTGCCTACGCCGTCGCAGCGCGGGCAGATCTCGTGGCTGAACTCGGTCAGCGACGGGCGCAGGCGCTGACGGGACATTTCCAGCAGACCGAAACGGGAGATGCGCCCGATCTGCACGCGGGCACGGTCGGCCGCCACCGCGTCACGCAGCATGTTCTCGACCGCACGCTGGTTCTTGGCCGCCTGCATATCGATGAAATCGATGACGATCAGACCGCCCAGATCGCGCAGCCGCATCTGACGGCCGATTTCCTGGGCCGCTTCAAGATTGGTACGGGTGGCGGTCTCCTCGATGTCGCCACCCTGGGTGGCCTTGGAGGAGTTGATATCGATGGTGATCAGCGCTTCGGTCGGCTCGATGACTATCGACCCGCCGCTCGGCAGGCGCACGGAGCGGGCGAAGGCGGTCTCGATCTGGCCTTCAATCTGGTAGCGCGTGAACAGCGGTACGCTGTCCTCGTAGAGCTTGAGCTTGCCGATGTTCTGCGGCATGACCTGCTGCATGAACTCCTGGGCCTGCTCGAACAGCTTGCGGTCGTCCACCAGGATCTCGGCGATGTCGTTGCGCAGGTAATCGCGCACGGCTCGAATGATGACGTTGCGATCCTGGAAGATCAGGAAGGGCGCCTTGCGGCTCTCGGAGGCCTCGGCGATCGCCTTCCACAACTGCATGAGGTAATCGAGATCCCACTGCAGTTCTTCGGTCGACTTGCCGACGCCGGCGGTACGCAGGATGAGCCCCATGTTCTCGGGGATTTCCAGCCCGGACATGGCCTCGCGGGCTTCGTCGCGGTCATCGCCTTCAATCTGACGGGACACCCCACCGGCGCGCGGATTGTTGGGCATCGCGACGAGATAGCGACCGGCCAGGCTGATGAAGGTGGTCAGCGCCGCGCCTTTGTTGCCGCGCTCTTCCTTCTCGACCTGAACGACCAGTTCCTGGCCTTCCGACAGCACATCCTTGATGTTGACCCGGCCGCCATTGCCGCCGGTGCCCTTGCCCTTGTCCTTGAAGTAGGACCGGGAGATTTCTTTGAGGGGCAGGAAACCGTGGCGCTGCGCGCCATAATCAACGAAGGCCGCTTCGAGACTGGGCTCGATACGGATGATCTTCGCTTTGTAGATGTTTGATTTCTTCTGTTCCCGGCCCGTTGCTTCGATGTCGAGGTCGTAGAGTTGTTGCCCATCGACCAATGCAACGCGCAGCTCTTCCGGCTGGGTCGCGTTGACCAGCATTCTTTTCATTGTCAAAAGTCCCGTAGCGGGGCTTCAGCGAGAGGCGTACGAGTGGAACCGCAAAGTTCCGGCACTTGCGTGCTCGGACGTCGCCAAACGCTGGCGAACCCCAGCCGGTGCCCGCATTGCTGCCGGAGACCGACTTCGATTGATACACTGCACGTGGAGTTTGTCGCCACGGCCGCCGTTGCGCGGAGCCCGCATGGGTTGACCCGGTCAGACCGGAGTGGGCCAACGTTTCGAACCAAATAAACGCTGACTGCTACCGTCCTGCCCCCGCAAATGCGAAACTGTGCGTGCGGGCAGAACGTCTGACGGGATTGCTGAAATACTTCGAAGCCCAGCCGTAACTTCCCATCTTATGGGGCATTTCCGCTTTCAAAATCCGCAGCCCGAGGGCGCGAAAATCAGCATGGACTATAACAACCTTGAGCGTGCTCAGCAATCACGAAACCAAGCATGGGAACTCCGCTGCGCGTACCGCCGTGCGCGCCGAGACTGTCACCGCCGAACACGCCGGACGACGTATCGATAACTACCTTCTGCAACTGCTGAAGCCCGCCCCCAAGAGCCTGGTCTACAAGCTCCTGCGCAGCGGCCAGGTGCGCGTCAATGGCGGCCGCTGCAAGCCCGACTACCGATTGAACGGCGGCGATGTGCTGCGCATACCGCCCGTCGTCGCGGTCGCGCCGGGCGAGGTGCACATACCCGATGCCCGTCTGGCACAACTCGAAGCGGCGGTCCTGTTCGAGGACGCGCATTTCCTGATAGTCGACAAACCGGCCGGTCTCGCCTGCCACGGCGGTACGGGGGTTGGTTATGGCGTCATAGAAATCGCGCGCCGCCTGCGCCCGGGCGTGGCCCGCCTCGATCTGGCCCACCGTCTGGACCGCGACACCTCAGGTTGCCTGATCCTGACCAAGCAGGTCGATGTCCTGCGCGGTCTGCATGAGGAGATTCGTGAGCGTCAGATGGACAAACGCTATGTGGCCCTGCTGCGCGGCCATGTCTCGCCCGACATCAAATCGATCAGCGCGGCGCTCGAATCCAATCGCGAGCAGGGCGCCGAGAAACGTGCGCGGGTCAAGGACGACGGCAAGGCCTCACAGACCATCGTTGAACGGGTCGAGTCCGTCGGCCCGCATTCCCTTGTCCATCTGCGACTGGTCACCGGCCGCATGCACCAGATTCGCGCCCATGCCCAGCACATCGGTCACTCGGTGGCGGGCGACCGGCATTACGGCGACGAGGACTTCAATCGCGAGATGGCCGGGCTGGGACTCAAACGTCTGTTCCTGCACGCCGCCTCCATCGGCTTCGAGACCGGTGGCCGACAACTCGCGGTCGAAGCGCCGCTGCCCGAGGAACTGGCGCAAGTACTCGCCGCCTTGCGCGCGCCAGCATGATCAAGCTGGTGGTCTTCGATTGGGATGGCACCCTCATGGATTCCGAGGCGCGCATCGTCACCGCCATGCAGCGCGCCTTCGAGGGCGAGGGCGAAAGCCCGCCGGCCTCGAGCGCAGTGCGGGAAATCATCGGGCTCGATCTCGGCGTCGCGGTGACGCGGCTTGGTCCCGCGCTCGGCGGCGCACGGCTTCACGCCATCGTCGCCGCTTATCGGGAGCTCTATGCGAAGCTGCACGCCATCCCCAGCCCCTTGTTCGAGGGCGCGGAGGCCACACTGGCCGCGCTCGCCGAGGCCGGTTATCTGCTCGGCGTCGCTACCGGCAAGAGCCGCCGCGGTCTCGATCGGGCCATGGAAGAGAGCGGCGTCGGCGCGTATTTCGCCACCACCCGATGTGGCGAGGAAGCCGCGCCCAAACCGGACCCGGCCATGCTGCGGGACATCCTGTGGGACCTCGACACCGCCCCTGAGCAGGCGTTGATGGTGGGCGACACGGAGTTCGACCTCTTGATGGCCGCTGCCGCCCGTACCCATGCCGCGGCCGCGACCTATGGCGCCCATGCACGAGAGCGCCTGCTGGGGCTCCAGCCTGCCATTGTCATCGACGCGCTTGCGGAACTTCCGGCGGCCATCATGCAACTCAACCACACTACGCCAACCATCTGAGCAGGAGCCAAGTCACCATGGGCTGGGATCAACCCGATAAAGACCCGCCGCCGGCGCCCAAGCCTGCCGCCGAAGAGCCGCACAGCGCATTGGAAAGCCGTTTGTTCGAGCGCATGTCCTTTGAGTTCCTGCGCGAACAGCGGTCGGCGCGACGCTGGGGCATCTTCTTCAAGCTGCTGGCGGTGCTCTATGTGTCGGGCTTCATCTTGATGTCGCTGCCCTCCGACTGGCATCTGTCGGCCATGGGCAGCGGCAAGATCACAGCGCTGGTCGACCTGCAGGGCGTCATCGCCCACGGCAACGAGGCCAGCGCGGACAACATCGTATCCGGCCTGCGCGCCGCCTTTGAGAACGCCTCGACCGCCGGCGTGGTGCTGCGCATCAACAGTCCCGGGGGCAGCCCGGTCCAGGCCGGCTACATCAATGACGAAATCCTGCGCCTGCGGGAGAAGTACCCCGAGATTCCCCTGTATGCGGTGGTGGAGGACATGTGCGCCTCGGGCGGCTATTACGCCGCGGCGGCGGCGGACAAGATCTACGCCGACAAGGGCAGTCTGGTCGGCTCAATTGGCGTGCGTATGGACGGTTTCGGCTTCGTCGACACCATGCACAAGCTTGGTGTCGAGCGGCGCCTGTTCACGGCCGGTGAGAACAAGGGTTTTCTCGACCCATTCTCGAATCTCGATCCGGCGCATGTCGACCACGTGCGCAAGCTGCTCGGCGACGTGCATGAGCAGTTCATCAACACCGTACTGAAGAAGCGTCGCGACAAGCTGAGCAAGGATCCGAGCCTGTTCTCCGGCCTGGTGTGGACCGGTGCCCAAGCCCTGGAACTTGGGCTGGTCGACGAATTCGGCTCGGCCGGAACGGTTGCCCGCGAGGTCATCGGTGCCGAGAAGATTGTCGATTTCACGCCCCGTGACTATTCCGTCGAAGGGCTCTTGAAGCGCAGCGGCGTGTCGCTGCTAAGCACAGTGCTCAGCGCCCGCGGCTGGTCATGGTGAGTCGCCGAGGATATCGAGACCGGCGCGGGCCAGCATCGCCGCCACCGCGATCAACGGCAAGCCAATCAGGGCCGTGGGGTCGTCGGCCGTGATGGCCTCGAACAGCGCGATGCCCAGGCCCTCGCATTTGAAACTGCCGGCGCAGTCGAGCGGTCGTTCGCGCATCACATAGTTGTGGATGCGGGCGCGGTCGAGGGGTCGGAAACGCACGTCGCTGGCCACGATTTCGATTTCGTAATGCTGACGCGGCAGATCCAGCACGCAGACGCTGGTCAGGAAGCGCACCGTGCGCCCTGCGCACGCTTCGAGTTGCGCGACGGCGCGTGCCTCCGTGCCGGGCTTGCCGAGTGGCAGGCCATCGATTACGGCCACCTGGTCGCTGCCGATGATCAGCGCCTCGGGAAAGTCAGCCGCAAGCGCGCGGGCCTTGGCCAGGGCCAGGCGACGCACCAGGCACGCGGGCGATTCCTCATCTGCGGGACTTTCATCGATGTCGGGCGCCTGCCACGCGAACGGCAGGCCGAAACGCTCGAGCAGCGCGCGCCGATAGGCCGATGAAGACGCCAGGACGAGGCGTCCATCGACGCCTGTGGACGGGAATTTGACGGCGGCTTGGGCGGACATCGAAAATCCGTGTTCTAACTCGCTGATGTTTGGCCTATACTACCGCGCCCTCATGGCCAGCGAATTACCCGAACAGATCGAATGTCGCCAGCTCGCGGCCGGAGCAGGGGTGCTGAGCGGCACATTGGCGGCGACACGCCTGGCTCGGATCGATGAGCCCTATCGGGTTGCCGGCACCACCGAAGTGGAGTTGCATTGCCGCAACCGTGACGGGGGTGGCTACCAGGTGCAAGCGCGTATCAGAGCGCCGCTGGAAGCCCACTGTCAGCGCTGTCTGGAATGGATGGCCTGGCCGGTCGATGTGAACCTGATGCTGGTGGCGTTCACCAAGGCGCCACCGACCCAGGACCACGACGAAGAGGATTGGATAGAACTCGCCGACGGCATGCTGCCGCTGCGGGAAGTGATAGAGGACGAAGTCCTGTTGAGTTGTCCGTTCGCGCCATTGCATGCGCTGAAGGACTGCCCGGCGGGCGACAGTATTGCGGTGCCTGAGGTCAGCAGTGACCGCAAGCAGCCATTTGCGGGCTTGGCGGATCTGCTCAAGTCCCGCGAGCAAGAGTGAAGACAGACGGAACATTTGAAGCGGAGAGTGCATCATGGCAGTCCAACAGAACAAACCGACGCCTTCGAGTCGGGGCATGCGTCGTTCCCACGACCGACTGACGAACCCGGCCCTGTCGGAAGAGCCGACCACCGGCGAAACCCATCTGCGCCATCACGTCAGCCCCGACGGCTACTATCGCGGCAAGAAGGTCCTGGCGGACAAGGAATAAGTTGTCCTACGGTCAGTACGACGTCCTTGGGGGGACGTCGCACCGACCGCAGCCGCTTCCACATCATTTCATCTTCGACCTGAAAGACACTCGCGTCCTGCTGTGACGATACGCATCGCAATCGATGCCATGGGCGGTGATCACGGCCCCGTGGTAACCGTGGCTGCGGCCGCTCGCGCGCTCGCCAGGCACACCGATCTGGAATTGGTGCTGGTTGGTGACGAGGCGACGCTGGTGCAAGCGATGCGCGCCAACGGCCTCAAAGGCCATGCGCGTGTCAGCATTGAACATGCGCCGCAGGTCGTGGAAATGCACGAGCGTCCGTCGTCGGCGCTGCGTGGCAAACGTGAATCATCGATGCGTAAGGCCATCGACCAGGTCAAGGACGGACGCGCCATGGCCTGCGTCAGCGCCGGCAACACCGGTGCGCTGATGGCCATCGCCCGTTTCGTGCTGAAAACGCTGCCCGGTATCGACCGCCCCGCGATCTGCGCGACCTTGCCCGGCAAGCTCAAATCCACCCACGTGCTGGATCTGGGCGCGAATGTCGACTCGACGTCCGAGGAGCTTTTCCGCTTCGCGGTCATGGGTGCGGTCCTCGCCGAGGCTGTCGACAACCGCCACAATCCCTCGGTCGCGCTGCTCAACATCGGCGAGGAGGAAATCAAGGGAAACGATCGCGTCAAGCAGACCGCGCTGTTGCTCGAGAAGAGTCCCTTGAACTATGTCGGCTTTGTCGAAGGCGACGGTATCTTTGCCGGCAAGGTCGATGTGATCGTATGCGATGGTTTCGTTGGCAATGTCGCGCTCAAGGCCAGCGAAGGCGTGGCGCGCATGCTGGGCGAGATCGCGCGCGAAGAGTTCACACGTGGCCTGCTTTCCAAGTTGGGCGCCTTGCTCGCAAAGCCCGCCTTGAAGGCGCTCCGCGATCGCGCCGACCCGCGTAACTACAATGGCGCCAGCCTGGTCGGCCTGCGCGGCATCGTGATCAAGAGCCACGGCAGCGCCGACGCATTCTCATTCGAGCATGCCATCGATGTCGCGGTGCTCGAAGTCGAGAAAGCCGTGCCGGAACGCATCAGTCATCTCCTCGAAGAATTGCTTGCCGGCAGTGAAGCCACATGAGTCAGTCCAGTATCTCCAGCAAACTCGCGTTCGCATTTCCCGGCCAGGGCTCACAGAGCGTCGGCATGGTGACAGCGCTCGCCGCGCAATTCAGTGAAGTGCGGGCGCGCTACGAAGTGGCCAGCGAAGTGCTGGGTTTCGATCTGTGGAAGCTGGTCAGCGATGGCCCCGAGGACGAACTCAACCGCACGCAGAACACGCAACCGGCATTGTTGGCCGCCAGCGTCGCGACCTGGGATATCTGGGTGAAGCAGGGCGGTCCGTTGCCGAGCGTCGTTGCCGGCCATAGCTTTGGTGAATACTCGGCACTGGTATGTGCCGGCGCGCTGGACTTCGCGACGGCAGTGGCTCTGGTCGCCGAACGCGGTCGCCTCATGCAGGCAGCCGTGCCCGCCGGGCAGGGCGCCATGGCCGCCATCCTGGGCCTCGATCTCGCAGCGCTTGAACAGGCCTGCACGGAAGCGGCCGCCGACGGCGGTGTGTGTTCCTGTGCCAATCTCAACGCACCGGGTCAGATAGTCATCGCCGGCAGCACGGCGACGGTGGATCGCGCCTGCCAACTCGCCAGCGCGCGCGGCGCCAAGCGCGCCATGAAGTTGCAAGTCAGCGTGCCGGCCCATTGCGCGCTCATGTCGCCGGCCGCCGATTCGTTCGCGCAACGCCTTGCCGACGTCAAATTCGAGACGCCGCGTATCACCGTGTTGCATAATGTCGACGTTGCCAGCCACACCGATGCGGCGGCCATCCGCGATGCGCTGATTCGCCAGTTGTATTCGCCGGTGCGCTGGATCGAGACCATTGAACAGTTCGCGCGTGCCGGCGTCAGCCACATCGCCGAGTGTGGTCCAGGCAAAGTACTCGCGCCGCTCATCAAGCGCATCGACAAGAACCTGCAGACCGTGGCCTTGAACGAGCCGGCCGGCCTCTGCGATTTCATTGCACTCGCTCGGAACGAATTGTCATGACCACCAAACACCTCGCCCTGGTGACCGGCGCAAGCCGCGGCATCGGCCTGGCCATTGCGCAGCAGTTGGCGAACGACGGTTTCGAAATCGTCGGCACCGCCACTTCGAGCGCAGGTCTCGAGGCGATTGAGGCGGCCCTCGGCGCGAGCGGTGCCTTGCGTGCAGGTCTGGTTCTGGACGTGCTCGATCGCGCATCGATCGATGCATTGTTCGCGGCCATGGACGAGCGCCAGTTGAGTCCGGCGGTGCTGGTCAACAATGCAGGCATCACGCGCGACAACCTGCTGCTGCGCATGAAGGATGATGAGTGGGATGCGGTGATCGCGGCGAACTTGAGCGCGGTGTTCTCATTGAGCCGCCGCTGCGTGCGCGCGATGGTGAAAGCGCGCTTTGGACGCATCATCAACATCACGTCCGTGATTGGCGCGGCGGGCAATGCCGGTCAGTCCAACTACGCCGCGGCCAAGGCCGGGGTGGTGGGCTTCACCAAGTCGATGGCGCTCGAAGTCGCGAGTCGCAACATCACCGTCAACGCGGTGGCGCCGGGTCTCATCGATACCGACATGACGCGCAAGTTGACCGATCAGCAACGCGACGCGGCGCTCGGCCAGATTCCGCTGGGGCGTATGGGCTCGGCGGCGGAGGTGGCCGCGGTGGTCGGTTTCCTGGCTTCGCCTCTGGCGGGCTATGTCACCGGCGAGACGATCCACGTCAATGGCGGGATGTATATGGCCTGACATAATCGCTGCGGTCAGGCCACGAGAGGGCACAGCCGCAAGCGTATCGGGCCACACAGATTTCTAATGTTTTTAAAGTTGATTTCAAAGGGTTACTGCAAACATTCCTACAAGGTTTGCTTGCAGTTTGGTCGGTTTTCACTAAACTAGCATTCGCCGCAATCACGGCGGCACCATCATTGGGAGGAACTTCAAGCGATGAGCAGCGTTGAAGAACGTGTCAAGAAGATCGTCGTCGAGCAATTAGGGGTCAAAGAAGAAGAGGTCACTAACGAAGCATCGTTTGTCGATGATTTAGGTGCGGACTCGCTTGACACGGTCGAACTGGTAATGGCGCTGGAAGAGGAATTCAAGACTGAAATTCCTGATGAAGAAGCTGAAAAGATTACGACCGTTCAGCAGGCCATCAATTACATCAACGATCATCTGGATTCATAATACCCACAAGCATTTGCGATAAGGCCGCGATTCGGTTCCAGAACGCGGCCTTTTCCATTTCTAGATCCCGGGAAGAGGTATAGTCAAGTTGGCGCAGCGGGTGGTGGTTACAGGCATGGGACTGGTTGCGCCCAATGGCAACACGGTCGAGTCGTCGTGGCAGAACACGATTAACGGCGTGAGCGGCATTGGCCCGATCGTGTCGTTCGACGCGTCCGGGTTTGCCGCGCGGATTGCAGGCGAAATCAAGAATTTCGACATCACGCAATTCATTCCTGCCAAGGAAGCGCGCAAGATGGATCCATTCATCCATTACGGATTGGTGGCGGCCATTCAAGCGATCGAAGACGCGGGAGTTGTCGTCACCCCAGCCAATGCCAAGCGCATCGGCACGATCATCGGTTCCGGCATCGGCGGCCTGCCTGGTATCGAGAAGGGCTATCAGTCATTTCTCGATGGCGGTCCACGGCGCATCTCGCCGTTCTTCGTGCCGAGCAACATCATCAACATGGTGTCCGGCAACCTCTCGATCAAATACGGGTTCAAGGGTCCGAATTACGCAATCGTGTCGGCCTGTTCGACCGGCGCGCACTGCATCGGTCTCGCAGCGCGCACCATTGAACGCGGTGAACAGGACATCATCGTCGCGGGCGGCGCGGAGTTCGCCACCTGTCCGACCGGTATCGGTGGTTTTGCATCGGCAAAAGCCTTGTCCACGCGCAATGACGATCCGACGGCGGCCAGCCGCCCGTGGGACGCAGAGCGTGACGGCTTTGTGTTGTCCGATGGCGCCGGTGTGCTGGTGCTGGAATCGCTCGAGCATGCCGAGAAGCGCGGTGCGCATATCTATGCGGAACTGGTCGGCTTTGGAATGAACAGCGACGCCTACCATATGACAGCGCCGTCGCCCAACGGCGAAGGTGCGGCCGATTGCATGGAACTCGCGCTGGCGGATGCCAAGCTCGATCCCGAAGAAGTCGACTACATCAATGCCCATGGCACATCGACGCCGGCCGGTGACAAGGCCGAGACCGAAGCGGTCAAGCGGGTGTTCAAGGAACATGCCTACAAGCTCGCCATGAGTTCGACCAAGTCCATGGTGGGTCACATGCTGGGCGCGGCAGGCGGTGCCGAAGCGGTGTTCTCCATCCTCGCGATTCGCGATCAGGTGGCGCCGCCGACCATCAACCTCACCAATCCGGATCCGGAGTGCGATCTCGACTACGTGCCCAATGTGGCGCGGCCGATGAAGATCAAAATCGCACTGTCCAATTCGTTTGGTTTCGGAGGCACGAACGGCACGCTGGTATTCCGCCAGTTCTAGCGCCGCCATGGCGCGTGTGACGGCAGCCAGTCCGCCGCCACGCGCCGACCGGCCGGGCACGACCGCATGATCCTGCTCGACGGACAAGTCTCCACATCGGAACTACTTGAAGACCGCGGCCTCGCCTATGGTGACGGCCTGTTCGAAACCGTTGCCCTGTGCAATGGCCGGTTGCTGTGCTGGGCGGAACACATCGCGCGTCTCGAACGTGGATGCGCGGTCCTGGGTCTGCCTGCTCCCGCGAGCGCACTCCTGCTCGGCGAAGCGCAACAGCTTGCCGCAGGAAGCAAGCGTGGCGTCATCAAGATTCTTGTCACTCGTGGCAGCGGCGGACGAGGCTATCGGCCGCCACCGAACGTGCAGGTGCGGCGTATCGTCAGTCTGCACGAGTGGCCGGCGTCGGCCAACGATACCTCTGGGGCGGTCGCGACCTGGGTCTGTCGTCAGCGGCTCGGTCACAACCCGCAACTCGCCGGCATCAAACATTTGAATCGGCTCGAGCAAGTGCTCGCCAGCGCCGAGTGGCCGTCGGCCGACTACTTTGAAGGCCTGATGCTGGACCTCGACGGGCGTCTCGTGGAAGGCATACGCAGCAATGTGTTTGCAGTGCGCGGCCGCGAGTTGCATACCCCCGATCTGTCGCGCGCGGGTATCGCCGGTATCGTCCGGCAGGCGGTGATCGACATCGCGCCCCGCCATGGTCTGCGCGTCCGTGTCGAGGCAATCGAGATGGCGGGTCTCGTCGACGCCGACGAATTCTTCCTGTGCAATTCGGTGATGGGCTTGCGCGCCGTCGGTCGCATCGACCACGGCGATGTCCCTCTGCTGTTTGCCGAGGCGAACATCGCGGCAGACCTCGCCAGCCATCTGCGCACTGCAGGGGTGATCCCGTGACCCGCCGACAAGCGCTCTTCGCGACCTTCGGAGTATTCGCTGTCCTGCTGGGCACCGCCATCGCGGTGTTCGACCACGCCAGTCGCGCGGCGATGCGCACGCCGCTCGCCGTCAATCATCCCGTGCTGTTCACCGTGCCGGCCGGCGCGGATCTGTCCCGCGTCGCGGCTCGCCTCGCGAGTGCCGGCCTCGTCACCAATCGCGCCTATTTTGAATGGCGCGTGCGCTGGGCTGGCCTCGCGGGCGCCTTGCAGGCCGGCACCTATGAAGTGCTGACCGGCGATACAGCGGCTGACTTGCTCGAGAAAATCGTCAAAGGCCGCACCAAGACCTTCGCCATCACCTTCGTCGAAGGCACACGCTTTGCTGAACTGCGTCAGGTGCTCGACGCCCATGCCTATGTAGTCCACAGTCTCAACGGACGCAGCGACGAGGAAATCATGCAAGCTCTGGGACAGTCAGGGCAGCCGGCCGAGGGTTGGTTTTTCCCTTCGACTTACCATTTCAAGGCGGACACGACCGATCTCGCGCTGCTGAAGCGCGCCCATGAACGCATGCGGAAAATGCTCGATGACGCGTGGCAGCGCCGCGCCGCGCAACTGCCCTACAAGACACCCTATGAAGCGCTGATCATGGCCTCCATTGTCGAGAAGGAAACGGCGCGTGCCGAAGAGCGGCCGGCCATTGCCGGCGTGTTCGTGCGCAGACTGGCGATGGGCATGAAGCTGCAGACCGACCCGACCGTCATCTACGGCATGGGCGACAGCTATCAGGGCAATATCCGTCGCGCGGATCTGGAACGCGACACGCCCTATAACACCTATACCCGCAAGGGCCTGCCGCCCACGCCGATCGCGCTGCCGGGCGCCGCCGCGCTCGAGGCGGCGCTGGCCCCGGCGCCCGGCAACGCGCTTTATTTCGTAGCGCGGGGAGATGGCAGTCATGAATTCTCGGCCAGCCTCACCGAACATGACGAGGCCGTGCGTCGCTATCAATTACGAGGCAGCCGATGAGCCAAGCCGCATTCATTACGCTGGAAGGCATAGAGGGCGTCGGCAAGACCAGTGCTGTCGCCGTGGTGGTGGAATGGCTGCGCGCCATGGGTCGCGATGTGACGATTACCCGCGAGCCGGGCGGCACGGAACTTGGCGAACGCATTCGCGCGCTGGTGCTGGAGCGTAACGAGATCCCGATTGCGCCGCTCGCCGAACTGCTGCTGATGTTCGCCGCGCGCGCCCAGCATCTCGAGCAACGCATACGTCCGGCGCTGGCGCGTGGCGAGGTGGTGGTATGCGACCGCTTCACCGATGCGACCTACGCCTATCAAGGTGGCGGCCGCGGCCTGCCCAGGGCGCACATCGACAGCGCGGCCCGGTTGGTGCACGGCGATCTCGCCCCCACACTCACGCTCCTGCTCGACGCACCGCCCGAGGTGGGCCTGAGTCGCGCCCGCACGCGCAGCGCCGCCGATCGCTTCGAGGCTGAGCAAGTGCAATTCTTCGAGCGCGTGCGGCAAGCTTATCTCGAGCGGGCGGCGGCGGAACCACAGCGCTTCGCCATCATCGACGCCAGTCAGGACATGGCCCGCGTGCACGCCGATATCCGTGCGCAGCTTGCCGAGCGGCTGCCATGAGCGCCCCCTATCCCTGGTTGGCCGAGCCCTGGCGAGAACTCACCGAGCGTGCGGCCCGCGACGCGCTGGGGCATGCCTATCTGCTGTGCGGTCGCGAGGGCCTCGGCAAGTATGCGTTCGCCGAAAGCTTCGCTCGCGGGCTGTTATGCGAGAACCGTCCGGCCAGTGGTCAGGCCTGCGGCAGTTGCCGCGGCTGTTTGTTGAACTCGAGCGGCAATCACCCTGACCTCAAATTGTTGACGCTTGAGGAAGAGCGCAAGTCCATCGTCATTGACCAGGTGCGCGAGCTCATCGAGTTCTTCACCCTGAAGGCCCATTACCACGGCCGCAAGATAGGCATCGTCTATCCGGCCGACACCATGAACACGGCGGCCGCCAACGCCTTGTTGAAAATTCTCGAGGAACCGCCCGCCTCAGCGCTGTTGATCCTGGTCGCGAGCCGCCCGGCGATGTTGCCGGCCACCATCCACAGCCGCTGCCAACGGATCAATTTCGCGCTGCCGCCGTGGGATGTGCGCGAACGATGGCTGCGCGACGAACTCGCCACGCGCGACAAGTCACCGAAACTGGACGAGCTCACCCTGTGCGGGGCGCCGCTCGAGGTGCTGGCCCAACTCGACTCCTCGCGCCCGCAGCTCATGAACGACGTCATCGCCGCATTGCGCGCGGCCCTGGAAGGTCGCGGCAATCCGCTCGAAGCGGCGCGCGCTTTTGCCGACGTGGAGATTCGGCGCTACCTCGATACGCTGGAACTCGCGGTGCAGGCTGCGGCCCAGCTGCGCGCCGGACATCTGCCGCCACAGTTGCGTCTGTCCGCCAACAGTCAGCGCCAGTTGCAGGAAATCTCAGATAAATTACACTTCGACAGCCTGCTGTCCTATCTCGATCAAGTGGGCGCGAGCCGGGCCATGGTGCTGCGATCCAGCGGCGTGCGCGGCGCCGAAGTGATAGAAAACCTGTGGCAGGGCTGGATGAAAAGCACGCAAATGGAGACCGCGCCATGAGCGCAGCCGGCAAGAATCCTCGCCAGGGCATCCTGTCCCTGACCATACGCGACAAGAGTTCGCTGTATGCGGCCTACATGCCGTTCGTGAAGAACGGTGGCCTGTTCATCCCGACCAACAAGGTCTACAAAATCGGCGATGAGGTCTTCATGCTGCTGACCTTGACCGACAGCAAGGAAAAGCTGCCGGTAGCCGGGCGCGTGGTATGGATCACGCCGCGCGGCGCGCAGGGCGGCAAGACCGCAGGCATCGGTGTGCAGTTCAGCGAACTCGACAACGGCGCCACTCGCAACAAGATTGAGACCCAACTGGCCGGCGCATTGAAGTCCGACCGCCAGACCCACACCATGTAATTTCCCGCGCGGTGCCCGCTGCCGCGCCCTCCGACGCGGTCAGGAACGCCTATGCAACTCGTCGATTCGCACTGCCATCTGCCTCTGATCGAGGGCGGTGAGGCCGGCCTCGAGGGCATCCTCGCGCGTGCCGAAGCGGCCGGCGTCAGTCACATGCTGTGTGTCTCGGTGGATCTCGAATCCTATGCCGGCGTGCAGGCCTTGGCCCGCGCCTACACCCAGATCTCGTGCTCGGTCGGTGTGCATCCCAATACCGATACGCCTGTGCGCGAACCGACCATCGCCGAACTGGTGGAAGAGGGTGGCCAGGATTATGTGGTGGCGATCGGCGAGACCGGCCTCGATTACTTCCGCAGCGAAGGCGACCTCGAGTGGCAGCGCGACCGCTTCCGTCAGCATATCCGCGCCGCGCGCGAAGTGGCCAAGCCCCTCATCATCCACTGCCGTGAGGCGGCGGTGGATGTCATCCGCGTGCTGCGCGAAGAGCGGGCCGCCGACGTCGGCGGCGTCATGCATTGCTTCGTGGACGACTGGGACACCGCCAGCGCCGCCATGGATCTCGGCTTCTACATTTCGCTGTCCGGCATCGTGACGTTCAAGAGCGCGCGCGCGCTGCAGTCCGTTGCCGAGCATGTGCCGCTGGAACGCCTGCTGGTCGAAACCGACGCGCCCTGGCTCGCGCCCGTGCCCTATCGCGGGAAGCAGAATGAACCGGCCTATGTGCGCAAGACCGCCGAATTCGTCGCCACACTGCGCGGCGATGGACCCGGCGCGTTCGCTGCCGCAACCACCGCCAACTTCCATCGCCTGTTTCGTCTGCCGCCCGCCAAGCGCGCAGGTTGAGCCCGGTCAAGCTCGGGGCATGATTGTCGACAATAGGCGTTGACCTTACCCCCTCCAGGCGGCTATGGTCCCAGCCTTACCGGTCATATTGTCCACAATGAGACGTGTATATCCCTGACGTAGACGACGACAAAGCCCTGCGCACCTCGGCCGACCGGGTCTTCGAGGCGCTGCAGGACGCCATCGTGCGGGGCGACATCGCGCCCGGCTCGCGGGTCGGGGAGACCGAACTCGCGGTGCGCTTCGGCACCAGTCGCGGCCCCTTGCGCGAAGCCCTGCGCCGTCTCGAGTCACGCCGCCTGGTGGAACGCACGCCCCACGTCGGCATCCGCATCGCCTCGCTGGATCACGCCGCCCTCATTGAGCTCTATTATCTGCGTGAAGCGCTGGAGGGCATGGCCGCACGCCTGGCGGCGCTGCATATGTCCAACGACGAGGTGAGTGGTCTGAAGGCCTTGCTGGCCGCCCACGAACAAGACGAAGCGCTCAAGGCCGACACCGCCTACTTCCAGCAGGAAGGCGATTTTGATTTCCACTACCGGGTCATTCACGGCAGCCACAACACGGCTTTGATCGATTTGCTCATCGGCGAGCTCTATCACCGCATCCGGATGTACCGTTACCAGTTCAGCGCCTATGCCAACCGGCCGCAAAAGGCCTTTGGCGAACACCAGCGCATCGTCGAAGCCATCGAAGCGCGTGACGGCGATCTCGCCGAAATGCTCATGCGCCGACACATCAGCTCCGCCCGCCAGAACATCGAGAAACACCTGAAGGAGAACCCATGACGCAGACACTCACAGCCGGCGGCCGTTTCCGCCTCGCCATTCGCGAGGAGCAGCCGTTGCAGATCATCGGCACCGTCAATGCCTACGCGGCGATGATGGCCACACGGACCGGCTACCGCGCGATTTACCTGTCGGGCGCCGGCGTCGCCAATTATTCCTATGGCCTGCCGGATCTCGGCATGACCTCGCTCGACGACGTGCTGACCGACGTGCGTCGCATCACCAACCAGGTCGAAACCCCGCTGCTGGTCGACATCGATACCGGCTGGGGCGGCGCATTCAACATCGCGCGCACCGTCAAACAGATGATCGCGGCCGGTGCCGCCGCCGTGCATATCGAAGACCAGGTCGCGCAGAAGCGCTGCGGTCACCGGCCCGGCAAGGAAGTGGTATCCAAGGAAGAAATGGTGGATCGCGTGAAGGCCGCCGTCGACGCCAAGACCGATGCTGATTTCGTGCTGATGGCGCGCACCGACGCGCTGCAGGTCGAAGGACTGCAGGGTGTCATCGATCGCGCCTGTGCCTTCGTCGAAGCGGGCGCCGATGCGATCTTCGCCGAGGCCATGACCGACATCACCATGTACAAGCAGGTCTGCACGCAGGTGAAGGTGCCGGTGCTGGCCAACATCACTGAATTCGGCACCACGCCTTACTATGGTCGCGAGGAACTCGGCGCGCAGGGCATCGCGATGGTGCTCTATCCGCTGTCGCCGACCCGCGCCATGCAGAAAGCGGCGCTGAACGTCATGCAGACCATCCGCAAGGAAGGTACACAGAAGAACGTCATCGACACCATGCAGACGCGTGCCGAGCTCTATGACTTCCTGGGCTATCACGCCTATGAAGACAAGCTCGACGAATTATTCCAGAAGGCCAAGTAACGGCGCGCACCGCACTTAACTGATTTCAACAGGAGACCCCACTCATGTCCGATACCCCATCGAATTTGCCGAAGCCGAAGAAGTCGGTTGCTCTGTCCGGCACCGCCGCCGGCAACACCGCGCTGTGCACCGTCGGTCGCAGCGGCAACGATCTGCACTATCGTGGCTTCGATATTCTCGACATCGCCACCACCTGCGAGTTCGAGGAAATCGCGCACCTGCTGGTGCACGGCAAGTTCCCGAATGTCGCCGAACTCGCCGGCTACAAAGCCAAACTGAAAGCGCTGCGCGGCCTGCCGGCCAATTTGAAGGCGGCCCTCGAGGCGCTGCCGCCCTATGCCCACCCGATGGACGTGATGCGTACCGGTACCTCGGTGCTCGGTTGCCTGTCCCCCGAAAAGGACGATCACAACCATCCCGGTGCGCGCGATATCGCCGACAAGCTGATGGCGTCCTTGGGTTCCATGCTGCTGTACTGGTACCACTACAGCCATAACGGCAAGCGCATCGAAGTCGAGACCGATGACGATTCCATCGGCGGTCATTTCCTGCATCTTCTGCACGGCGAGAAGCCGCGCGAGAGCTGGGTGCGCGCCATGCACACCTCGCTGATCCTGTATGCCGAGCACGAATTCAACGCCTCGACCTTCACCTCACGCGTGGTGGCCGGTACCGGCTCGGACATGTTCTCGGCGATCTGTGGCGGCATCGGCGCGCTGCGCGGCCCCAAGCATGGCGGCGCCAACGAAGTGGCTTTTGAAATTCAGAAGCGCTACGACAACCCAGACGAAGCCGAGGTCGACATCCGCGCTCGTGTCGAACGCAAGGAAGTCGTGATCGGCTTCGGTCATCCGGTCTACACGGTGTCCGATCCGCGTAACAAGGTCATCAAGGAAGTGGCTCGTCAGCTTTCGGCGGAAGAGCAGAACATGAAGATGTACGACATCGCCGAACGTCTGGAAACGGTGATGTGGGACGTCAAGAAGATGTTCCCCAACCTCGACTGGTTCAGCGCCGTCAGCTACCACATGATGGGCGTGCCGACCGCGATGTTCACACCCTTGTTCGTGATCGCCCGTACTTCCGGCTGGTCCGCCCATGTCATCGAGCAGCGCATCGACGGCAAGATCATCCGCCCCAGCGCCAATTACAACGGCCCCGAAGATCAGAAGTTCGTGGCCTTGAAAGACCGCGCGTAACGAGAGCGACCCAGCATCATGAACGCCCAATACCGCAAGCCACTGCCCGGCACCCAGCTCGATTATTTCGACGCCCGTGCCGCGGTCAACGCCATTACACCCGGCGCCTGGGACAAGCTGCCCTACACCGCGCGCGTGCACGCCGAAAACATCGTGCGCCGCGCGGACCCGGCCATCATCACCGATTGCCTGAAGCAGATCATCGAGGTCAAGCGCGAACTCGATTTTCCGTGGTTCCCGGCGCGGGTCGTGTGTCACGACATTCTGGGCCAGACCGCGCTGGTCGATCTGGCCGGTCTGCGTGACGCCATCGCCGACCAGGGCGGTGACCCGGCCAAGGTCAATCCGGTGGTGCCGGTGCAGTTGATAGTCGATCATTCGCTGGCCGTCGAATGTGGCGGCTTCGATCCGCAGGCGTTCGAGAAGAACCGTGCGATCGAGGATCGACGCAACGAGGATCGCTTCCACTTCATCAACTGGACCAAGCTCGCCTTTGACAACATGGTGGTCATCCCGGCGGGCAACGGCATCATGCACCAGATCAATCTGGAGAAGATGTCGCCGGTGATCCATACAC
>Ga0208492_1000683_pt1 | contig 26634 bp, 20 predicted proteins | sample Subbioar_CSW14AB_FD_184820 | JGI IMG/M metagenome (GOLD analysis project Ga0208492, IMG submission 184820) | Serpentinite rock and fluid subsurface biosphere microbial communities from McLaughlin Reserve, California, USA - CR12Mar_CSW14AB (SPAdes) | ecosystem: Environmental > Terrestrial > Deep... | reverse complement strand
CTGGTGTTTATGTTGATGCAGCTGGTAATATTTATGTGGCCGATCAGAACAATCACCGGATTCAATATTTTCCAAAAGGATCCAAAACCGGAACAACCGTTGCAGGTGGTCTGGGATTGGGTAACAGCACATATCAGTTGAATTTCCCTGCGAGTGTTTTTGTAGACAATTATGGCAATTTATATATAGCAGATGCCGGAAATCATCGGGTACAAAAATGGTCAAACGGTGGTTCAATTGTAAAAACAGTTGCTGGTAATGGAGTGCCTGGCAATGACAGTATCCGTTTGAATAATCCTCAGGCTGTTTTTGTGGATCAGCGAAATAATTTATTTGTTGCCGATGCAGAGAATCATCGAATCATGTTTTATGATCAGACCAAATTAGCAGGAGCTGTTGCTGCAGGAAACAGGGGGGCAGGTACATTGCCTTACCAGCTAAATTTTCCTTCCGGCATATTTGTGGACGGGAACAGCAATATGTTTATTGCAGATAGAGGCAACAACCGAATTCATCGCTGGGCTTTATATGATACGATCGGAACAACCGTTGCTGGTTTGTCAAATGGCAGTTCAGGTTCGGCACTCGATCAATTGCAATTGCCCAATGCGGTCGGGTTTGATTTATCTGGTAATATGTACGTAGCAGATAGCAGGAATTATCGTATTCAGAAATACGGCATTACTGCACAGGCAGATACTGTTTTGCAAACAAGGCTTTCGGGTGCTTATTCTGTTTTGTCAGCTTCTTTTTCTGGATGTGTTACTGGTTCGGGAATCGCCAATGTGGTGGTTTCTCCGGATTTAACCATCAAAAACGATACAACAACTATTTGTGAAGGGGGGCAGGCCAATCTGATTGTTTCAGGTGCCACCAATTACCGCTGGTCACCTGCAGCAGGATTAAGCACTACTACAAGAGATACAGTCATTGCCCGACCATCAGTTACAACCAAATACACAGTTGTGTCTTCCATTGGCAATGGTTGTAATTCAACGGCAGAAGTAACCGTAACGGTTAGGAAGAAACCTGAAATTAATATTATCAGTTCAACCTGTTTAAATAATGAGCCAATGAGGCTTGAATCAAAGCCTTTTGCAAGAACTGTATTATGGACTTTAAATAACGATAGCTTAACCAGAATAACAACTACCTATGCCAAGATAGCTGAGACAGTTGCAGGTAAACTTACTGGAGGAACAGATTCAACTCAATTAGGCAGACCAAGTTTTGTTTTTGTGGATGAGCAGAAAAATATTTTTGTTTGTGATCAATGGAATCATCGCGTTCAGAAATGGGCTCCGGGTGCCAAGGTTGCTATTACTGTTGCGGGAGGAAGAGGCGCCGGAAACCGATTGAGTCAATTAAATAACCCAGCAGGTATTTTTGTTGCTGCGGATGGACTGATATATGTGGCAGATACCGATAATGATCGTGTAGTGGTTTGGAAAGAAGGTGATACCACGGGTAGAGTGGTGGCCGGAGGGAATGGCAGAGGTTTAAAAGCCAATCAGCTTTCGTATCCAACGGGTGTTTTTGTAGATGCATATGCTTCCGTATATGTTGCAGATGCGTTGAATGCCCGTGTACAATTATGGGTGAAGGGTAGCATTGCCGGTAAAACAGTTGCCGGGGGTAATTTTGCGGGCTCAGCAACCAATCAACTTAGTGTTCCTCTTGGAGTGTTTGTAGATCAGCGCCAGAATATTTATATAGCCGATTCTCAAAACGACAGAATTGTTCGATGGAGAGCAGGGGATATTCGAGGTACAGTTGTAGCGGGTGGAAGAGGTAAGGGCAATGGGGCCAATCAGTTGGTAACTCCTCTCAATGTTTTTGTAGATGCCACCAATAGAATGATTATAGCGGAAGGCGGTACAGCCAATAGAATTAGAGGATGGCAGATTGGTGCTGATACTGGTATTGTCATTGCCGGTGGCGTAAACAATAAAGGGAATAGTCCGGAACAATTGGATGCACCTGGAAACGCTTTCATTGATGTGGATGGAAATTTCTACATATCCGACATGAATAATTTCCGGGTACAAAAATATGCATCGTTGGATACCAGCTTTGCATTTACGCCACGAACCAGAGGCCAATACAGAGCAGTAGCTACGAGTTATTTTGGGTGTACTACACAGACCGGTGCATTTGGATTAGACAGCGGTTATGTTCCCCTTAAACCTACTGTTTTTGATATTCAATATTGTCTCAATGAAACTCCCAGACCTTTGGGCGCTTTAGGGGATAGTTTACTTTGGTTCAATACAGCAAATGGGGGGATTGGTTCTGTATCAGCACCTGTTCCGGTAACCAATGCCATTAGGACCACCAATTACTGGGTATCTAGGGCCAATGTTTCAACAGGCTGTCAGAGTGCCCGTCAGAAAGTGACTGTCTCTATTAAACCTTTGCCAGGGGCAAGAATTACTATATTGGGTAAACAGAATATTTTGCCCGGAGATACAACCAGATTAGTTGCTGCCGCGGATTCTGGCAAAGTAGTTAGTAAAATTCTTTGGTACAGAAACGGCAATCTCCTGAATTCCATTCCTGACACAACGGATAAGTTATATGTATTTTATGCTACTATTGGCAGGTATAATGTTGCTATAACCGATACCAATCTTTGTACTTCTGTTTCTGATTCCATTGATGTAAGGGCAGATTTAACTACTGAACAGCAACTGTATTTCTTCCCGAATCCGGTGCAGAATACGGCCAAGATTATATTTACACCCTTTGTAAATAATAGCACGTTCCTGAAAGTAATTTCCAATGGAGGTGTTATCATGATTAACCGACGAATCAACACTGGTGGGTCTACGGGTAATTTTATCTACGATTTGGAACTATCTCAGTTACCTAAAGGAATCTACAATTTAGAGCTGGTAACAGGTGCTGGCAGAATCATTGCAAGAAAACGTTTTGTAAAACTCTAGTCCTCCCTGTTCTTTTGTACTTTTGATGCATGACACAAGAGCAAGTTAAATTTATGAGGGACCGCGTTCAGGTCCTGAGGAGGTTTCTTTGACGTCGATAATAGACTATATAAAGTAGAAACAGATCGCCAGCTTTCCTTATCTCCGGGCTTTTGGGATGACAATGCCCGGGCTACCTCGGTAATGAAGGAAATTAAAGTAAATGAGTACTGGTTAAAATTGTTCAAACAGCTGGAAAACGCGGTGGAAGATTTTGCCTTGTTATTTGATTTCTGGAAAGCAGGTGATGCAACAGAAGAGGAAACCAAAATCGCTTATCAGGAAGCCATTTCCAAAATTGAAGAAGCAGAATTCAAAAGTACGCTCAATAAGCCTGAGGATGAATTACCGGCAGTGTTACAAATCAATCCCGGTGCAGGTGGAACCGAAAGTCAAGATTGGGCAGAAATGTTGTTGCGTATGTATCGAATGTATGGTGAAAAGCAAGGATGGAAAGTGACAGAACTTGATTTTCAGGAAGGAGATGGAGCAGGTATTAAAAGTGCTACTTTACAGTTTGATGGTGATTTTGCTTATGGTTTTTTAAAGGCAGAAAGCGGTGTCCATAGGCTGGTAAGAATTTCTCCCTTTGATAGCAATGCCAGAAGGCATACATCTTTTGCTTCGGTCTTTGTTTATCCCTTGATTGATGATAGCATTGAAATCAATGTAAATGCAGGTGATTTGGAATGGGCTTTCTACAGAAGTGGGGGAAGTGGAGGACAGAACGTAAATAAAGTTGAAACGGCGGTAAGATTAAAACATATTCCAAGTGGAATCATTGTGGAGTGTCAACAGGCAAGAACACAGGGAGAGAACCGTGAGCTGGCATTGAAAATGTTGAAGAGTCGATTGTATGAAGAGGAGCTGAGAAAGAGACAGGAAGCTATTGATGCAACCAATGCTGGCAAGAAAAAAATAGAATGGGGTAGTCAGATACGATCCTATGTTTTTCATCCATACAAAATGATTAAAGATCATCGAACCGATTATGAAGTAGGAAATATAGGTCCTGTAATGGATGGGGAAATAGATGGATTCATTAAAGCCTATTTAATGATGCAACAAGAAAACAGTTAATTTTTACAATGGCACTTGAACTGGAACATCCTGATTTGTTTGAACAATTTGAAAGATTAATTCAAGTGGATGATCCGCTTGAGATCAGAGAGTTTTTGAATGACCAGAACATCAGTGATGTTGCTGATTTAATCAATGAATATCCGCAATACGAGGCCAGAATCATTGCGAATATGGCGGTACATAGAGCAGCCAGTGTTTTTAAAATTCTGGATATTGCACAACAGAAGGATATTGTGAAAGAATTGCCTTCTGCAAAGACCGCAGAATTACTGAATGAGTTACCAGCCGATGACCGTACCGACTTTCTGGAAGAACTTCCAAAAGCAGCCATCAGAGATCTCATTAAATTATTAGATCCCGAAGAACGAAGAATTACGCTGTCTCTTTTAGGATACCCCGAAGATAGTGTGGGTAGATTAATGACTCCGGATTATGTATACGTATACCAGCAAAATACCATGGATGAGGTTTTTGCTACTATACGTAAATACGCTAGAAACAGCGAAACAATTGATGTCATTTATGTAATCAATGAACATGGGCAGTTGATTGATGACGTAAGAATCCGAGACATTATTTTGGCTGCTCCTGATAAGAAAATTGAAGATGTAATTGACGGTAGAGTTGTCTCATTGAAAGTAAACGATGATCAGGAAAATGCCAGTCAGGTCTTTAAAATGAATAACCGGGTGGCATTGCCTGTTGTTGATGAAAACAATATTTTGCTGGGTATTGTTACCATCGATGATATGCTTTGGGTAGCCAATGAAGAATTCAGTGAAGACATGCAGAAGATGGGTGGTACCGAAGCATTGAATGAACCGTATCTGGATATTCCATTGTTTAAACTATTCAGAAAAAGAGTGGGCTGGTTAATTGTTTTATTTATAGGAGAATTATTAACAGCAACTGCCATGGGGCATTTTGAAGATGAAATTGCTAAAGCACTGGTGCTGGCACTATTTGTTCCCTTGATTATTTCCAGTGGTGGTAATAGTGGTTCACAAGCGTCAACGCTGATAATACAAGCGATGGCTGTTGGGGAAATTCATTTGTCTGATTGGTGGAGAGTGTTGAAAAGAGAAATTATGAGTGGGCTATTATTAGGAACGGTACTAGGCATTCTCGGATTTTTAAGAGTAGGAATCTGGCATTCAATTATGCCGGAAATCTATGGTCCACATTGGGCAATGATTGGTGCTACCGTTGGGTTTTCGTTAATTGGTGTTGTGCTTTGGGGCACATTAACAGGGTCAATGCTGCCTATTCTTTTAAAGAGACTGGGAGCTGATCCGGCTGTTTCCTCAGCACCATTTGTGGCAACGCTGGTAGATGTTACAGGACTCATTATCTACTTTAGTTTTGCTTATTTGTTTTTACAAGGCTTACTATTATAATTTCTCCTTTGTTTTTGTTAAGTTGAGGAATCATTCAACCATTATGAAGAAGATTCCTTTACTTACGCTAGTGCTTTTTGTTACGTCCTTGCTGCAGGCTCAGTCAGTTAAGATACCAGCATTTACTGGTTATGCGGTACCTGCAGAAACCGATGAACAGTATTTGTTTTCAGAGAAAAAAGGACTCTCGAACTGGACGGATAGTCGTCAAACCATTCATTGGTTTTTTAAAGTGCAGCAAACAGGAGAGCTTGAGTTGAGTTTCCATACAAAGGCAATCAATACGGGTTCAGATATAATTGTTGCTGTTGCCGGAAAGAAGTTTCCGCTGAAATTAGTGAGTAGTGCGGCATTCAAAAAAATAAAAATCGGGAAAGTTGCCATTACCGATACCGGCTTTTATCAGATTACCCTTAGTTGCCAGAAAAAAATCGGGAAGCTAATTGCCAATATACAGTCAATTGAGCTGGAAGGAAAGCCTACAGAAGGTATGCATTTCAATCCTGTTGCCAGAAGAAATGCCGCATCTGTGCACTTGAAATATCCAACAGAAGATACAGCCAAAATAATTGGATTTTATAATGAATTAATGGTACCGGAAGGTAATGATCCACTGTATAGTTACTATATGGCCTGCGGATTTAAAAGAGGATACTTTGGAATGCAAGTAAATAGTTTAACGGAAAGAAGAATTATTTTTTCTGTTTGGGATGCAGGCAATGAAGCCATTGACCCAAAGAAAGTTCCTGATTCCAATAAAGTAAAGTTATTGGGTAAAGGTGATGGAGTAATCACTAACGAATTTGGAAATGAGGGGACTGGTGGTCACAGTCATTTTGTGTATCCATGGAAAGCAGGAGAAAAATACCAATTTTTGGTTACGGCTTTAACAGACTCAGCTAAATCGAGTACCATTTACAGTGGGTATTTTTTTATGCCTGAGACAGGGCGTTGGAAATTGATAGCCAGTTTTAGTGCTCCTAAGGATGGAAATTATCTTCAGAATTTGTATTCCTTTAGTGAAAATTTCTGGGGGGTAAATGGCCAGCTGGAAAGAAAAGTATATATAGGAAATCAATGGATCCAGAAAGCCAATGGCAGATGGGAAGAAATACTGACGGGTAAATTTTCTTATGATGCAACTGGAAGGTCAGGCCATCGGATTGATTATGGGGCAGGAGTAGAAGGCAAGCAATTTTATCTATCGCATGGCGGATTTAAACCATCGAATATTTCTTATGGCAATACTATTTTCAGACAGGCTTCCGGAATAAGGCCACAAGTGGATCTAAATAAAAATCATGATTCATTGGCGCAGGCATTATTGGATGATGGTATTATAAAAATGGCGGTAAAAAATAAACAGATTGATACAACTGGCAGTGTTTCGGATATCTATTACCATATTGTGCAGCAGGGTACAGGTAAAAATATTAAAGTCACGGATACGGTAACAGTCTACTATAAAGGGAGCTTACTTTCCAATGGCAATATTTTTGATCAAACGAAAGAAAAGCCTGCGACTTTCCCCTTAAATCGCTTGATAAAAGGCTGGCAGTTGGCAGTTCCCAAAATTAATGTAGGAGGAAAAATTACCATCTATATACCTTCGGGACAAGCGTATGGAATTAGAACTAGAAGCAAGGATATTCCAGTAAACAGTGTACTTGTTTTTGACATAGAAGTGCTGGAAGCACGATAATTTGTTTAACTTAACAATTCAAACTATCCAATATTCTTTACTTATGAAAAAACTATTCGTAGGATTTTGTATGCTGGCTCAGTTCAATGCACTGAATGCTCAACGCTCCATTGCACCAGTAGAAACGGCTACTACCAATATGCAGTCCACACCTGCTGGAGTTACCGTAGTAACAACCCGTCATTCAATGATGATTGCTGGCAAGAAAATTGACTATGCAGCACATACTGGATACCTGCATTTGAAAAATGATACAGGCAAGCTGATTGCTAAAGTATTTTTCACTTATTATCAAAAACAAGGGGATGATATTGCAAAGCGACCCGTTACTTTTGCTTTTAACGGAGGCCCGGGATCTTCTTCCGTGTGGTTGCATATGGGAGGTTTAGGACCCAAAAGGGTGCAATTTAATGATGATGGCTTTTCTCAGGGACCACCCTATACATTTATAAACAACGAGTACTGCTGGCTCGATAAAACGGATCTTGTTTTTATTGATCCGGTATCAACAGGTTACAGCAGACCAGCACCAGGGGAGAATCCTAAACAGTTTCACGGATTTAATGAAGATGTCAATGCCATGGGATCTTTTATCCGTCATTTTTTATCAAGATATGAAAGATGGGGATCTCCCAAATACCTTGCAGGGGAAAGCTACGGTACAACGCGTGCAGCTGGGCTTTCTAAATTTTTGCAGGACAGACACCGGATTTATCTGAATGGTATATTTATGATTTCTGCTGTGCTGAATTTTGGTACCAATGATTATTATGTTGGGAATGATTTACCCAGAGCTTTGTACATTCCTTCCTATACTGCTGCAGCATGGTACCACAAAAAACTAGCACCTGCATTGCAAGCCAATTTGCAGAATGCATTGAAGGAAGCAGAAGCATTTGCCATAGGGCCATATGCATCTGCACTGATAAAGGGAGGATGGCTAAGTGAAGCTGAGAAAGACGCCATAGCTGAAAAAATGAGTTACTATACGGGACTTTCCAAGGAATATTGTCTCCAGTCCAATCTACGAGTAGAAGAGAGCAGATTCTATAAAGAACTCAGAAGAAAAGACGGACTAGCAATTGGTAGACTGGATGCAAGGTTTACCGGCCGTGATTTGGATGACGCCGGTGAAGTGAACAGTTTTGATCCTTCTTTTGCTAATATTGACGGACCCTTTACCGCAACAATAAATGATTACTTTCAGCGTGAACTGAATTTTAAGGAGGAGAACGGCTATAATATTTTTGGGGATGTATATCCATGGAATTATAACAATGTGCAGAATCAGTTTTTAAATGTAGCGGAGAGTCTTCGGGATGCTATGAGTAAGAACCCTGATTTGAAAGTATATATGGGCGCAGGATACTATGATTTTGCTACTCCGTATTTTACAGCAAGGTATGATATTGAACATATGTTTTTGAGACCAGAGCAAAGAAAAAACATTCAGTTTTATTTTTATGAATCCGGTCATATGTATTATATACATAAACCATCTCTGGTTCAATTTAAAAAGGATGTGGATGCATTTTTTGAATTTAGTAAAGGGAAATAATGAGTTATGCTTATTGATACAGATACTTTATTAGCTTATGGTGCCACTCCTAAAAAATGGTATAAAGGAGAACAGATTTTTGCCCAGGAAAATGAAGCGAGGTATTTTCATCAGATTGATGTGGGTTCTGTTAAAATGACAAGTTTAACGAATGACGGAAAAGAATTTATTCAGGGCGTTTTTCATGAAGGTCACAGTTTTGGTGAGCCGGCTTTGTGGTTGCAAAAGCCTTATCCTGCAAGTGCCTATGCCATAACGGATTCATTGATTTACAGATTAACAAGAGAAAAGTTTTTACACTTATTAGACGACCATCCTCCACTTTTTAAGCGTTTATTTGCGATCTTTGCAGAAAGGTTATACTGTAAAACACTTACGGCCAATATTCTTGTCAACAATTCCCCGGAAGAGAAATTAGTTGCTTTTTTACTTAAAATAAAGAATGAAAATAAATTAATTGAAAATGGTCTGGTTCCTTTTACTAGACAACAGTTGGCAGATTTTACAGGCTTAAGGGTAGAAACAGTTATCCGTACTTTGGTAAAACTCTCTGAGAGTAATAAAGTTAAAATTATTGATCATAAATTGTATTTCCGATGAATCCCAAACGCTTGTTAACACTAGGTTTGCTCAGTTTAGTTGTAGTGGCATTACTTGGTGTAATCATGCGATATAAAATAGGATTCTCACTTCCGATAGTCAATCAGAAACATTTACAACTTGCCCATTCCGGGTTCGCTTTTTCCGGATTGATTACCCATTTTATCTTGACTTTTATTTTGATTAAAATTTATGATTCACTACAAGTTACTCAAGTTAAATGGTTGATTCGTACAATTTACGTCAACTTGTTTTTTTCTTATTTAGCCTGCCTAGGATTTATTTGGCAAGGATTTAGCTTTTTTGCAGTAACTGCACAGATGATTAGCTTTTTAGCCGTTCTGGTTTTTGTGGTTTTAGGAATATTTACATGGGCTAAAAAAGAAGGACCTGCGATGCAATGGTTTAAAATGGGCGGATTTTTATTTCTTCTTTCTATGCTTGCTCATTTATGGCTGATTGAAATGTGGATTACGGGTAATAAAACGCAGTTTACTTATCTGGCAGCTACTTATTGGTTTTTGCATTTTCAATATAATGGATGGTTTTTCTTTGTATGTATGGGGTTACTGATGAGCTGGATGCACAAGCAGGATCTTTCATTTCATAATCATGGTCTTGTTTTCAAAGCTTTTGCTTTTAGTGTTATTCCTGCTTATGGATTGTCGGTTTTATGGTTACATCTTCCAGTTTGGTTGTATGTGCTGATTGTACTGTCTGCCCTTATTCAATGCATAGGGCTTATTTATTTAGTCAGACAATTTTTTTCTGCCAGTCTTAAGAAAGTACTAATACAGAAACCGTTGTTATTTTTTGTGGGATCCTTGTCCATATTGGCATTGGTAGTGAAAATTGCATTACAAGCCGGCTCTACCATTCCCAGTATTAGTAAACTGGCTTTTGGATTCAGACCAATTGTGATTGCTTATTTACACCTTGTTTTGCTAGCTTTTACCTTACTATTCTTACTGGCTTATCTGATTGATCAACCCTATTTTTTATTGAACCGAAAAACCGTTATTGCGCTAAAATTCTTTGCGGTGATGGTTTTTATGAATGAGTTTTTCCTAGGTATTCAGGGGATTGCTTCTTTGAGTTATACCGTAGTTCCTTATATTAATGAAATGCTTTTTGGGGTTGCATTGCTTCTTTTTTTATCAGCCCTTGCTTTCATACGTTTTTCGTATACCAGAAACACTGTCTCTTTGTGATTGTAATCATAAAAAAATTATATATCAAAGCTGACCTTTAAGCAAATAAATCTTAACGGTCATGAAAACAAAATCGATTCTCTATTCTTGCTTATTTATTTTATTAGGAGCAAGTTGCGCAAGTGAAAACGCAGAAGCTCCTGCTGAAGCTGCAAGTTCAGAACAAACACCTGTAGGGCAGTCTGGTGTTAAGGATGAAACATCCAGTCCTAATATTGTTCAAGTAGCAGTAGGTAGTAAAGATCACAGTACGCTTGTTGCTGCTGTAAAAGCGGCCAGTCTGGTGGATGCCTTAAGTAATGCAGGACCGTTCACTGTTTTTGCTCCAACCAATGCTGCATTTGAAAAATTACCTGCAGGTACGGTTGAAGGTCTATTGAAGCCGGAAAAAAAGTCTGATTTAAAGAACATCCTGGAGTATCATACTTATGTAGGCGTTTTAAAAACAGAATACATGCAGGATGGTCAGGAATTTGAGCAAGTAAATGGAGGCAAGGTAAAAATTACCAAAAAAGGGGATAAGGTATTGGTAAATGGCTCCGAAATTGTTGCCTCAATTATTACTTCCAATGGAATTATACACGTAATTAACGATGTATTATTACCTAAATAATTAACTGAACATTTTTATTTGCATTACAGTAGCAATGCTGGTTGCTCTTTGTTTAGCCAGTTCCGCTTTCTCTCCCTCAAATAGCTGGTCTACTGTTTCTGTAAACAATATTATCCATTTTTGAAAATGCTCCATCTTCATGGGGCATTTTTTTTGAATATCCTTGTGCTTGGCCATAGGGTTCCCGTCGTAGCTTCCTGTATAGAAGAGTATGTTTTCCCAGAAATCATACATGACTGGTAAATGTTTTTCCCAGTTTACGGGTACAATTTCTGTGAAGAAAAATGAAATAGAGGGTTCTTTTAAAACCTTTTCATAAAAGCTTTTCACTAATATTTCAATATCCCCTCTATTGGTAATGTCTTTTTTCATAGCGATAAATTTTAGAGGTCTTTTCGATTAAATTTTTTCAATGATATAATCAATGGCAATACAATCCATCCCATCAAAAGCATAAATGAAATCATCATGCCATTTGTGTTGCCAAAAAACTCATTGAATATAGCACCAGTATATCCTAATAATGCTGCAGAATCCAATTGCAGCAACATTAAAATTCTGGATAGGTCAATGGGGCTTAAGGCTGTTAGGGCTACCATTGGTTTTTCAATTGGATAGTCTGATAATTGAAACATTAGAAACAATAGAATGCCATCAAATAGTAAAGCAAAATAAATCCAAAGTATGATGGTAAGCCCTATACCTTTTGCCTTATCCTTATATATGATGGTACATAGCATTGCTAGCGCAACGAAAATGACAGTGATGATAATTCCAATGGCCAACATTAGTATTGACTGGCTAAAATCGCTGTATAGTAAAAGGGGGACGCCGGCACCTAGAATAAAAGCAAGTACCATACTCCCTGACAGTCCTCCGAATAAACTTAACCAGATCTCTTTTCTTTTGATTGGATGACTGATCAGTAGTTCAATAAATTCGGCGCTATTGTATATATAGATGGCTGCAAATAATATAGATACCAACGGCACAGTCAATAAAATCAGATTGAGTAAGGTTAAAATACCTTTAGCACTATTATCCTCCAGTGTAAATGAAGACCAACCAATTACTGCCAGCATGATGGTATAAGCAATAACAAATTTGTTTTTGAGAATATCCAGTAAGATATATTTCAGAATTCTATTCATTGATTTTGCTTTTTAAAATGCTTAGTATGGCTTCTGATATATTTGTACTTCCAGTAGATGACTTCAACTCATCAACAGACTGATGGAATGCTACTTTTCCCTCTTGCATGAAAATGATTTCTGAGACCATATTGTCTAGTTCACTAAGCAGGTGAGAAGTGATGATGATCAATTTCCCATTCTTCCTTTCGGCAATAATTTTTTCTTTCAGTATTTCAGCGGAAATGGGATCTAGACCTGCAGTAGGTTCATCTAGTATCAGTATGGGAGGATTGAACATAAAAGCCAATACAGCACTTACTTTTTGCATTGTACCACCGCTCAGGGTTCCCATTTTTTTATCTAAAAGTTCCTCCATTCCAAATGACTGATATAGGGATAAGTCAAGATTTTCATTGGTATTTCTGATGGATTGCACCATTTCAATAATCTGGCCAATTGTCATATTTTGAGGATAGCGACCAATTTGAGGCATATATCCAATCATCTTTTTATAGGTAATTCCCTTTGTAATTAGTTGACCATTTATGTTTACTTCCCCTTTGTCGGCCATTACCATACTAAGGATAATTTTAATCAATGTGGTTTTCCCACAACCATTTGGGCCAATCAGCGCAATACACTGGCCTCTGTTTAAATTAAGATCAATACCTCTTAATACCGACAGTTTGCCAAATGATTTTGATATGTCTTTTATTTCTATCATAATTTAAACGCTTTCATCAAAGGACTTTCATCAATAAAATTTTCAGGTGTTAAGCTGGGTATTTTCTTTTCAGACTGGTCTAGGAGTGAAACAATAAAGCTCCTATATAGTAGCATGCTGGTTGGATTTGACTCAACAATAACAGCATAAAGGCTTAGCGGTCTGTATGGCACGTCTCCAATTTTATCTTTGTTTATATCGTATCCGGTATACTTGTCCCAGTAATTGTATTTGAATTGGTTTAAAAGCAAGGTTCCATTGGTACTTACATCGAATGTGTTTTTGATAAAGTTGTTTTTTTGTATGATATTATCCATGCAATTTGCCTGAATTTTAAGCCCCCAACCATTATTCGTAAATTGATTATTTTCAACCAAAGTTCTATTACTGCCATCCATAAAAACAGCAGCCGTATTTCTATCGAATGTATTGCCTGTTAAAATACAATCCGAAATTTCTTTAAATAATATTCCAAAAGCAGCGTCTCCCCAGTTGTCTGCGAAATGATTGTTCCGCATGGTTATTTTCTTTGAGAACATAACTGCAACCCCTGCTCCATTTTTACTGAAATTGTTTGAATAGTAAGCGTCATCGTTGGAATTCATAAAATGCAGACCATAACGGATATTGTTGTATGCTTTGTTTTTCCAGATGGTAGAATTATTTACAAATTCAAAGTATATGCCATCTCGGCATCCACTAATGCTATTGCCGATTATCTGGAGACTATCGCTTTTCCAACAGTGTATGCCATTCCCAATTGTCTGTTCTTCTTTCCCAAAAGAAATAATCCGATTGTTTTTAATCACACATTTTTTACTGAACTGAATATAAATGCCGAAAAAATTATCATACAAATTATTATTGATAATCTTTACATTCTCGGATTCATACACTTTAATACCGCCGGGGTCATCCAATGTGGCATAACCTGAATGTTGAATCCTGAATCCACTGATAGTTACATTGCTGGCTTTAACGGACAAGACTTCAAATTTTCTATCACCATCAATGATGGGAAGATTGATTCCGATTAAAGTAATAGATTTATCAATTAGAATATTTCCTTCCTTATAAAGGCCTTTAAATACAATAATAGTGTCGCTTTTTTTTGCATCAGCGATAGCTTGCTTAATTTTTTTGTATTTCTTATCTTGGCCTACGTGTAGTTTAGTCGCATTCCCTGTAATGCCCGAGAGCAAGAGTAGCAGAAAAATAAATACATACTTCATGCTTATTAGTTGATTTCTTCCCAGGTTGAAACTTTTCCAGCAAAACTAGCGGCAAATTTTTCAGCTTCGTGTTGCTGTGCAAAAGCTGCAGTATTGCCATTCATTGGACTTTTAATGGTTTCATGCAAAACGTACCATGCTTTGGTTGCATCAATCAGAACATTATTTGCATTGTAATCGTTAATATACCATTTGTCAATTACCGTATTTTTATTATTACTGCTAAATGCCAACATGCAGCTTAGGTCATCAAACTTAAATACTTTCCCTTTGCTGGTGATATATTCGGCTCCAAATCTACTATCAGCATAGGTCATTTTACACGATTCACAAAGGTCTTTATTTAATACCAATGGTTCCGGATTTTTTGAACCACAGGAAGAGGAGAGTAGCACTATTGTAAAAAGAAACATAGCAGGCTTTGTCTTTATCCATTTTTTTAGCCAGCCATACTCAACAGCAACCGCTATTAAGGCCAACAAACCTGCGCCAATAAATAACCATCCCCCAATATCGGGTATAGAGAATGCTCCAAAGTTCAATAATTGTTTAAACCCAATTAATGGAGGCTGATAAGCCATGCCGGGAACTATAATTGCCGCATTGGGATCTAGGTTATGACCATAATTGTATTCCCATCTCCAAAAATCAATCATGGCTACTATTCCGAATGCCACAAATGCAATAAAAGTAGTTAGTAGCATTTTCTTTCCGCCTTTTATCCCTGTTATTAGCATTAAAAGCGCATAAAATGAAATGATATAGGGTAGAAGTGTAAATTCAATAAAGTTGTCAGCATGTAAGGTTTGCATGCCAATATAATGGTTCAGACCATTGATAATGTCAACATCGCCTCCGAGTTTATAAGAGAAAATCTGCAGACCTAATCCTTCAGGATATTGTGGTGCATCCAGTTCAATTCTCCAGATTGGGACAAAGATGGATATACCTAAACATATTGCACTTACAATCAAAAGCATTTTTGATTGTTTTCTTATTTCTTGCTTCATCTTCAAAAATTTTAAATGAAAAAGGAGCAGTAGGTTTTCACTTCCTGCTCCTTTTATGGAATCCAGCTTACTTAGTTTCAGGAACTGGTTTGCCTAAACTAAAGCTAAGAGGAACATTGCTTCCTGCAGGGGAAACCCTAACATAACCCTGCATTTCTTGGTGCAATGCACTACAGAAGTCTGTACAATACATCGGGAACATACCTGCTTTTTTAGGCACCCATTTTAGTGTGGTGGTTTCGCCAGGCATGATTAATAGTTCAGCATTATCTGCACCTTTGATGGCAAAACCATGCGGCACATCCCAGTCTTGCTCTAAATTGGTTACGTGGAAGTAAACTTCATCACCAACTCTAACACCTTCAATATTATCCGGAGCAAAGTGTGAACGTATAGAAGTCATGTAAACATGCACTTTGTTACCTTCTCTAACCACTTTTGCATTGGCTTCCCCTGCGGTAACATAAGGATGTTTGTTTTCTCCAATTTTATAAATTTTCAATTGTCCGTTGTTTCTGATAACATCAGCTGGAGCAGATTGTGCATAGTGTGGCTCACCAATAGTTGGGAAGTCAAGGATCAATTGCATTTTGTCTCCACTAATATCATATATCTGAGCACTTTGAGCCAATTCAGGACCAGTTGGTAAATATCTGTCCTTGGTAATTTTATTATAGGCAACTAAGTATTTAGGAGATGGCTTCTTGGTATTTCCACCGGGGATGCTAAGGTGACCAACAGAATAATAAGTTGGTACACGATCTACAACCGTTAAGTCTTTAATATTCCATTTAACAACTTCAGAAGAAACAAAGAAAGAAGTATAAGCATTACCTTTTCCATCAAACTCTGTATGCAAAGGTCCTAGACCTGGCTTCTTCACTTCGCCATATAATGCAGCATCATACTTAATAACAGGAATACCTTCGTAGTCACCATCATAAGATTTATCAGCAATCGCTTTCTGAATTTTGTCAAAGCTAAATACTGGAATCAATGCAGCTAATTTACCAGAGCCAACTATGTATTCACCAGTTGGATCAACATCGCAACCATGGGGAGATTTAGGACATGGGATAAAGTAAACTATATCTTTCAGTTCCTTTACATCTAACACCAAAACTTCTTCTTCCATTTTTGAAGTAGCTGAATGGGTAGCTTCGTTCCATTTGTTGTGCGCATATTTAGCTTTTACTTTTTTACCTTTTCCGGCTTTGATATATTCTTCTGCTTTTTTCCAGTTTACAGCCATAATAAAGTCTTTATCTTTCTGAGAAGCATTCACTTCCAGTAAAGTACTTGCCTGTTCTGTGTTGTAGCAGCTGAAGAAGAACCATCCGTGTGATTTACCTTTACCTGCTCTGGCAAGGTCAAAGTTTACTCCCGGGGTTTTTAACTGGAAAGCCAGTTTCATTTCACCGCTTTCCTTGGCAACACTCACAAAAGATATATGTCCTTTAAAATTCTTCTTATAAGAATTAATGGGCACATCTCCGTTGTCTTCATCAGACGGCACACTAAAACGGGTACCTGCAACAATGTATTCAGAGTTTTCTGTTCCGAAAGGAGAGCTGTGGTTGCCGGCAGAATTAGGCAATTCAATGATTTCTGCAGTTTTAAATGTTTTCAAATCTATTCTAGCCAAACGGGGAGTATTATTGCCATTGGCAAAAACCCATTTGCCATCAATTTCACCATTAGTCTGGCTCATTTCAGTATGGTGCAAATCGTCCCAGGGAACAAATCCGTTGGAAGTATTTAACATGGGTTTGGTTTCTTCACTGTATCCCCATCCCTTTTCAGGATCTACAGAAAATACAGGAATCACTCTTAAAAGTCTGCCACTAGGCAAACCGTAAACGCTCATTTGGCCGCTGAAACCACCTGATACAAAATTGTAGAATTCGTCATATTTACCAGGTGCAACATATGCTTTGGCTGCAGCGTCTCCGCTAACGGCACTTCCCGAGTTTTTAGGCTTGCATGAAAATAACGCTGTAGCAGCAATAACAGCGGCAATTGTGGTGGATTGAATTAGTTTCATAGTTGTTTATTTTATTTAGCGCCATCATTTTTGCGCATGAATTCTAATATTTCTCTGGCATCTGTGTCAGTTAAACTTTGATTGGGCATTCTCACCAGACAAAGCTCTAATTGTGCCTGAACCTTTGGGTCTTTTTCTATCATTGGATCAGGGTTGGTAATAAAGTTCATGATCCAATAAGGTGTATGTCGGGATGTTACCCCTTTCCAGCCTGGTCCAACCAATCTTTCTTCTGTCATTTTATGGCATGAATTACATTTGGTTGCAGAAATAGATTCTCCCTTTGCGGCCAAGGCCTGATCTAATGGGCCAACCGTAACATTAGAAGCGTCGAATTTTCCTTCCCCTCTTTTAGGATCATAATCTGAAGTAGATGAAGTGGTGGATGCAGGTGATTCCTGGGCTGAATTGGCTGACGAATCAGCTTTCTGGCCCCCGCCTCCACAAGCAATAACTACTATAGAGCTAGCAGTTATTAATAGAAAAGCAATTGGTTTGATATTCATAATGCTAAATTTTATGTAAAACTATTTATAGCAAATCCGATCTTTTATGACTGTAGTCATATCCTTTTAAATAGTATAACTGCATATTCTTCTTATTTTGCGGCATGATTCCGTTGATAGCCATTACAGCAGACTGGGTGCAGAAAATCATTAAAGCCGATCAGGAACTTTTTCTGCTTCTGAATACAGGGTTAACGAATTCTTTTTTTGACTCCGTATTTCCCTGGTACAGAGAGGGTAATACCTGGATGCCTTTATATCTTTTTTTAGTCGTATTTGCTATTCTGAATTTTAAGCGAAAGGCATTCCCTTTCATTCTGTTCGCTGTTGTTACCATCGTTCTGACTGACCAAATTAGTAGCAGCCTGATAAAACCATTTTTTGAAAGACCAAGACCTTGCAGGGATCCTTTTCTGATGAATCAAATCAGAATGTTGTTAAATGGCTGTTCCGGTGGATTCAGTTTTACCTCTTCTCATGCAACCAATCATTTTGGCTTTGCTGTATATCTGTTTGTAACAATAGGAAGTCTAATAGGAAGATGGAAATATCTACTGTTGTTCTGGGCTGGAACCATAGCATATGGTCAGGTATATGTTGGGGTGCATTATCCGCTAGATATTATCTGCGGTGCTATACTCGGAGCCTTGATTGGATGGGTTACCGGGTATTGGTTCAATCGAAGTGCCGGTAAAATTGATCTGGCAGAAATGAATAAAACAATCTAGATGATCAGTAATCGTTTTTATTACTTGGTTCTTGCCGCCTGCTTAGTGGTGTATTGTCTTGGAGCGGTTATGATCCCCCTGATGGATATAGATGCTTCGCAGTATGCTTCTATTAGCAGGGAGATGCTGGAGCGGAATAGCTTCTTGCAAATATTTGATCAGGGTCAAGATTATCTGGATAAGCCTCCTTTGTTATTCTGGCTCTCTGCATGGGCTATGAAAATATTTGGCATATATGATTGGGCTTATCGAATTCCTTCCTTACTTGTTTTATTGGCTGGGTTATATGCTACGGGTAAACTAGCAAGTCTTTACTATTCAAAAGATATTGCACGTTTAAGTGTCATGATACTTGCCAGTTCACAGGCTGTTTTTTTAATCAGCCATGATATTAGAACAGATACTATGTTGATGGGTTGGGTAATATTATCTATCTGGCAATTGGCGGAGTGGTTCCTTTTTCAAAAATGGAAAAACTTTATTTTGGCATTTATTTTTATTGCCTTTGGAATGATGACAAAAGGTCCCGTTGCATTGATGGTTCCTGGATTTGCTTTTGCATCCCATTTTATGGCACAGCGCAATTGGAAACAATTTTATCGATGGGAATATTTAATAGGGGTTGTCATTCTTGGCATTTTACTACTGCCCATGTGCTTAGGGTTGTATCAACAATATGACCTACAACCAGGTAAATTGATTAATGGAAGACCCATTGATTCAGGCTTGAAGTTTTATTTCTGGACACAAAGTTTTGGCAGATATACTGGAGAGAATTTCTATAAGGAAATGGGGCATTTTACTTTTCTTCTTGAAAATATGTTTTGGAGTTTTCTTCCCTGGATATTTATTTTTTTATTAGCTCTTTTAACAGCCATTTGGAGAATTGTCCTGCAAAAATTTAGCATTAGCAATCAAGAAGAGCTGATTACTTTGGGAGGATTTATTTTGACTTATCTTGTTTTAGCCAGAAGTCAGGCTCAATTACCACATTATATATTTGTAGTGTATCCGCTGGCTGCCATTCTAACGGCCAGATTTATCTATGATTTTTTAATGCTGAATCAATACCCTAAATGGTTTAAACCCATGTTGTTTTGGCATGGATTTATCTTTTCTGTTTTGTGGATTGCTGCCGGAATTATAGTGCTTTTTGTTTTTCCGGGACAATCTTTTGTCTTTACGCTTTTACTGGTGAATGGGGTTACGTTGTTTGTAATGTCATATAAAAGAATTGCAGTAATAAGAACCCAATTCCTTCTCCCTTTTTTTATCACAGGTATTGGAGTTAATCTATTGTTGTCTACTGCATTCTATCCTACATTATTGCAGTTTCAAATGGGAAATAATGCAGCTACTTTTATTAAGCAAAAACAAATTGACAAATCTGAACTGAAGTTGTACGGGATTCACAATAGCAATGCGCTGCATTTTTATGCTAATCATATTTTTCCTTTTAAAGTATCCAAAAATGACTTCCTGTCTACTGAAAAAGTACTGACAAGTAAGGATAGTTTAGTTGTTTTTACTCATGTCTTTCCTGAAGCTAAAGTAGTACATGAAGGAAATAGTTTTGCTGTTTCCTTATTAACGCTGCCTTTTCTAAATCCTGCTACAAGAGAAAAGGAAACACCTAGATACATTATCATCGATTTGGACGGGAAACCTTAGACATCTGAATTTTGCTTATTTTTACCAAAATGACTGAGTTTTTTATAATTCTTTTTTTAATTATTCTGAATGGCTTGTTCTCCATGGCAGAAATTGCCCTGGTGTCTGCCCGCAAAGCCCGATTGGAAGCTCAGGCATCCAAAGGAGATGAAGATGCAGCCAAAGCGCTGAAACTGGCGAATCATCCAGATACATTTCTATCCACCGTACAGATTGGTATTACCTTAATAGGTGTTTTGACAGGTATATTTTCCGGGGATAAGTTTAAAGAACCACTGGCTAATTGGCTGGCAGGGTTTTCTTCATTGGCTACCTATAGTAGTACCATTGCCACAACTATCATTGTGATTATTGTAACTTATTTGTCTTTGGTTTTGGGAGAACTGGTTCCCAAAAGAATTGGATTAAGCAATCCGGAAGGAATTGCTAAATCTGTTGCAGGGCCTATGCGTTTTGCAGGTTGGCTGACTTTCCCTTTTATCTGGCTATTATCCAAGTCCTCTAATGTCATTGTTAAGCTGATGCGTATAAAGGCCAATGAAAATCAAGTGACAGAAGAAGAAATCAAAGCAATCATTAGTGAGGGTACCGAGCAGGGAACCATTGAAGAGGCTGAACAAGAAATTATAGAGCGAGTATTTCATTTAAGTGACAGAAATATTACATCTCTGATGACGCATAGAAGTGATATTGAATGGATAGAGGGAGATAAGAAAGTAGGGGAAGTAAGGATTCTTCTGCAGGACATGATACACTCAGTGTATCCAGTTTGCGAAGATGATATTGACCATATCAAAGGAGTTGTATCCATTAAGGATTTATTTGCTGCAGATGCTGAGTCAACTATATTCTCCATAATGAAGCCCGCCATGTATGTTCCGGAGAATAATTCGGCGTATCAGGTGTTAGAAAAATTCAAGCAGACAAAAATTCATCAATGTTTTATCGTAGACGAATATGGTAGTGTTCAGGGATTAATGACACTAAACGATATTCTGGAAGCCATTGTAGGAGACATCCCGCAGGAAGAGGATGAAGCCTATGAAATAGTTGAAAGAGCGGATGGCTCTTACCTGATTGATGCCCAGATTCCATTCTATGACTTCTTGAGTAAGTTTGATAAAACTGAATGGATGGAGAAATGGGAGCAGGATTTCAATACCCTTGCAGGATTTATCATACATCATCTTGAGCGTATTCCTAAAACAGGTGATACATTGGAATGGGAATCATTTACCTTCGAAATTGTAGACATGGACAATCATCGCATAGATAAAGTCTTGGTTACCTCAACAGAACCGTTGCTCCCCAATGATTAGAAACTAAACTGGGTGGTTTTTTGCGGATAGTCCAGTTTATAGCTTTTTTGGTTCCCTTTGCTTTTTACATGAAACAGATTGATCTGGCTCGTTTCATAGTCGTGCAGTATAGAGCAATTGATGTCTACATTGTTCATTTCTTTTACCTGTTCTACTTCAAAATAAGACCATACACTTTCCCGGATAATTTCATAACCGATATAATTGAATTTTACAGGCTTCCCGTTGATCTTGAGCTGTAAATTTTTTCCGATATATTGGTTGATTTGCTGGTCTATATATGCTTTGTTGGCAGGTTTGATGATATCAATTTTAGCGGTAGTCTGTTTTTGCAGTGTTTTTTCCAGATCGTCCGTAAATATGCGAATGCTTATTTCAGCGGTAGCTTCTTTTTCATTGTGGTTGATTTCGATCACCGATACATAAAAAGGGTGTAAAAATGCAAGGCCTGCCGATAGGAGCCATTGAACAAAAATTGTAGCCATTGAACCAGTTTATTTATGGCAAATGTCGGTTTTAATTTATATTGCTGCTATGATTGATTTTGGACTTTTTTTCCAAATGGGTTATGAGCATATTGCTGATTTAAAAGGGATAGACCATATCCTTTTTGTTACTGCACTTTGTATCCGCTATCAGTTTGCTGATTGGAAGAAGCTACTTTGGCTGGTAACCGCTTTTACCCTTGGTCATTCCATTACGCTAGCTTTGAGTGTTTTTAATATTCTCAATTATTCGGTTAATTGGATTGAATTCCTTATTCCGGTAACCATCGTTATTACTGCTGTTAGCAATGTTTTCGTCAAGAAATTTGTATACAAAGCAAAATTCCCGCTGATTTATTTCTTTGCAGCCTTCTTTGGTTTAATTCATGGATTGGGATTCAGTAATTACCTGAAAAGTTTATTAAGCAAGGAGGGGAATATTGTTCCAGAGTTATTGGCATTCAATCTAGGACTTGAAGCAGGACAGCTGGCTATCGTACTTAGCATTCTATTTATTTCACTTATATTCGTTCAGCTTTTTAAAATAAACCGAAGGGAATATTTATTATACATTTCCGGCGGCATATTTGCCATTGCTTTACAAATGGCAATAGAAAGATTACCTTTTTAATAAACCAACTCAATTATGAAAAAAGTTGCGCTGTTCATGGTAGTTGCCTTGTTTGCCTCCGGCACTCAGGCTCAGAATATCATGAACAATCCCACATCAAATCATGGGAACAAATTTGAACAGTTAGGCACTATTTTGCCCACACCTAACGAGTATCGTACTGCCAGTGGGGCACCAGGCCCTAAGTATTGGCAACAAAGAGCCGATTATATTATTAAGGCAGAATTGGATGAGGCCAATCTAAAATTAAAGGGTACTGAAACGGTAACCTACTTCAATAACTCTCCAGATGTATTGACTTATTTGTGGTTACAGCTAGATGAAAATGAGCATAGTTCTAAGAACAATGCCAATTACCAGGACGCAACTGCCATGCCTCGTCAGGTAACTACCAGTCAGTTGGACAATATGGCAAATGCAAAGAAAGATAATGGCAATGGACATATCATTTCTTCATTAACAGATATTGCCGGAAAGCCTTTAAAATACACCATCAATAGAACCATGATGCGTGTTGACTTGCCAGCACCACTAAAGCCTGGACAGAAATTTGTATTCAATGTTGCCTGGAGTTATAAAATCACCAACAGAATGGTAGAAGGGGGTAGAGGTGGTTACGAAACCCTGGAAGATGGTAATAATTTATTTACCATGGCACAGTGGTTTCCCCGTTTGTGTGTTTACAGCGACTTTCAGGGATGGCAGAACCAGCAATTTACCGGAAGAGGGGAGTTTGCTTTAGCTTTTGGAAACTATGATGTTACTTTAACAGTACCTGCTGATCATATTGTATTGAGTACTGGTGTTTGTCAGAACTATGCACAGGTTTTATCACCTGCACAAATGGCTAGATGGAACCAAGCTCAGACTGCCAAAGAGCCGGTGGAAATTGCTACATTGGAAGAAGCTAAAGCCAAGGAAGCATCAAAAAGCACACAAAAGAAAACCTGGGTATACAAGGCAGAAAATGTTAGAGATTTTGCTTGGACTACAAGCCGCAGATATATCTGGGATGCCATGCCTGTTTACGTTGAGGGTAAAAAAATCATGTGCATGAGCGGATATCCGAAAGAAGCATATGGTTTGTACAGAAAGTTTTCAACCAAAGTGGTTGCACATACTATCAAGTCTTATTCTAAGTTCTCTATTCCTTATCCTTACCCTGTAGCTCAGAGTATTGAAGCTTCCAATGGGATGGAATATCCAATGATCTGTTTTAATAATGGAAGAACTAATAAAGATGGTTCTTACAGTGAGCAAACCAAGGTTGGGATGATTGGGGTGATAGTGCATGAAGTGGGACATAATTTCTTTCCAATGATTGTAAATAGTGATGAACGTCAATGGAGCTGGATGGATGAAGGTATTAACAGCTTTGTTCAATACCTGACTGAAGAATTATTTGATAACAAATATCCTTCCAGAGGTGGTCCGGCATGGGGCATTGCAGGTTATATGCGATTACCTAAAGAGCAACTGGAACCTATTATGACCAATAGTGAAAATATTGTTCTTTTTGGACCTAATGCTTACACTAAACCTGCTACTGGTTTGAACATTCTTCGTGAAACCATTATGGGTAGAGAGTTATTTGATTATGCATTTAAAGAATATGCACGTAGATGGGCTTTTAAACACCCTACACCAGCTGATTTCTTCCGTACTATGGAAGATGCCAGTGCCGAAGATTTGGACTGGTTCTGGAGAGGTTGGTTCTACGGAATTGATCCTGTGGATATAGCCATTGATACAGTTAAACATGCGGTAATGAATCCTGATGCAAAACCAAATGCACCTCAGGCTTCTACACAAACCATGCCGCTGGCAAAGCCTTTATTCAGTGGTGCTGCGGCCTTTGATGATATTTCTAAGCAGCGTAACAGAAATGATAAAAGCATTATTTTCTTAACAGATGCTGATACCAGCCTTAGAGATTTCTATTGGAGATATACACGTGGAATGGAACCCTATGATTCTGTAACCCGTGTTCCTGTTCCTAGTTTCCCTGCACCAACAGAATTAACAGCAGAAGAAAAGGCCAAATACCAGAATGTGAATTTGTACGAAGTTACCTTCTCTAATAAAGGCGGATTAGTAATGCCCATTATTGTAGAATTCACTTTCGAAGACGGCACTACTGAAACAGAAAAAATTCCTGCTCAAATCTGGAGAAAGAATGAGCAGAAAGTTACCAAGCTGTTCATGACTACCAAAAAAGCCAAGCATATTAAGTTAGATCCAATGAAAGAAACAGCGGACATTAATGAAGGGAATAATGTATGGCCTAAAAATGGAGTTGCTCCTGAGCCAAGCAAGTTCAGCTTGTTCAAAAGCGCAGCCGGAAGAAGCCGCGGTCAATCCAGTGGAGCCAATCCAATGCAGAACGCGATGCAGAAATCCAACTAATACATAAGTTAAAACTATATACAATGCCACCTGCTTAAATTCGGGTGGCATTTTGTATTTTAGCCAACGCTATAGCTATTCATAAAAAACATTGTATGAAGAAAATTTTGACGGTTGCTTTTGCCATTTTTTCTGTGTTTCAAACATATGCGCAAAACATCATGAACAATCCCAGTTCCAATCATGGGAATAAGTTTGAACAGTTGGGTACCATATTACCTACGCCTAATGAATACCGGACAGCCAGTGGGGCTCCTGGTCCAAAGTATTGGCAACAACGGGCTGACTATATTATTAAAGCAATATTGGATGAACCTAAACTGAGCTTATCAGGAACAGAAACCATCACCTACTTTAACAATTCGCCTGATGTATTAACCTATCTATGGTTGCAATTAGACGAAAACCAGCACAGTTCGGTCAATAATGCCAACTATCAGGATGCATCTAATTTGGAAAATGCCGTTAATACCAATCAACTGGATAAGCTTGCCGCTGCTAAATCAGACAATGGCTATGGTCATAAAATTTCCAAGTTAACGGATGTATTAGGTAAGCCCTTGAAGTACCTTATTAATAAAACCATGATGCGGATAGAATTACCTTCTCCGCTAAAACCTGGTCAGAAATTTGTTTTTAGTGTAGACTGGAGTTACAAGATTTCAGACAGGATGACTTTTGCGGGCAGAGGCGGATATGAAATGCTGGAAGACGGTAATCATTTATTTACCATGGCACAATGGTTCCCACGTCTTTGTGTGTACAGCGATTTCCAGGGATGGCAGAACCAACAGTTCACCGGTAGCGGTGAATTTGCATTGACCTTTGGTAATTATACCGTACAGATAACTGTTCCTGCTGATCATGTGGTATTGAGTACAGGAGAGTGCCAGAACTATGCACAGGTATTAACACCTGCACAGTTGGCCCGCTGGAACAAGGCACAAACAGCAACAGAGCCGGTAGAAGTGGTAACACTCGAAGAAGCCAAAAAAGCAGAACAGGGTAAGAGTACACAAAAGAAAACCTGGATATACAAAGCAGATAATGTGCGCGATTTTGCCTGGACCTCCAGCCGTAAATATGTATGGGATGCCATGCCTGCTTATGTAGAGGGCAAGAAAATTATGTGTATGAGTGGTTATGGTAAAGAAGCCTATGGTTTGTACAGAAAGTTCTCAACCAAAGCAGTAGCGCATACCATTAAATCGTATTCTAAATTCTCTATTCCTTATCCATACCCGGTAGCGCAAAGTATTGAAGCAGCCAATGGCATGGAATATCCGATGATTTGTTTCAACTATGGTCGTACCAATGCTGACGGAACTTATAGTGAAGCCACTAAAAATGGTATGATCGGAGTGATCATTCATGAAGTGGGTCACAACTTCTTCCCGATGATCGTAAACAGCGATGAACGCCAGTGGACCTGGATGGATGAGGGACTGAATACTTTTGTTCAATACCTGTCGGAAGAATTATGGGACAATAAGTTCCCATCACGTCGCGGGCCGGCCTGGGCTATTGTGGACTATATGAAATCGCCCAAAGAGCAGTTGGAGCCTATCATGACCAACAGTGAAAACATTATTCAGTT
>Ga0208492_1000682_pt1 | contig 26634 bp, 20 predicted proteins | sample Subbioar_CSW14AB_FD_184820 | JGI IMG/M metagenome (GOLD analysis project Ga0208492, IMG submission 184820) | Serpentinite rock and fluid subsurface biosphere microbial communities from McLaughlin Reserve, California, USA - CR12Mar_CSW14AB (SPAdes) | ecosystem: Environmental > Terrestrial > Deep... | reverse complement strand
CTCGACCCTGCCGGGAATCGAAAGCGAATCGAGGCAGTCGCACACGCTCAGCGCCGTCGGTTCGTCGCGGTTTTTCAAAAGTACGGCCAGCGCGCCCAGTTCGTTGGCTTCTTCATCGCTTGGACGGCGCGGTTCGTTCGCGCGGCCCGCATGGAGCAGGTGCATTTTGTGGCGCACGCCTTCGACCCAAAAATAGTGCTGCGAGCCGATCGTCTCAATCTTTCCCGACGAGACCGGCACGAGTTTGCGCGCATCGCCGATCGGTAGGAAATAGAAATTGCCCCGCGAGCGCAGGATCAATCCTTCCGTGCTGATCAATTTCTCGCGCATTTGCGACAGGCTGGAAGGCGCCATGATTTTTTCCTTCCCGGCGCGGATGCCACCTGCCTTGGCCAACCCCTCGGCATCGAGAATGAGCGCGGTGCGTCCGTCGCCCATGATCGTCGCCCCGCAATAAATCGCCATGGAGCGCAGTGCCTTGGGCAGGCGCTTGACGACGATCTCGGCCGGACTGACCAACTGATCCATCAATAGGCAGAACGATCCCAGGGTGGAGGTCAGGATCGCCGCGAATTGGCGCTTGTTTTCGGTGGAGGTTTCCTTCAATCCCAGCACCCGTCCCAGGCGCACCACGGGCAAAATGTTTTGCCGCAAGCGCAACAGCTCGCCATCGTGGGACTGGCTAAGCGCCGCCCCGGAACCGCCGGTCGAGGCGCGGCCATCTTCCAGACAAATCAACTCGCCGATATCTCTTTGCAACAAGGCGAAGCGGTGTTTCTCGACGCCGACCATCATCGCGGGCAGAATCGCCACGGTGAGGGGCAACCGCAGGATGATGCGTGTGCCCATGCCCACATCGGACTCCAGGCGAATCGTTCCACCCATCATCTCGACATTGGTGTGCACCACATCCATGCCGACGCCGCGCCCGCTCAGGTCGGTCACCTTGTCGGCGGTGGAGAAGCCAGGGTGAAAGACGAGCGCCTGGATTTCGCTGACGCTCATGCCATCGAGCTCGGCCTGAGTTTTCAGGCCCTTTTCCAGTGCCTTGGCGCGCACGACCGCGGTGTCGATGCCGCTGCCATCGTCTCTCAATTCGATGCGGATTAACCCGCCCTCCGGGATGGCGCCAAGCCAGAGTTTTCCCATGGCCGGCTTGCCGATTTTGGTTCGCTCGCGCGGTTTTTCAATGCCATGGTCGCAAGAGTTGCGCACCAGATGCGTCAACGGATCGGCGAGCAGGTCGATGATCGCCTTGTCCATCTCGACTTCCGATCCGGAGACTTCCAGGTCGATTTCCTTGTCGAGTTCGCGGGCCAGATTGCGTACCAGGCGGGGAAAGCGGCCGAATAGATTTCCCAGGGGCTGCAGCCGGGTTAAAAGCACCGTCTGTTGAATGTCGGTGGTCAAGGTGTTGAGCTTTTGCACCAGCGGCCGCAATTCGGCCGGTTGGGGTGCGGCTTGGCCGTTATTTGAGGTCTCGCCCATTTGCAGGGCGCGATTGCGCACAAGCACCAGTTCGCCGGCCAGATTCATCAGCCGGTCGAGCAGTTCCACCGGGATGCGCACCGTCGTGTTTTTTTGATTGTCCGAACCGGGTGTGGAAGAGGGGGCCGAACTGTTCTCGGAAGTTCTCTCGGCGCGGATTTCGCTAGGGCTGGTCAAGGGCGGCGCGATGCTCGTATTGACGAGTGTCGCGGCGGGAGCAGCGACCTTGCGCGTGCTCGTTTTCGGTCCGGCCTTGACGAACTTTTCTATCTCTTCGAGGGTTCCGCCGATCATGCCAATGTCGGCATGCGGCAAGTCATCGACCATGGCCTGGAGTTTGTCCGTGCCGCGCAAAGCCAAATCGACCAAAGATCCTTCAGGAGGCTTTTTCCCCTGGCGCACCAGGTCGAGCAAACTCTCCAGCCCATGAGCGAGCTTTTCGACAGGCTGCAATCCGAGAAATGCGGCTCCGCCCTTGATCGAATGCATGCCGCGAAAGACCCGGTCGAGGCGATTTTTCGTATCGTCTTTCGGGTCTTTCTCAAGCGCCAATAGATCGGCGCCCGCCGAGGCCAGATGCTCCCTGGCTTCGGCGGCAAACTCATCCAGGAATTCTTGTGAGGACTGGTTCATGGTTTAAATAGCTTGGGCAATATAGATAAAATAACAAAGGGCCGGGGGGGCCTGACAAGCAAATTCGCACCCATTTTGTTCGCCGGTTGTTCTTTTGGGTCCGATTTTTCGCAATGATGAGGGTAAGAGCCGGGGGAGAATGGCGTTTGCCAGACGACGAAATGCGGCTTTGGTGGCGTGGGCGGGTGAATGCATGTCTCGTAATTCCCTTCTTGATCGATCGCTGATCGCCCTGTTGCTTGCGCTTTTTGTTGCTCCCCAAACGCATGCGGGAATTCACCTTCCGCTCGAATCTTGGAACGACTTGCCCAGTCAGTGGCGGGGTTTTCTCCTGGATCACCGCAAGTTGTTGGGAGTGCTTGCCACACCGGCGGGGCAAAAACCGAGCGCCGCAAGCGTGCAGTACCGGCGGATGCTTGAACAGTTGCGTGTAAGCCAGAAAAAGCGGCCGTTGTCCCCGGATGAAACGGCCGATCTTGGCGGGTTGCTCCTGCGCGTCGGTGAAAGCCATGCGGCGTTGCAAGTTCTCCAGGCGGCGCAAAGAGAACACCCCCATCATTATCGCCTGACGGCCCATCTGGCGATGGCCTGGCTGGCCTTAAATCAGCCAGCCCAAGCGCTCGTCTTGCAAAAGGAAGTCGTCCGTTTGGCACCGGGAAGGTGGCTGGCCGCCGAGGAAACGCTGGCTCAATTGATGCAATCGCGTGCCCGAAACTCCAACCAGGGGCTTGATGAGCTCTTTGGCAAACCGCTCGACGGGCTCATCGACGCGATTCGTCAGGCCAAACCCTGGGACGGGAAGGGGTCCTTTCCTTCCGATACCCTGGCGCGCATTCAGACGCTTGCGCTCTGGCTGCCAGGGGACGGCCGCGTGATCGCGCAGACAGGGGTGCTATGCGCCGCCTTTGGCGATACCAAGCAGGCGGCGATGATCCTTGAGGGAGCCGTGACCGAGTTTGGCATTCGCGACCCCTTGGTGATGCGCCTGCGCCAGGTTTGCAAGGATGCCAAGCCGATCGATCACGGCAAACACCCCGGCGTCAAATTCCGCTCGGCCCGCCCCTTCGAGGACCTTTCCGAACTGGGAGCGCTGCCGCCGATCGAACCGGGCAAGATTACCGAAGTCCCCTGGATTGTGTTTTCCAAAACAAAACTGACCGTTGGCCGAAAACCCGAGTTTATCGGCTACCTCAAGCAACTGGACGGCCGGGAAATCCGCATGGAGGGGTACCTGCAGCCATTCGGGGAAAATCTGGATGAAGGCCGGTTTTTACTCGTGGAGAACGCCGTCGGCTGCTGGTGGTGCGACATGCCTGATCTGACGGGAATGATCCGGATCGACCTGGCGGAAAATCATATCTTGCCCTCGCTTCGGCGTCTTGTGCGGGTGAAGGGCAAACTTCAACTCAATTCTCAGAACCCCGAGGCTCACCTCTTCGCCCTGGAAGATGCGGAAGTCAAGTCGGTGGAATAGGTTGTGTCCCAGTGAATCCGTCGTTCGCGTGGCCGGCGCGGAATCGCCGCGTGCGGATTCATTGACCCATATCAGCGAGGGCGACGCGCAGCTTCCTTTGCAATGAGGCCTTGCCTTCCTTTCCGCCTTTGAGGTATTGCGAGCTTGTTCTGGCAAGTGGGCTTGCCTTCCCTTCCACCGATGGGGGCATTGCGAGCTCATTTGGCGGGCTGGCCGAAACGGATTGAGGTTTGCTCTCCCCCTTGGGTTTGCGGCGCATGAATGACTTTTTTTCCACCACCATGCTAAGCGCCCTGGGCGTGGGCCTCTTGCTCGGCCCCATCCTGTGGTGGGCCGTGACGGAGGCGTTCAGGCAGCTTGCCTGGCGTCTGGAATTTGGCCGTGGCTGGATTCCCAACCCCGAAAAACAAGATCTAGGTTGCGTGACCTGCGGCACCAATCTCCTGCCTGACGATACCGCCTGCTCCGGCTGCGGAAAATCGAGGGAGATCGCCTTCCTTGGATCGCTTCGTGAAGTGGAAATCGCCAGCGAGCAGCTCCTTCGTCTCAATCGCCAGGGGGTGGTCGACCCGCTCAGCTCCAGCCGGGTAGAAAATGCCCTGAACCGGCAGCGTTCGATCTTGAGCCGGCTGCGCCGGCCGAAGAAAGTCGTGGCCAATCCCGCGGTCGAGCTGATCCTTCCCGACGAACCAGGAAAACGAACCGGGTACATCGACCCGGCCACCTTTTACGAGTCTTATCATCCCGGCGCTCATCCGTTGCGTTTGCAGGCGGTGACGCAGGAAACGGACGACGACATACCTCGAGGAACCCTGCAGCGGACGGCGCGCCTGGGCGGGCTGGTCTTGCTTGCGGTGAGCTTTGCCACCTTTTTTCATGGAGCTTTTCCTCCTGGGGCCTCCGCCATTCGTTTTCCAGGAATGGCGGAATGCTGGACCGGATTGGCGTTTCTACTAGGGGCCTTCTACACGCTGGCCTTCGGTCGCGGTTCGGCGCCTCTTGCCCATACTGCCTCCGTGGGCACCGCGTGCCTGATTCCGCTATTTTGGATTTGCGTGCCGTGGATCCATGGGGCGTCGATTGCCCCAGTCGACTGGGCCTTGGCTTTGGTTTGCGCCTCTTTGTGCCACTGCGCGGCAGCTCTGATTGACCGCCATCTGCTTTACAACCATTTCCTGGCCGACCCGGATGGATTCGACCCGGCAAGTCAGGGCGATGTCCTTGATCGGTCACTGCTTTGGTGTTCGGGAGTTTTTCTCGCGGGCTTGCAACTGGGGGCACTGGCCGGCCTGGCCAAGCCCGATAGCTGGTTTGGCCCCTGGACCTGGGTCGCCGGTCAATCATGGGGGCTGTTGGCTCTGAGCTGCCATTGCGTTTCGACTTTGGCGCTGAAGGGGCCGCGTTCAGGTTTCTCCTTGCCCGGATGGATTTTTGAAGGGGCATTCGGGCTGGTCGTGGCTCTGGCCTGCGCGGTGGCCCCCGCCAATCCGCTTTGGGGCGCCAGCGTACTTGGCATCGGCATGGCGATTCTTACTGTTTTTGTGTCGCTACTTTTATGCCATCTGATTCCTGCCATTCCGCGCTTGCTCAAGCCCACCTTTCACGTTGCGGGCCCCTGGGTGATTCGCACCCTGATCATTCTCTTTGCCGTGGCGTTGGCTCAAAGGAAGGGGGCCGATCCTCATCCCTGGATTGGCGCAACGGCCACCCTTGCGAGTGGTCTGGCGGTGGTTTGGTTGGGTGGGCAGGCCGCGTCAGGTTTGACCCTTTTGTTGGGCTTGCTTGGAACCTCGCTGGCCACGGGTCTTATTTCGCGCCAGATCATGGCGGAAATGCATCACGACATGCTGGAACAGTTCTGGCTGGCGTTGGGCGGCTTCGCGCTGGGGGCCGCATTCTGTCCGTGGCTGGCCAGGTTGTCGGAATGGCGAGCACATCCCAAGCGGCTGGCGCGCCAGTCGGCCACGCACTGGCTGCGCATGGTCTCGGTGCAGATCCTGCTGGCGGGAGGGTTGGCCGCGACGATCCTGGCGCTGGTGAAAAAAACACCGGGCGAGGTCCATTTTTGGGCCAATCCGGCCACGACCGTTGCCTGGTTGGCCGCGCTGGTTTCCATTGGTCAAATCCGCAGTCTGCGCGGGCATGGTTTTGGGTTACTTGCTTTGTCGGGCGCCATTCTGGCCTGGGGTTTGGTGGATAAAACGTCGAACCGCGGTGGGATTGCGATTCAGACCGGTCTGGGATTTCTGGGCGCCTGGGGGCTGTTTTTGTCGCTGGGGGCGGGCCGGTTGCGCTCGATCCACCGGCGTCTTTCCAAGGTTTCGGTATCGTGGGCCGCGATTTTGTGCTCCGCCCATCTTGTGGGCACCTGGGCGCTCTTACTGAGCAGTCCAGACACCCAGTCGCTGCCAATGGCCCAGGTCATTCTCCTTTTTCCCGGTTTCGCCGGCTGCCTGACCTGGATGTTGCTGGCGCGCAATCGCAACCTGCCGGGACTGGCCTGGATCGGAGCCATCTGGCTGGTCTCGGCGTTTTTGCCCATGGGTTGGACGGACTTGACGACGCCGGCTCCGCTGCTTTTGGCGCTCTTGGCGGCGTTGGCGATCGCTCTTTTGTGCTGGAACGCGATTGCCTCGCAGTACCAGATCCCACGACGTTTTCCCTTGGGAATTCCCCTTGCCTGGGCCGTGGGATTTACAGCGTGCGCCCTGTCGGCTTGCCTGCCGGAACGCCATCATTTGCTTGTTTTGGGATCTTCTTTGTTGGTCTTGGCGCAGTCGCGGCGACTGGTCCCGGCCGGAATCCTCGCGGCCATCCTGGCGGTAACCTGGGGCGCGATGGCGGCTTCGCTGGCCAGATTTCTGGCGGGGGCTTTGGGCTGGGAGCCTTCGCTGGCCCTTTGTTTTGGGCTGGGCCTTTGGGTCGCCGGTTCCTCGCTTGGCGGCTCGCTTCAATCTCACTGGGCCCAGTGGAAATCGACTTCCCGGTTGCTCGATCGCGCGATTGCGGGGGGAGTTTGCGCTTCCGCGGTGCTCGCGGCATGGGGAGCGCTGGCTCTTGCCGCCGTGACCGACGACTTGCTGCTCAGGGTGGTTTTGGGCACGGCTCCTTTTTTGATGAGTCTTTGCCTTCTTTGCGATGCGAATCGGGAAAAACGTTCCTACCTGGCGGCGCTGGCGCTGGGCCTTGGGTTTTGGGGATGGCTGGGCATAGCCTTGAGCCTCTTTGGCCCGGAGTCTTCCGGCCGACTCGCCTGGTTTTTGGCGGCGGAAGGCTGCCTGGCGGCGCTGGCATTCCTCGGATTGGGGCGAGCAGCCCGCTTAGAAACAGAGGGCGTTCACTTGGGGCTGGAGGCGACGCGCAAAGCGTTGCGTATTTTCGCAGCGGCGCTCGCCATGATTTCGTTGCTACTTTTGATCACCCTGAAAAGTTCCGCAAGCTTGGGGGCCATTCCGGCAGGCGGGGCGCTGGTACTCGGAATGGTCACCGCGACGCTTTTGGCCGGCGCCTTTTTGATCGAAGCGGTACGCACGGGTTCGCAAGTAGGCCGGTCGTTGAATCTGGTCGAGATTCGGCGCTTGCCGTACTTGCAGGAATTTCAGGCGCATGGAGCGGTGCTAAGCGGCTTTTTGGGGCTCGTTCTTTGCGGACTCTGGGTGCTTGAAGGCGCAGTCGAGACTCGTCTGGAATTTGCACTGCAAGCGGCAATGGCCGCCGCAGCCCTGTTCGCCGGTGTTGCACGCGCAGAGCCATTGCGCTGGTTGACGCGACCGCTGGCCTGGCAATGTCTCTTGATGTTGAGTCTGTCCACCCTTTGGAATCTGGCAACCTGGCTGGCGATCCGCCTGGAAGGCCGTCCGGCGGGATGGTGGGATGTGCAAAACGACCCCAGTGGGCTGCTTTTGCGTGCTTCGCTGTTCCTGGCGATGGTGGCGGTTTTCTTGGAACAGTGCCGCCCGGCTGATTCGGCGGAGCCGGGTCGGGGATTGCCTGCCTTTGAGTGCTTTGCCTGGCTGGGCGCCACCCTGGCTCTGCCGGCCATCCTCATGCAGCAACAGTTGATCTCGGCGGCGATCTGGCAGGAAGCCGCAACGTTCTTGATCGTTCCCGTGTTTGCTTGGATCGCTCTCTGGTCCAGGCGCTCGCGGCAATCTGCCGCCACATGGGCACATGAGTCGTTCTGGCAGGCCGAGCCGCTAGGTAAGGATGGGAACGGATCGGGAAGGCTTTCGGCCTAGCCCTTGAGGCAAAGCGATTTACCGGTCCTCCGACAGGCGTCGGCGGCGATCTTCCAGCAAGATCGCCGTGATCGTTTTGGCATCGCGAATCGTGCCGTTGACCACCCATTCGAGTGCATCGGACCAGGCCACGCGCACCGGTTCCAACTGTTCATCCGCCTCGGGCCGCATCGGCCCCGCCTTCAGGCCGCGGGCCACATACACATGGATCACCTCGCTCATCACTCCGGGCGAGGGGATGAACTCGGCGATCTTCTCAAGCGTTGCGCACGTGTAGCCCGTTTCTTCGGCCAGTTCGCGATGGGCGGTCAAATCGGGGGATTCCCCTGGCTCGCGCGTACCCGCGGGAATCTCCCAGAGGGTGGTCTCGAAGATAAAGCGATGATTGCGCAGGAGGCAAATCGAGCCATCGTCGAAAATCGGCAGAATCGCGACGGCCCCGGGGTGAAGCACCACATCGCGGCGGATCAGGGTGCCGTCCTCCAGCGTCGTTTCATGCAAGGCCACCTGGATGCGCCGGCCCTGATGGAGGATTTTGTATTTCATGGGTTGGACCCTGCCGAGTTGGGTGAGCGGGAATTTCGAAGCAGCCACAAAACCGATCCGCAAAGGAGACAACCGATCAAGAGGACAAGCCCAGGGTGCATTTGAACCTGGGCCTCGAACGATTCGAGCCCATCCCTGGCCGGACTGTCGGCGCAAACCGCAAGCATCGACAGCGAGTTATTGAGCGTGTGCGCGATCATCGGCGGCACGAGCGATCCGGTGCCAAGCCTGAGCGCATGCAGGAAAACCCCCAGCGCCGCCGCGTAGATCGCTTGCGCCGGATCGATATGCATGATGCCAAAAAGAAGCGAGGTGAACCCCACGCCGAAGACAACGCCCAGTCGCTTCACGAGACCCTGACCCAGAAATCCCCGGCACCAAAGTTCCTCGCCGATCCCAGGTCCCAGGCCAATGACGAGCACTCCCAACCACCAGGGCCAGGATGAGAAGATTCCTTGCAGTTCCGATTCGCCGGCAATGTGCGGCACCCAGGAGCGGATGAGGTGAACCAAGCCTTCGGCGAAAAGAAAGATGCCGAGCCCCATGGTCATGCCCATCGCCAGGCCAAAGGAATCGGTTGCGACCCAGCCCACTTGCTGGCGCCAGGTCTTGCCCAGAACCCGGCGCGAAATGGCCATTCCCAGGATCCAGGTAAGGAGCTGAGCCGTTCCCAGTCCGGCGATCAGGGCCGCGGTGGCGTGCCCTGCCGCCATGTAAGAACGAACACCCATTTCGGTGAGTTGCCGCGATCGCTCTGGATCGAAAAGGATCTGAAGAACCATGATCCCGCTTGCGATCAGCGCGCCGGGAATCTGCGTCAGCACCAGAAAAATCAGCACCCAGAAACAGGCCCAACCAGGTCCGGGATGGGACCTGAGCGGCACGGGGGCGTCGGTGGGCGGCAAGGAGGTGGTCGCTGGCTCAGGCATAGCCTGGCCAGCCCAGAAACATCATGAGGTCATAGAGCCAGGGAAGTTTCCAGGGAGTCCAGGCTGGCCACGAAGCCGAGAAAACGCCGACGGCCACAAACAGAAAGACGATCGTTCTTCCGGACTTGTAGCGAGACAGGATTTCGAGCGCCGGAATTGCCGAAAGCAGCAGCAAGGGGGTCAGCCAGATCAGCCAGCGATTGGCGCAACTCACCCCGCCATAGTTGTCGCTCTTGTAGAGATAAAAGGCGACCAAGGTCGCGGTCAAGCCAAGCGTGAGCAAACCCAGCAGACCGGTTTTGTTTTGGAAGCTTGGCCGGACCAGCAGGCTGGCGGTCCAGATCAGGGCGCCGGCGAGCGAAACCAAAAATAGCGGCGTCAACGAGAAAAGACCATGATGCCCCACCAGGAAATGAAACGCATATTCGAGCCGGGTTTCTCCCAGATGCCGTCTTGCGAAGTCGATGTTGCGCTTGGGTTGGCCGAAGGCGTCGTAGGGTTGCCAGGGGCTTCCTTCGTAGTCGTACCAGGGGCCGCCGAATTCCGAATAGGCGGGGAGAATGCGCTCAAGCGATATCCAGTTGCACCACCCCAGGGCCAGGATGAAAATGCTGGCGGCCAGCAGGTAGGCCGCAAAAGTTCCCACGCTGGCGCGGCCGAGCATGAGTAGGGGCAAGCCGGCGACCAATGCCAGGGCCGGCAGTTCCATCGAAAAGGCGAAACCGGCAAATCCGCCGGCCAAAAGAGCTCTTCCAAGGCCCGGGTGGCCTGGTCCCATCAAGGCACCCAGGGCAAAGGTCGCCAGGAAGACCGCGGGGGTGTGGTTGTTGATCGTGATGAGAAACGGGGTCACCATCGTGCCGAAGCAGGCCGCCGCGACCAGCACGATTCGGACCCAGGCATTCGTTGTCAATTGAAATACAAGGGAGGCGAAAACTCCCAAATAGAGCATGAAGGGCAACACATTCCAGACCCAAAGCGAGGTGCGGACCACGGCCGCGGGATCGTTCTTGAGTTTCCAGCCGGTCGCCTTTTCCAGGGCCCAGGTCGATCCGGCCATGAGCGTGGGAAACAAGGGAGGCTTGCTCGAATAAAACTCGAGGGTGTCGGGCCTCATCACCCGGTCGATGCTGTTCCACCCGTCTTCAAATAAAGGACCGCGGTCGGAGGCAATGCGCGCGTTCTTGCCCGCTTCGAGGATCGCCACGATGGCCGCGGGTTGCAGGCAACCGACCGTCGCCACGGCGCTGTAGGCAACGGTCGGGACATCTCTTTTGCCGATGGAGTAGGTGCCGTTTTCCAGCAACGCGCGCACCGTCAGCCAGCGGGAACGGTCGTTGGAACTCAACGTGGGCACGGGAGCGGGCTTTTTGTTGAGCCAGACCCTTTTGGAGTTGCGCTCCTCGGTGCCGCGAAAAAGGTTGGGATCGAATACTTGATTCACCGAAGCGACCCGGCCCGCCGCCATCGCGCCCGCGATGACGATCAACAGGCAGCAGACCGCTCTTTGCGCCCCGATGGGCAACTGCGACAAGCCATCCGTTTGAGATGCGTCGTGAGTCGAAAAATCTTGAGATCGATTCATGGGGCGCGGCCTGCTGAGATTTCTAAAAGCACAAGGCGAAGTTGATTCAAGGCACCCATGGCGGAGCGTTCCTGGATTTCGGTGCGCGAACCATGCCAGTGCTGGGCGTGGTCGCTGGCGTGCAATCCCGTCGCGACGCAGCAATAAACAAGGCCGGCGGGTTTGTCCGGTCCGCCATCCCCCGGTCCGGCGTAACCGACGATCGCCACGCCGATATCCGCTTGAAGCCGCTGGCGCACCTGACGCGCCAGGTAGCGGGCCGTTTCAGGACCGACGCAGTTCTCCCGCTGCAGCAGTTCGGCCGGGTAGTCGAGCAGGGCCGATTTGGCCTTGGCCTGGTAGACGACCAAACTGCCCACGAGATTCTCGGAAATTCCTGGCACTCGCCCCAAAAATGCCGAGGCCATGCCGCAGGTGATGCTTTCGGCAAAGGCGACCGTTTTGCCAAGTTTCCGTAGAAGGCCAGCCACGACTCCTTCGAGCGTTTCGCCATCGGCTCCAAAAACGAGTTCGGCCAACCGCTCCCGGATCGTTGCTTCGATCGGCACAACCTGGGCCCGGGCTTCCTCGGGCGTTTTGCCGCGGGCGCTGATATTGAGCGAGATGATCGCATTGGAGGCGGTGATGCCCACTTCGGGCTCGGCGCCTCGTTTGGTCAGATCAAGCAATTTCTCCTCGACGGCCGACTCTCCGGCTCCGAAGGTTCGGATCGAGCGGCGGGCGATGCAGCCTCCGCCCAGTCCATGAGCGACAAGATCGAGGCGCGCCAGTCGCGGCACCACTTCGAGATGCCACATCGATTCGAGTTCGCGTGGCGGGCCGGGAAGGGCGACGAAGATGGCGCTTCCGATTTTCATCCAGATGCCCGGCGCTGTGCCGTTGGCATTGGGCAAGGGCTCGGCGCCTGCCGGGAAGTAGGCCTGCACCTTATTGCGCTCGGGGCAGATGCGGTTGCGCTTGGTGAACATTTCCTGAATGGTGGTCCAGGAGGCCGCATCGAAAACAAGGTCGACGCCGGCGAGCTTCGCCAGGATCTCTCGCGTCAGGTCGTCTTGAGTCGGTCCCAGGCCGCCGCTGACGACCACCAGGCCGGCGCGCTCGGAAGCGAGGCGAAAGGCATTGAGGTTGATGGAAGGATCGTCGGGGATCGTGGTGTGCCAACCGACATCGACGCCCAGCGAACCGAGTTGGCGGCTAAGCCACTGGCTGTTCGTGTCGAGGTTGGCGCCGGAAGTTAGTTCGGTGCCGATCGAGAGAATTTCGGCCTTGCGAATGAGCGGGCTGCCGAGCGGCTGGCCTTGCAACGGTGCCGTTTGAGGAGAAGAACCTGGTGTCATGCCGTCCCTTGGAAAAAAGGGGAGGGAATTAGGCGGAAGCCGGCGCCAATCATTTGTAGGGGGTACAGGCTCCGGGAGGAATTCGAACCTTGCCGCCACCAAGCTAAACTAAAAGGGTAAGCAGGGGGAATCCATGGTGAAGGTCATTGATGTCGAGGAATTGGCCAGGTGGCAGGCGGCCAAGCAGCCGTTTCAGTTGCTCGATGTTCGTCAGCCTGAGGAAAACGCGCTGGCAAAGCTTCCTGAAAGTCAATTGATCCCCTTGGGGGAATTGACTTTACGCGTCCGGGAAATCGAGCAAGAAGAAGGAGTGCCCCTGGTCGTGTATTGCCATCATGGGGTGCGCAGCCACCATGCCGCCAACTGGCTGGCGCACAACGGATTTGACCCGGTGTATTCGCTGACGGGGGGAATCGACGCCTGGTCGCTGCGCATCGACCCGAATCTGCCTCGCTATTGATCGGCATCCGCTGCGACTGGGGTCCCTGTCGGTTGAGCCAAACGGGGTGCAAAGCCATAAAATGGCGGGATCGCAAGGTATTGCGGAGGAACACCGGAGAGACACTTGACCGAATTCACCCATTTTGACCAGTCTGGCGCAAGCCGAATGGTGGATGTGGGTCATAAGCCCGAGGCGGAGCGCACTGCCAAAGCCACGGGCCGGGTGATCATGGCGGCTGAAACCCTCGAAAAAATCCGCAAACGCCAGTTCGGCAAAGGGGATGTGCTCGAAGTGGCCCGCCTGGCGGGAATCATGGGGGCCAAACGCACCTGGGAATTGATTCCCTTATGTCATCAGATCCCTCTAACGAGTGTGCAGATCGCCTTCACCCTTCATGACCCCGGTATGGTCGAAATCGTGGCCACGGCGAAAACTGTGGCTCGCACCGGCGTGGAAATGGAGGCTATGATGGCGGCTTCCGTGGCCGGGTTGACCATTTACGATATGTGCAAAAGTGTCGATCGGGTTATGAAACTCGCGGAAGTGCGGTTGGAAGAGAAGACGGGCGGAACTCATGGCGATTTTCTCCGGCCCGTCGAATCCGATCCTTCGCAAGCCGATTCACGCTAGGAAGGTGCCGGGTTCCGCATGAAACCAGAGCCAACCATGAGCCGCACCGCCACACTCTCCGACCGGATCCCTCCCCTCCCTCCCAAGGGATCTTTGGAATCAAAAGGTCCTGTCGAGGTCTCCCGGGCTCAGCTTGAAGCATTCAAATCGACCGTGGTCGGCGAATTGCCCGCACTTCTGGAAATGGACGAGGTCGAGCGCCAGATTGATGAAGTGCTCGACCGGCGTCATCCTCGCTTTGCCGGCATGGTGGAACAGGTTCGGCATTTTCGCGGCAAAAGGTTTCGCCCGCTTTTGGTGATTTTGGCGTCGAAGGCGGCGGGCCGCACGACGGAGCGGCATGCCACGCTGGGCGCGGTGATGGAGCTCATCCATACCGCAACGCTGGTTCACGACGATGTACTCGATGGCGCGCAGATGCGCCGCCATAGCCCAACGGTCAACGCCCGCCACGACAACTACAACAGCATCCTTCTGGGCGACTGGATTTTCAGCCAGGCCTTTGCCCTCGCCAGCAACCTGGAAAACTTGACGATCAACAAGATGCTGGCGGAAAGCGCCTGCAAGGTTTGCGAGGGAGAGCTGCACCAGGGGTTGGAACGGGGCAATCTCGAACTGGATGAAGCGGCTTATTTTCGCATCATCGACGGCAAGACCGCCGAACTCTTGGCAGCTTGCTGCAAATCTTCGGCGATCCTCGCCGAATCTCCCCCAGCTCTGGTGCAACATCTGGAAACGTTCGGACGTAAGGTTGGCTTGGCGTTCCAGGTGGCCGATGACCTGCTCGACCTGGTGGGGGAGGAAGGCCGCACCGGCAAATCGCTGGGGACCGACCTGATCCAGGGCAAACTCACCTTGCCGATCATTCACGCCTTGAGGCAGCCCTCCAGCCAGCGGGTGCTGGCGCTCTTGAACGACGCGCCGGCCGATGCGAACCTGGCGCGGCAGGCCATGGTTCCCCTGCTGCAAGAGTCTGGCTCGATCGACTACGCCAAGGATATCGCGAGGCGATTGGTGGCGGAAGCACGCGCCGCCCTGGGACACCTGCCAAACACGCCCTGGCGGCAGCACCTCGCGCATCTCGCCGAGAAAGCGATCTCTCGTTCCGCGTAAGTTCTTTTTTCGATGAGGCTTGGGATCAATAGTTGACTATGGAACCCGTTTTAATTTTATCAACCCTCTCATTCTGATTTTCAAGCCAGCTCAAAAGATCATTTCTAGCTCGGGCGGCTTGCCCGATTTCTGGGCCTTGCTGCCAGCAAGTTAAGCGCTCACCCTAAGAGGTGCCTCGAAACTTGAAACAAAAAAAGTTATTAACTCCTTTTTCTTAAAGGAGTTGGGGGAGGGGGATTCGCCCTGGAAAGAAGAATGGCATGGTTCTTGCTCATGGGACCAAGACCCTTTTTCTGTCTCTTCCGAAAGGATATCTCCACATGATTTTGTCCCTCAAGCTGCCAGGAAAGCTCCTCCTGACAGCTTTGTTAGCCGCATTCACATTGAGTGCCGCGGGTTTTGCGCAGCCCCCAAGCAAACCTACGGTCGAATCGCTGACGAAAGATCTGGCTGATCTCAAGAAATCGCACGACGAATATGTTGCGAAAAACGACTCGGGCGTAGGCGCGGCAACGACCAAGGGCGACTCCGCCTGGATGCTGACCTCGGCCGCCTTCGTGAATTTGATGCTTCCCGGTCTGGCCTTGTTTTACGGCGGCATGGTCCGGCGCAAGAACGTTCTGGCCACGATGATGCAGAGCATGGCGGCTCTTTCCATCGTCGGCCTTTACTGGGTTGCGATCGGTTATTCGCTCGCCTTTGGGCCATCGATCGGCCTCTCGATTCCTGGTTTTGAAGGAGGAGTCGTCGGCTGGAGCTGGGACCTTTTCTTCATGAAGGGGATCAAGTCGGACATGCTGCTTCCAGGCGGTACGATCACCGTCTACACCCACATGATCTTCCAGGGGATGTTCGCCATCATCACTCCCGCGCTGATTTCCGGCGCGCTGGCTGAACGTATCCGCTTCTGGCCCTTCTGCATTTTCTGCATCCTCTGGGTGACCCTGGTGTATTGCCCCTTGGCCCACATGGTCTGGGCGTTCGACTGGTTCTTCCCCGTTCCGGTGGATCTGGTCAAGGGTAACGGCGCCACCGCGGTCGGCATCCTTGGGAAAATGGGCGCTCTCGACTTCGCGGGCGGCACCGTCGTTCATATCGCGGCAGGCGCCGCGGCCCTGGCCTGCATCCTTGTTCTGCGCAAGCGGACCGGCTATCCCCAGCAACCGATTCACCCCAACAGCATGGTGCTGACCCTGGTGGGCGCCGGCCTCCTCTGGTTCGGCTGGTTCGGCTTCAACGGCGGTAGCGCCACCGCTTCGGGCACCCTGGCCGCCTCGGCATTCGTTGCAACCCAAGTTGCCGCGGCCGCTGCCGGTTTCTCCTGGATCTTGATCGAATGGCTGCTCAAGGGCAAGCCAACCGCCCTCGGCCTGGCCTCGGGCATCGTCGCCGGCCTGGTTGCCGTCACCCCCGCTTCGGGCTATGTGACTGCAGGCGGCGCGGTCGCCATCGGCCTGCTCGCGGGCTTGGTTTGCTACTATGCCGTCTCGTTGAAATCGGTGCTGGGTTACGACGACAGCCTGGATGCCTTCGGCGTTCACGGCGTGGGCGGATTCCTCGGCGCGATCCTCACCGGCGTTTTCTGTTTTGTCACCGTCAATGGAGCGGGCGGCGATGGCTACTTCGCCTTCAAGTACCGCGATGACAAGATCACCGAACTGAGCGCCAAATTTGGCAAGGCCGTGGCCGGCACCACCGACGAGGCCAAGGCCGCGTCGCTTGATCCGGTGATTGAAGCCAACACCAAAACCGCCGATGACGCCGCCGCCAAGTTCGCCAAGGCGAAGGACGATGTCGACGAAGAAAATAAGAAGCCGACCCCGGACAAGGCGAAGGTGGAAGCCCTCGAAAAGACCAGGGCCGACCTTTACGCCAAGAATGCCGAAGCCGCCGGCAACCTATCCGATGCCAAGGATCTGAAGGCCCTTCTGGAAACCAAGGCCAAAATGGCCAAGGACGAAAAAGGCCCCTTCACCCAGGTGATCATTCAGACCAAGGCCGCCGTCTTCGCGCTGGTCCTGGCGTTTGTGCTGAGCCTTGGCCTGGCGATTCTGGTGCAGGCCGTCACGCTTGGCAACTTCACGACCGATACCGAATCGGAATTGACGGGCCTCGACGAAACCGAACACGGCGAAACCGGCTTCGATTTCGGTCCAAGCCTCAACACGCTGGTCGGCTCCACCACGGTCACCGCCCCTCGTCCCGCGAGCTTCCCGCCCAACATGAAGCCGAAGCACTTCACCCTGACGGTGCTTGGACCCGATGAGAAATCGCTCCAGGAAACCTGGTCGAAGCTATGCCAGGCGGGCGCGGAACCAAGCGCCGACATGAAAAAGGTCTACGCCAATGTCACCACGATTTCCGGCAACAAGTTCCGGTTCCGTGGCGGCGATGCCACCCAGATGAAAGATTCGCTGGAAAAAGTTCTCAAACCTGGGCTTTCGAGCGCGATCAGCAAGATCACGGTCGAGTCCTAGTCGTTGGGCCAAGTCGTCACGAAGAACCTGATGCGATTGGGGGGAATTTCTCTCCCCCCGATCGCCTCTGGGAGAACCCGCCAACCGTCGGGACCGCGCCGGCCTCTCCCCAGAATTTTCCCCCACTCGATTGCAGTCCCGAATACAAGAAAATCCAAAGGAATTCCCATGAAGTTGATTACGGCGATCATTCGACCCGAGAAGCTGGAAGCCGTGCAGACGGCGTTAAGCGGGATCGATGTGTATTTGATGACCGTGTCCGATGTGCGCGGTTGCGGCAAGCAAAAAGGCCACACCGAAGTCTACCGCGGCACCGAAATTCAGGTTCGTTTGCTTCCCAAACTGAAAGTGGAAATCGCGGTCAACGAGGCGTTTGTCGAAGCGACCGTGGAAGCGATCGTTCACTCGGCCCGCACCGAGCCGACCGGCAAGATCGGCGACGGCAAGATCTTCGTTCAACCGCTCGACGATTGCATTCGCATTCGCACCGGAGAAAAAGGCCCTTCGGCCATCGGGCCCTGATCGGTCGACCGGTCGGACGCAAGAAAAACCCACGAGATCCTTGTGGAGTGATTTTTCGCACATGCGGCTTGGCTCTCCTTGCCGCGAACCAATCATTCGGCCTCAGGGCCGATTCAATTCCTCACTGGGTGGGAAAGGGCCCCGGCGAAGTGGTTTCGCCGGGGCCTTTTCCTTTCCGGAGAGGGATTTCAAGCGCTTTGATTGTGCTTGCCCTGCGAACTCAAAAGCGGATCTGCCTGTATCAGAAGGAGCGGGCCCTAAGATCGCGCCTCACCAAGGATAACGATCGCCAGGGATAACTATCGCCAGGGCAGGGCGAACGTGGTAAAAAGATCGTTGGACCTCCTGTCCCGTTCGATTCCCGATTTTTGCGGGGCCCATTCGTTTGATCTGGACCCTCTATTTGCTGCCGCTGGCCTTCTATTTGGTCTTCTTGGGCCAAAATCACCAGCAAGGCCGCATCCGGGTGTTTTCGGGCAGAAGTGACCTGATCAGGCTCTGGGGCGGATTGGCAGGGTTGATCATCCTCGGCGGACCCCGTTTTTTAGCCTGGCTTTATCGTCAACTGGTGCTGAATTCGATTGCCGACGGTGGGCCTGAACCGCTTTATCTGCTGCGAGAAGTCTGGGTCGCGATCTTCGGAGTCTATCCCCTCATCGTCGGGTGGTGGGGATACAGTTTGTGGAAGGCCCGGGAGCGGCTGACCGTGGTCTATTCCGGTTCCGCGGAACTGGTGCGTCAGGCGCTTGAGAACCTTTCCCTCGATTCCCATTTTGATGGGAGCACCGCGACGGCACAGCCTTCGATTGCAAGCCGCCCAGAGCGGCCGAGTATTGTCGAAGAACGCTGGCTGCAGGTGGTGGAAATTGCGTGGCCTGAGAACCTTCTGCCCTGGAAGGAAAAATACGAGGCCATGCTCGATTCCGAACTTGCGCGGGTTCAGGTGCGACCCGGCGTCTTTTGGGCCCTTCCCGTGACCTTTGGCCTGGCCATTCTCTTCGCGCTTGCCGGGCTTAACCTGCTTCAGGCCTGGGTGGTCTTTCGCCAGGCAGGTTTTTAGCGGGCGTTCAGGTCGTTCCTTGCCCCGTCTCCCGCGCCGGCATCACCGCGAAATCGCGGTGAATTGTGCCAATCGCCTGTGTGGCTTTCTCATTCGTGGTCGTCGTGATCCACGTGGTCAGGTGGCTTGGCTCCTCCCACCCAGACCTTGCGCTGCCGCGACGAGGGGATGTGGAGCATCTTGCGGTATTTGGTGATCGTGCGGCGCGCGATCGGGAACCCTTCGCCCGTCATCTTTTGGACCAGCTCGTCGTCAGAGAGCGGATTGGTTTTGTCTTCCGAGGAGATCAGTTCCTGCAGGCGGTTTTTGAGCCGTTCCCAGGCGATTTCCTCACCCGATTTCGTGGTGGTGCCCCCGACGAAGAAGCGCTTGAGCGGAAACACGCCGCGAGGCGTTTGCACATACTTGTCGTCGACCGCGCGGCTGACCGTGGTGACATGGACGCCAACTTCGTCGGCGATCTGCTGCATTTTCAGGGGTTCGATGAACTCCGGCCCCTCGTCGAGCATCCGCTTTTGCCGGCGGATGATCGCTTCGGATACCCGGCGAATCGTGTTGCGGCGCTGCTGAATCGCTTCTTCGAGCCAAAGGGCCGACTGGATTTTGCGCTTCAGATATTCCTTGGTGGCCGGATCGGTATCGGGGTCGCGCACCGCTTCGCGCCACATTGGGTTGATGCGAATTTCCGGGATACCGTTGTCGGTCAAGCGCACCTGGTAGTCGCCATGATCGTCGATTTCGACGAAGAGATCGGGTACGACATATTGCTTCGGCTGATCGTCCATCCCGGCGCCGGGGCGCGGATTGAGGTGGCTGATCTTTTCGATGGCCCGGTGGATTTCCTCCATGCCGAATCCGGTTTTGCGCTGCACCTGGGGCAGGCGGTTGAAGCGGATGTCGTCGAGGTGTCCCTGGATCAGCGTTTTCATCAAGTCGGCGTCGGGGTCCCTCAAGGGAACCTGAAGGAGCAGGCACTCTTGCAAGTTGCGCGCGCCGACACCGCGCGGTTCGAGCCGCTGCAAAATCTCCAGCGCCAGTTCCAGTTCCCCCACTTCGAGTATCGGCGGGACATGAGCGGCGGCCAGTTCGGGAATGCTCGTCGATAAATATCCGGTCGCATCGATGTGCGAGGCCAGATAACGCACCATTTCCTCGTCGTCGGAGCCCAGATTGAGGTAGGTGATCTGCTCGTTGAGGTGGTCCTGCAAGGACGGCGAGCGCGCGACGATGCTTTGCATCAGGTCGTGCTGGCGATCGGACGCTTCGTCGACGGCGCCGCGCGAAGGCCGAGAATCGCCCATCGCCTCGGCCCAGTCGGAACTCAGATTGGTCATCCGGTCCATGCGGTCGAAGTCGGCGCTGTCGTCGTCGCGGTCGATGCGCAGTTCTTCTCCTTCGCCTTCAAGCGCATCCGATTCGATGGTGGTATCGTCGGGTCCCATTTCGGGACCTGGACCTGGCTCTTCGCGAGTTTCCGGCAGAAGGACCGGTTCGTCAACTTCCGTGGCCAGCTCCAGGACCGGGTTCTCCTGAAGTTCCATTTCCACTTTTTCTTGCAATGCCATCATCGGCATTTGCAAAATTTCCATCGATTGGATCATGCGTGGCCCAAGCGTCAGACCCAAGGTCTGTTTCTGGGCTAGGCTCATTTCCTGACGCATGTCGACTTCCTATTCCGCGGTGCGGTTCAAAATTCCCGCCGGCCATCCAAAGCATCGGCCAACATTTGACTATTGGCAAATTCCAGAGAGGAGCCAGTGGGCAAACCTCGTGCCAATCGTGTAATTCTAACACCAAAATTCGCCAATGCACTCGATAAATACAAAGCCGTGCCGTCTCCTTCCAGGGTGGGGTTGGTCGCCAAAATGATCTCGCGAATCGAGCCCTGCCGCACCCGATCGAGCAGGTGATCGATCGTCAGTTGCTCGGGCCCGATGCCATCGAGCGGGGAAATGCGCCCATAGAGGACGTGGAAGGTGCCGCGGAACCGGCCCGCCCTTTCCACGACGGTCATATCCTTGGGTTGTTCCACGACGCAAATGATGCCCGGGTCTCGTTTTCGATCCTGGCAAATGGAGCAGGTCTCTTCTTCGGTCGGGGCGCAGCATTGCCGGCAGCGATGAATGCGTTCCTTGAGCAGGCGCAAGGCGTCGGCCAAGCCAAGGACCTCCTCGGAGGGAGCATCCATCAGGAAATGCAGCATCCTTTCAGCGCTCTTGGGACCGATGCCCGGCAGCTTGCCGAGGTGCCAAAGAACTCGGGGCAAAAGTGCCGCCGGCATTTCCGCGAAGCCGCCCTTGTTGCGAAGCATCCTGCTCACCGGGTGATCACTCCTCACAAAAAAACCAAACAGCACAAGGTGACCGATTGCCCTCAAAGCAAAAGAAAACACCCATCTTCGTTATCCGGGCAAGCCCCCCTCTTCATCCGAGACGGGCCCTATGTCATCCCGGCAGGCCCGGCAGGCCCATTCCCCCAGGCAGTCCCATTCCGGGGGGCAAGCCCGCCGCCGCGCTGACCCGTGCCATTTCCGCGGCGATCTGTTCGCGCATGCGATGAATGGCCAGATTGCTTGCGTCACGGATCAGATCTTGCAGCAGTTCCTTGTGCTCCGCGCCCAGGGCGTGCTGGCCGATCAGGCAACGGGTCATTTCCATGTTGCCGTTAACCTCAACCTGAACCGCCCCTCCGCCCGATTCTCCGTAGGCGATCATCTTGGGGAGCCGTTCTTGAAAACGTTTCATCTCTTCCTGGATCTTCGGAAGGTTTTTCATCAAGGAGGCCATCTGGCCGATTTCTTTGAACATGGCTCCCGTTCCGTTAAAAGACCTGAATCCGAACCCATCTTAACCGTCCCTGGCCCGAGTCTCCACAAGTTCGGCCTGGAAATTGCCGATCTATCTGGTTGTTGGATCCCATGCGATTGGGTAAATTCTTCATTAGCAACATCTTGCGTGCCCTTTGCGGAGAATTTCCGATGCGGCGCCGTGGCTTCACCTTGATTGAACTCCTTGTCGTCATCGCCATCATCGGGGTGCTGATTGGGCTGCTTGTGCCCGCGGTTCAAAAAGTTCGCGAGGCCGCCAACCGGATGAGCTGCGGATCGCAAATCAAGCAGATCGCGCTGGCGGCCCTCGTCTATCACGACGCCAACAAGATGTTTCCCGCCTCGTTCAGCTACCTCGATCCGCTGGCGCCAGGGCAAAATCAGCGGCCGATCAGCCTCTTTACCGCCATCCTGCCTTATATCGAGCAAGAAGCGGTTTATAAGTCGTTTCTTGCAACCGATCCGGCGCTCCTGCGCAATCCCGGCGGCCCGGCGGCCGCGGTCGTGAAAGTGCTGGTTTGTCCCTCGGTCTATGGCGTCAGCAATCCCCAAGTCATGGCCGGCGGATTCCAGGCCGGATCCCTTTCCTATGGGGGCAATTCCGGCACTCGGAATTTTCCCTTGGAAAAGGGGCATTCCGATGGGCCGTTCCCGGTACTCGACGAAGCGGATGTCAAGATCACCCCGCAATCGCCCACGCGCTTGGCCATGGTCCTCGACGGTACGAGCAATACGCTTTTCTTCGGCGAAAAACGCTCAGGTGACGGCAACTGGGACAGCTGGATCAATGCACCGCTTGACCCGCCGCCTCCCTATCCGATTACCATTTTCCAGACCTACCTGGTCTGGGCGGGCATCGGCAATTTCGGTCCGGCCCAAGTGACCGGTTCTTCCGAAGTTTCTCTGCAATACGGCGTCGTGAAGGGCTACGTGCCGCCTCCCAAAGTCGAAGGTCAACCCCCAGAGAAGATTCCCTACCCGACGATCCAGGCCGATATGGAGGCCCGTTTCGGCGCCTGGGGCAGCAACCATTCCGGCGTGGTCCAGTTTGCCTGGATGGATGGATCGGTCAGGCCGATTCGCATCGACACCGGTTTGGCGCCGCTTCGGGCGGTTTCCACGATCGCCGGCGGCGAAGTGATGCCCGAACTGCCTTGATGGCGGATCGTTGAAGCAGTCTCGCCGTCCATTTCCACGCCGTGGGCTCCAGCCAGGTTGTTTCCCCGCCAAACTTCGCGGTTAATCTCCTATCAAGACGGATGGGAGATCCGAATTCATGAACGCGACGCAAAGCCAGCTCAGAACGATCCGGGAAAAAATCGAAAACGGGGTGCGCCTCTCATTTGATGAGGGGATGGTGCTCGAAGAGAAAGCCGACCTGTTCTTTCTGGCCCGGATGGCTCATCTGGTACGCACGCGCAAGAACGGCGACATCGCCTACTACAACGTCAACGTTCACCTCAACCCCACCAACGTCTGCGCTTACCGCTGTTGCTTCTGCTCGTTTCGCGCGAACCTCAATGACGACCGCGCCTATGTCATGTCGGATGAGGAAATCCTCAAGCGCGCCGAAGAGGCGGCCCGCCGCGGCGCGACCGAGATGCATATCGTGGGTGGACTTCACAACCGCAAGCCGTTCGAGTGGTACCGGCATATCCTCGAAATCGTTCATGCGGCGCAACCAAGCTTGCACCTGAAGGCCTACACCGCCGTGGAGTGGGACTGGTTTCAGCGGTTGACCGGCCGGCCCATTCGCGATCTGCTCGCCGAGTTTCGCGACGCGGGCTTGGGCAGCCTGCCCGGCGGCGGCGCCGAAATCTTCCACAAGGAAGTGCGGGACATCATCTGCGAACACAAGGCCGATCCGGAAAAGTGGCTCGAATGTCATCGCGAAGCCCACAAACTAGGCATTCGCTCCAACGCAACAATGCTTTATGGCCACATTGAAAAGGCCCATCATCGTATCGATCATCTCATTCGTTTGCGCGATCTTCAGGATGAAACGGGAGGCTTTCAAACCCTCATTCCCCTCGCCTTTCACCCGGACAACAACCGCCTCAGCCACATTCCCCGCCCTTCGGGAATCATGGATTTGCGAACGATGGCGATCTGCCGCCTCATGCTCGACAATTTCCAGCACATCAAGGCCTACTGGGTCATGCTCGGCATCAAGACCGCGCAGATTGCCCTCTGGCACGGGGCCGACGATATCGATGGCACCGTGGTTCATGAAAAGATCTATCACGAAGCCGGTTCGGACAGTCCGCAGGAAATGGCCGTATCGGAGCTAACGCACCTCATTCGCGAGGCGGGGTTCACGCCCGTGGAAAGGGACACGCTTTACAACCAAGTGCATCGCGATCCGGAAAAACAAAAGGTCTGGAAAAAAGGCCTGGCTTTACCCGTTATGAATTAAAGACACGCGTATTGGGCAAGTCGCAAACAGGTGAAAATATCTGCGATCGAATTCGCCGGAATTGTCCGGGTTCATGGCTTCTTAGGGGCTTCAGGTTTTGGCGTTTCTTTTTCAGCCGGCGGCGCTGCCGTGACGTTCGCCTTCGGTTTGATGGGGGCGATCCGGTCCAGTTCGGCGTTGACCGCTTTTTGAAAGTCGCTGATCGCCTCGCCTTCCCGGTAAACGAGCACCTTCTCGATTTTGCCGCCATTGGCGACGATTGCGGTCATCGCCGCCGTCGGAGCAAGCCGGTAAGCGGGTGGACCCAGCGGATCTTCAAACACTCCCACCGGTAAATTGCGCAGGCCTGTCGCCGCGGCCCATTTGACAATGGGGCCATCGACTTCTTCCTGATTGGCATGAAGCAGAGTCAACCAAGCCGCCAGATTCTCCCGCTTCGCAAGCGCCTCGTCGAGAAATTGGGCTAGCTGCGTGGTTTTTGCCGAAGGGGAGTAGGTTTTTCCTGAAGCTGCCCCGGTCGCGGCAAAGAGAACAATCACCGGCTTTTCTTGAGATTCGCAAACATAACAATGGGATCGGCCCCGCTGTTCGCCGATGCTTAGAAGGAAGGAATAAGGGGGCAGTTTTGCTCCGGGTGGTAACGTGCTTTCTTGCTGCAAAACGGTCAAGGCGCCGAGGTACAGTAAAGCGGGAAGCATGCGACACCTGTAAGGTTTAGGACGATTGCAAATGATCGGGTAAGCTGTGAGGACAAAACAAGCTCAGCTTGTATCCAGACTGGGTTTGGATTAACTTCCTGATCGGGTTTTCCTCCTGCCTGTCCTACGGGGAGGTTCCTGTTTGCGCAAGGAGGCAAGGATGCCTCGGAGAACGCATGAGTGGTCCGCCGCCCTCGGCGGGAACGATGTCATCGCCTTTGCTCAGCAAATCCTGCGTGCCGAGGCCGATGCCCTGTGCCTTGTGGCCGACCGCCTGAACGAGTCGTTCGAGCAGGCCGTCGATCTATTGCGTGGCACCGTGGAATTGGGATCGGGACGGGTGCTCTTGAGCGGGGTGGGCAAATCGGCCCATGTCGCGCACAAAATTTCAGGCACATTGAATTCCACCGGCACGCGTGCTTATTTTCTAGATCCCGTTCAGGCGCTGCACGGCGACCTCGGCATGGTTCATCCCCACGATGTCGCCATCCTCTTCTCCCACTCGGGAGAAAGTGAAGAAATTGTCCGCTTGCTCGCCCCCTTGTCGGGTTTGTGTTCAGCGCTCATCGCCGTGACCGCGAATGCCCAGTCGGCGCTCGCCCGTCAGGCCGTGGTCGTTCTGGCTTATGGTCCCCTGGAAGAAGTTTGTCCGCTGGGACTGGCACCCAGTGCCAGCACCACGGCCATGCTCGCCCTGGGCGATGCTCTTTCCTTTGCCGTGAGCGAATCGAGAGGATTTGGCCAGGAGGACTTTGCGCGGTTTCACCCGGCCGGCTCGCTTGGCCGCAAACTCGCGCGGGTGGAACGAATGATGCGCGTGGCTCCCGAGGCCCGGTATGCCACCCATACGAGCACGATCCGCGAGGTCATGTCACGTGCGGGCAACAAGGGCAGGCGCACGGGAGCCGTCATGGTTCTCGACGACGCCGGCCGCCTGGCGGGAATCTTCACCGATAGCGATTTGGCCCGCCTCATCGGCCGGCGCGCCGACGAACAGCTTGATCGTCCCATTTCCGAGGCGATGACCGCTTCCCCCCTGGTGGCCCGTGCGGGATCGCGCGTGGGAGAAGCGATGCAGTTGATGTCGCTACGAAAAATCAGCGAATTGCCGGTGGTCGACGACGACGGGAAGCCGCTGGGCATTCTCGACATCACCGATCTCATTGACCTCGCCGGCGCGGCCGCGCGATCGCGGGCAGCCTGAGGAAATAGAGAGAACATGACCGCCCTTGGGACCATTTGCAAACAGATCCGCCTCATCGTCTTGGATGTCGATGGGGTGCTTACGCCTGGACTTCTGGTGCCTGCCACGCCAGGCGTCTCTGAATGGAAATGCTTTCACGTTCGCGATGGCTTGGCGATGCGCGCCTGGCAAGATCAGGGAGGGCAACTGGCCATCCTGACCGGGCGGGGAGGCCCCGCCGTCGAGGCGCGTTCTCGCGAACTTGGCGTGCGCTTCTTGAAGCAAGGGGCGAATCCCAAAACGCCCGCCTATGAATCGCTCTTATCGGAAACGGGCATTCCCCCTCATCAGGTTTGTTGCATCGGCGACGATGCCGCCGATATCCCGCTTTTGCGTTCGTGCGGCTTGGGAATCGCCGTGGCGGATGCCTGCGTGGACGCGCGCCGTACGGCGCTGATTGTGACGCGCGCGAATGGCGGCCAGGGGGCCGTGCGCGAGGCACTGGAGCTGATCATGAGATGCCAGGGAAATTGGACAGCGGCATGAACAGGAACACAGAATCCCCATTGCCGCACGGCTTTGCCGTCCCTACCGGCCCTAAAGGCTTGAGCGGCCTTACGAATTTCTCCTCGCTGGGAGGAGGTCTTTAACCGTGTGGACTCCGCGCCGGATCTCGTTCTTTTTCATCTATCTCATCCTCGGGATTGGCATGTACATCGGGTACGCCACGGCTCTGGGTCAGATCGATGGTTTGCCCCCGCTGCCTGAAGCGCTGGGACCTCGCGACACCGAGGGGCTGCCCCCGCTTCCGCCTCGCCCCGCTTCACGCGCCGTCGCAAAACTGCAACAGGCCTTTGGACCCGATTGCCCTGAAGCCCAGCGGGAATTCAAAATCGAACTGGGCAGCCGCAACATGGTGCTGGCTTGGGATCATTTCGCGCCGGAACCCGACGGCCGTATTTCGTTACGGCCCATCAGCATCGCAATCTTTGAAAAAGAGCGAGGCGACGGCAAGCCTCCCGAAATCAACACGGTG
>Ga0208492_1000681_pt1 | contig 26640 bp, 23 predicted proteins | sample Subbioar_CSW14AB_FD_184820 | JGI IMG/M metagenome (GOLD analysis project Ga0208492, IMG submission 184820) | Serpentinite rock and fluid subsurface biosphere microbial communities from McLaughlin Reserve, California, USA - CR12Mar_CSW14AB (SPAdes) | ecosystem: Environmental > Terrestrial > Deep... | reverse complement strand
AAAAATCCCCCGGACTGAAGTCCGGGGCACCGACAGCTGACCTCAAGTCCTTCGGACTCACCGACTCGCTGGGCTGGCCCGAGGTTGTCGCCGCAATCTGAATTTCGTGTCGCACGTGCGGAAACTTGTGCCGATCGGCGATCGCGGTTCGTCAACGAAGGCCTGCACTTCCTCGCTCGAACCCTCCGCCAGCCCGGAGGGCTTCGTCTTGCAGTCGGTGCCCCGGACTTCAGTCCGGGGGCAATTCTTCGACGGCTCTTGAGCAACTGAGGATCAGAGCGGCGACACCGGTGCGTCGGGCTCGTAGCCGACGAACCACGTGCTGGCGTCGCGTGCCGCCTGCTCGAGCGTGTGCGTGACGACGTCCTGGTAGGCGACGCGCTCCACGGTCGGATCGAAGGGATCGCGGATCCCGATCTTCGCGAAGCGCGCGAGGCTCGAAGGGCGAACCGTCGCCGAGTAGGTCTTGGTCAGCCGCGCGAGCTCCTGACCCTCTGGGGACACGAGGCGCGCTTCGACATCGATGGCCAGATCGGCGAACACGGCGGGCGGCGACTTCACCTCGAGCAGCGTGCCCGCGTACCGCGGCGTCCACTTCAGCTCGAGCACCGGGGTCCCCGTGGTCGCGCCAGCGACCAGGAGGCAGCCTTCGGGGAAGGCGGCGCGAATGCGCTTCTCGAGAACGGTGCGCGCGGCGAGCTCGGCAGCAGGCTGGCTCGCGAGGTGCGTCGAGACGAAGGAGCTCGAGCCGCCGAAATGCGGCGAGAACGCGATCTCGATGTCGGCGTTGCGGAAGCTCGACACGCCGCGGACGATCTGCACGCCGACCGTGCGGCCGCAGGACGCGGGCGTCGTGAGCAGGTGCTCGGTGACGAGGGACGAGACCCGACGCGCGACCAGCGCCTGGTGCGCACGGCGGAACGCCTCGGCGATCTCGGCCTCGAGCCCGTCATTCGCGTGGGCGGCAGCGAACGTGCGGATCGACGGGATGCTCGTGATCGCGGTCAGGTCCCGGACCAACGCGTCCCGTCGCGCGACCTTCGCTTCGGCCGTCAGCGCGGCGACCGGGTAGTCCGCCATCCACTGCTCGATCGCGGCCGTCTGACGCATCGCACGAAGCGCGATCAGCGGCAGCAAGCGCTCCTTGACCTCCTTCACGTGCCGACGCCCATGAGAAGCGTAGGCGCCGAGCGCGGAGGAGGTGCCGTCCTTCACGGCGCGCTCGAACGCGAGGCGATCGCTCATCCAGTCACGCACCAGGAAGGCAGGCGGCCCGAGGACGAAGGCACCGGCCAGCGCCACGGCCATGCTGCGTTCCACCCAGAACGACCAACGCACGTGGAACGGTGCGTTGCTCGACACGGGGAGCTCCTCACCGGGCTCCCACAGCGGATCGAGCAGACCGAGCAGCGACGGCGCGTCGTGGACGCGGTGGAGAGAATCGCGCGCGGTCAGCACCTGGTCGACCGCGGACTCGCCCGCGGCGACGTTCGGAACGCTGAAGCTGAACTCGGCGCCGTCCCGGAAGCGCACCCGGACGTGGCGACCGTCGTTGTCGATCTCGGAGAGCTCGGCGAGCGGGTGGATGCGCAGCGTCGGGCTGCGGGCGTCGACGACCTCGCTCGGGAACAGGTACACCCCGGCGCGGAACGGCAGATCGTGCGCGCCGCGCGCGGCGAGCGCGCGGAAGAAGCCGAGCAGTGCGCTCGCGACCAACGCGGTGAAAACCAACGCGACCCACATCGGCCGGGTGACGAAGCGGGAGGAGGGGTCACCGAAGCCGACGACGACCAGCATGACCAGCGCGGCCAACGAGACGATCGTCACCAGCGTCCAGCCACGCGACGCCGGAGCACGCGGATGCGCGCGCAAGATCGGCCACGGAGGAAACTCCTCCGCCGTCGACGCGACGAAGCGGTCCTGCACGACGCGGGGGAGCCTCTCGAACTCCACCTTCCGCAGCCAATGCGCCGCGATCTGCGCCTGCGACGCGGATCGGCTCCCGTCGGCTTGATCTAGGGTCATGGCATCACACGATGTGTGCATCGGTCGCGCCAACGCATTTGGGAGCTCGGCCATGGGATGGCGGTAGGATCGAGCGCCGCGTCGCTCGGTGAACGCGTCAGCGCCGCGGTGGCAGGTGGTACTGCGGCACGACCGAGAGGAACTCGCTCGCGAAGCGACGCGAGTAGTCGTCGAGGACCTCGCGCACGCGCGCGTGGCTCGGCGACCTCACGGTCAAGCCCGCGTGGTACGGATCGTGGCTCCGGTCGACGACCTCGGGATCGTCGTACGCCGAGAGGTCCGGTCGCTCCGTGCGCGCGAGGCACTGAACGAGCCCTCCATACTCAGCGCGGCGCGGCGGCAGCACGTAGGGCACGGTCCCCTTGTCGATCTCGATGTCGGCCCATTCGGCCCAGAGATTGATCCCCGTTGCCGCTTCGACGACGTCGGCGACGTGCGCCCCGCCGACGCGCGCACCGGACTCGAGGAAGTACATCTTTCCGTCGTCGCGATTCTTGATGTACTCGAGGTGCGAGATTCCGCGGAGCAACCCGAAGGTCGCGAGAACCTTTGCGTTGAGCGCCTCGAGCGCGGTCCAGTCGGGCGACGTTCGATCCGCCGTGTAGGTCGAGAAGACGCCTCCGCCGTTCGAGACGTCGAACGGCGGGATGCCGTTGCGATGCACCTCGGCGAAGACGATCTTGCCCTCGGTCACGATCGAATCGACGTGGCCGACCTCGCCGGGCAGGTACTTCTCGAGCAGGTGGTGAGAGGCCTGATCGCCGAGCGCCTCGATCGCCGCCCACAACTGGTCGGAGCTCTCGATCTTCTGGATCCCCGTGCTCGACGCCTCCATGCGCGGCTTGAGCATCCACGGCGGCGGAACGCGCTCGGTGAAGCGGCGGACGTCCTCCCAGTGGATCACGCCGACGAACGGCGGCACCGGGATCCCTGCTTCTTCGGCGCCCACCCGCATCGCGAGCTTGTCGCGGAACACACGCGCCCGCGTGTCACCCATGCCCGGCACGCGCAGATGCTCGCGGAGGTGCGCGGCCGCTTCGACCTCGACGTCGTCGAATGGGACGATCCGATCGAATTTGATCGTGCGCGCGAGGTAGCTGATGCTGTTGATCGTCTGCGCCATCGTGACGTCGTCGGGCTCGGCGAGCACGTCTTCGAGCAGATCACGACGCCACGGCTTCTTTCGGAGGAAGCTCTCCTTGGTGAGCAGCCAGACGCGAGCGCCGCGCTCCTTCGCCCGTTGCAGGAATCGGTCGCCGGTGTTGAAGCACGCGAGGGCGAGGATGTTCATGGCGGTCCACGAAACGATTGCGTCGGAGCCGCGAGAGGGCAAGCCGGTTCTGTCACCGTGCAGGGACGACGAACCACCCGTAGGGCGTCAGCACGAACGTCACCGGGCCGTCGAAGGGCGCGAGCACCTGCGGCGAGAAGAGACCGAGCTGGGTGGTCGCACCAAAGGGGAGTCCGCCCGCGATCCCAAAGCTGGTCGCGCCGGCCCGCGTCCCCCCGAAGGCCGACGTGCCGCCCGCCGCGTTGGCGCCTGGCGTGAACCCGCCGCCGGCACCGTAGCCGGTGGGGAAACCGGCGCCGAGCGCTAGGCCCGTTGCTGGAATCCCCCCGGCGCCGGCCGCACCAATGGCCGTTCCGCCGAGCGTCGGCTTCGTGTCGGCAACGGGCGAATTCGGGATCGGCAGCGACACGTAGAGCGGGACGATCGTAGGCACGTTCGGATCCGTGAGAGGGGCTGGTCCGAGGGGTGCGCTGTCGATCACCGCGACCAGCACCGGTTCCTGCCTGACGTCCTCGTGATCGACGGCGACGTCGTTCGTGTCGTCGTGCGCGGCGTCCTCTGCATGCACATCGACATGTGCGTCGACGCTGGAAGCGCTCTCCTCCACCGCAGCATCGACCGCCACCCACTCGAAGGCGGTGGGCCAATGCCACGCCGCGTCGACTGACGTGACTGAGGTGACTGAGGTGACTGAGGCGACCGAGGTGGAGTGGCCGGCTGCGCTCGAGGCGGAACCTGCCCAATATTGCGCCGTATCGCTCCCACCCGCGCTAACTCTGCGCGGTTGCTCCGGGGCGAGCCGCGGCTCGAGCCAGAACGTGAGCACGCCAGAAACCGCAGCCAGCACGAGCCAGACGCGTGCGCGAATGCGTGGTTCCTCTACTGGCGCTCCCATCCCGTCCGAGCCGCTGCAATCCACGTGCTCGGCAGGTCGCGGTTTCTAGTCGAACTTCACGCGTCCGAACCGCGCCGACTTGTGGAAGTTCCCCTGCCCGCGGATCGGCGACCACGCGAGCGCCTGGCGCTGGCCGTCGCGGAACGAGTAGAGGTTCACGCGCCACACGTCCCCCGCCTTGGGCGGCGAGGCGAAGCGTGTTCCGGCGAACGACGTCCACGGGATGGCCGCTTCGATCGAGTAGAACTTCCCCTGCTCGACGTGCACGGCGCGCTCGACCTTGCTCGACCACTCCATGTGACCGAACTTCTTGTGCGCCTCGTCCGGGCCGCCGGCGATCGGCTTGTTGTAGTCATCCCAGCTGGTGTCGAACACGGCGGAGGCGATGTCGATCTGCAGCTCGAAGTAGCCTTTGTTGTCGCTCGGATCGCCGGGCTGGATCATCAGCTCGACGGCCGACGACTGCTCCCAGATGTGTGGATCGGCGTCGCCCTGTTGGAACGGCGACACCGGCGCGCGATCGCCGACGACCGCACCGAGGTAGAGGTTCTGATCGTCCCAGGCGAGCCGCGCGAACCCTGCGACGGGGCTCTTGGGGTGCGCAGCCTCGCCGTTGCCCGGTCCGACGAACGGTCCGAGCACCACGGCGCTCTGCCACATCGCCTCGTCGAGCTTGCCGTCGAGGGTCGGCTTCTGCGCCGCGCGAGGGATGTGCGCGGGCTCGCCGGCGATCGTCCCGTCGCCCTGCACACCCTTCTCCGGCGGCTTGGCCCACGAGGGACGCTCGTCGCGCCGAACACAACCCGAGAGACAAAGGAGCGAGAGGAGCAGGAGCCGAGCGCGCATGGGCGCGGAGGTTAGCCGATCCCTTCCCAATCGCCCCACCCACGTTCGAGCAGCGGTAGCGCCGTCTCGGTCCCGATCGTGAGGCCTTCGCGGAGAATGCGGGCCGCGCCGGCCACGGCCCGAGCGACGCCGATCGGCGCGGGAATGCCGTGTTTGGCGAAGGCGGCGAGGACGAAGGTGCGACCGCGCGCCTCGACCAGGTCGACGTGCACGAACCCGCGCGTCGTCACCATCGTGCGCGGCCCGAAGAGCTCCTTGACCGAGGCCGCCGCGAACTGCGCGAGGTCGATGACCTCGGCCTCTTCCCCGGCGCTCGCGATCGATGCGCCATCGAGGTCGCAGACGAGCAGGACGTCGACCTCGAGCTTCTCGACCACGGCCGACAGCTGCATGCCGAGCGCGATCTCGGGATCTTCGCTGCGAGCGCGCCGGCGCTCGGAGGGCACGTACTTCTTCGGCTTGGAAGACGACTTCGAGATCGGATGCGCCGCCATGGTGCGCGACTAACGGGGTCTTTCGGCGCGGGCCAACTTCACTTCCGATCACTTCCAGTCGTCGTCGTCGGCTTCTTCGCTCCGGCCGGGCGAGTGGACCCGTTCTTCCTCGACAACGACGTTGCGGCGGATCTGTTTCTTCTTGAGCGCGATGCGACCGAGCGGCCGTGAGGCCGTGGGCAGCGGCGCGGAAGTGGGCCCCTCGAGATCGCTGAACTCGAGGGGCGGGGGCACCTCGCCTGGTGCCAGCTCCGCCATGGGAGGTGGCTCGTCCACGACGGGCGGAGCGACCCGCGCGGGCGCCGCGTTCACCGTCGGCAGATGGGCGACTGCGATCTGGGTCTTCTTGGGGTCGAGCTTGGGCTTCGGTACCGGGACCGGATCCGGTACCGGGGCCGGCACCGGCGCCTCCTCCTCGCGCTCGGTCTTCTCGACCTCCTCGGCCGTGAGCACGAGGCGGTCCTCGGCGGGACGAGACGCTAACAACGGAGCGATCGACTGCGGGTTGGCGACGATCGTGGTCGTGAGCTCCGCCAACGGGAAGTTCAGCGTGACCACGGGGAGCACGCGCTCCTTGAGGCCGCCGCCGATGTCGCTGACGGTAGAGACGCTGATCGAGTCGCCCTGCCCCGTGATCTCCACGCGCAGCGCCCCCTCGAGCCACTCGCATTCGGGTGTGGCGATTCCGGCGAAGAGGAGCAGGACACGCGCGCCACCCGTGCCCGGCTTCGAGATCTGGGCGAGCTGGCGGAGCAGCGCCTTGACGCTCTCGCGCGACTCGATCGCCTCGGCGACGTGCTCTTCGGTGAGATCGCGCCCGAGCTTGATCGACGACCAGTCGCTCACCGTTGTCCACCCTTCCGCGGCGCATAGACCCGCGCCTCGACCGCCGCGAGCTTGGCCGTCAGCCCTGCGTTGCCCGGTTCGGCACGCACAGCATCCTCGAGCGCGCCCTTGGCGTAGGCGAGCTCGCCCAGCTCGATCATCTTGTCGGCGCGCTCGGCATGCGCGCGGCCTTGCGGCGTGGTCGCGAGCGAAGCCGCCGGCTTGTGGGCGGCGCGAGCGTCCTCGCGGGTGGCCTTCTGCAGATCCTCGAGGCGTGGCCGTGCTTCGCCCGCGGCGAGGCAACGCAGGTACCGCACGCGCAACATCGGATCGCTCAAGACCTCGTTGGCCTCCGCGCCCGCGCTGAAGATCCTCGCCGCAGCGTCACGCACCAGAGGCGAAGCGGTGCGGTAGTGATCGGGGTGGAACGCGCGGGCAAATGCCCGGTACGCGCGCCGCACATCGTCCTCGCTCGGACCACTCGGCGTCTTCGGGAGGCGCAGGAGCGCGAGGTAATCGATCTTGTCGATCACCGCGACCCAGCGCATCACCAACGTGTCGCGCTCGGGGTTCTGCGCGGCGATGCGCATCGACGACCGGCGGCGCGGCGGAACGGTACCCATCAGCCCGTCTCCGCGCTCACGCGCATCGAGGTTTTCACCTCGCGTCCGGTCGCCTCGTCCTTGGCGCCGACGTGGAGGATGCCGTCGGCGTCGAGCTGGAAGCTCACCTCGACGAACAGCTCACCGCGGCGGGCAGGCGGCAGATCGCTCAGGAGCAACTCGCCGAGCGAGGTGTTCGCGCCGGCGCGGTCCTGCTCGCCCTGGCAGACCCGGACCACGACCTCGCGCTGGTTCTCGGTCGAGGTGGAGAACCGGCGGGTGCGGGTGCACGGAACCGCGGTGTTGCGGGGAATGATCTTGTCGATGAACCCACCGACGATCTCGACCGACAGCGTGAGCGGCGTGACGTCGATGAGCAGCGGTCCATCTCCGGTGGGCGCGACCGGAAACACCGAGGGCACCGCGATGTTGGCGCTGTCGGGGATGGGCATCGAGTGCGGCGCCTTGCCCACCGGCTCGTCGAACATTGCCGGCGGAGGAGGAGGCAGGCCGGGCAGATCGAACGAGGGAACCTTGGGCGCGGCCGGCGGGGTGAAGCCACCAGCGGCCGGCGTGTACCCGCGCTTGGAGGCCGCGGCGTCGTTCTCCGGAGGCTTCGGCGGGCGGGCCTGTTTGCCGGTGAGCATCGCTGCGAGGACGGCGGCGCCGACGGCGACGACCTCGTCGGGGTTCCATTCGATGCGCGGCGGGCGCCCGAACCACGCCTCGACGCGCTCTTGAACCAGCGGCATGCGGGTGGAGCCGCCGACGAGAATGACGCCGTCGAACGACGACTTGTCGAGCTTCGAGGCGCGCAGCGCATCGGCGCAGACCGTGAGCGTTCGATCGATGTAGGGCTTGGCGAGCCGTTCGAGCTGGGTGCGCGACAGGCGGTACTCGAAATCGATGGGCACCCCGCCCTCGCCGTAGCCGATGGCCTTCAGCTCCACGCGTGCGAGCTCGTTCTTGGTGAGCTGCATCTTGAGGTGCTCGGCGGCTGCGCGCACGAGCGCCATCACCTCGACGCTGGTGCGAGGATCGAGCTGTTTTTGCGCGATGATCGCGCGGGTGATCTGGCCCTCGATCGCGAGGTCGATGTCGTCGCCACCGAGGAACGAGTCCCCCGCCGTCGCGATGACCTCGACCACGTCGTCGGAGACCTCGAGCAGCGTCAGATCGAACGTGCCGCCGCCGAAGTCGTACACCGCGAGCTTCTCGGTTCCGTGACTGCCGAGCCCGTACGCCAGCGCCGCCGCCGTCGGCTCGTTGAGGACGCGGAGCACCTCGAGGCCCGCGTCCTTGGCGGCTTTGCGCGTGGCCGAGCGCTGCAGGTCGTTGAAGTTCGCCGGGACGGTCACCACCGCCTTGTCGACGCGCTCGCCGAGCGTCGCCTCGGCGATCTCCTTGGCGCGCTTGATCACGAACGAGCTGATCGCGGGCAAGGTGAACTTGCCGGCGCGCGTGACCACCATCGGAGCCTTCTTCGCGCCCTCTTCGAGCTTGAACGGGAAGGTCTCGCGCGCCTTCTCGACCTCGGGCGAGCCCCACTGCCGCCCGATCAGGCGTTTGACCGAGAAGATGGTGTTCTCGGCGTCGATCACCCGACGTTTGCGGGCGTCGCGGCCGACGAGTGTCTTACCGTCGGGGTGGAACGAAACGACGCTCGGAAGCAGATTCGCGCCCGATTCGTCGAGTAGGACAGAGGTCTGGCCCTCGGCGCATACGGCGACGACCGTGTTCGTGGTCCCCAGGTCGATCCCGATGGCAGTGCTCAACCAGGGCAGCGTATCGCAAGGATTGCCCAGGCATAGAATCAAGAGGAGACCGTCCCGCCCCACGGTCCAGGTCGCCGGGAAGGCGCCGGGAAGAAATGACGGGATGCGGCATTCCCCCCTTGTCGCCACGACCGGGCACGACCACCGTCCGGGCTCCTATCTGGTTTCGCGAAGCAAGCAGGAGACCGACATGACTCAGCCGATTCGACGTGCGGGAGTGATCGGAGCGGGCGTGATGGGCAGCGGCATCGCCGCGCACCTGGCCAATGCCGGGGTGGAGGTGATCCTCCTCGACATCGTCCCGCCGAACCTCACCGATGCGGAGAAGAACGACCGCGCCGCGCGCAACCGGTTCTCGGCCGGTGGGCTCGAGAAGGCCGTCAAGGCGCGCCCTGCAGCATTCTTCCACAAGAGCAACGCCAAGCTGGTGAGCGTAGGCAACACCGAGGACGACCTCGGCAAGATGGAGGCCTGTGACCTCGTCATCGAGGCCGTCCTCGAGCGCCTCGACGTCAAGCAGGCCTTGTTCACCAAGCTCGAGAAGATCTGCAAGCCGGGCACGATCATCGCCAGCAACACCTCGGGCCTGCGCATCCACGACATGGTCCAGGGCCGCGGGGACGACTTCCGTAAGAACTTCCTGGTGATGCACTTCTTCAACCCGGTCCGGTACATGAAGCTCCTCGAGCTCGTGGCCGGCCCGGAGACCGATCCGGCCGCCATGGAGCGCGTGCGCTCGTTCGGCGAGAACGTCCTCGGCAAGGGCATCGTCTTCGGCAAGGACACGCCGAACTTCATCGGCAACCGCATCGGCGTGCACGCCATGATGTCGACCATCCACATGATGCTCGAGGAGGGTCTCTCTCCCGAGGACGTCGACAACATCACCGGCGTCCCGATGGGTCACCCCAAGTCGGCGTCGTTCCGCACCGCCGACATGGTCGGTCTCGACACGTTCGGGCACGTCGCGAGCAACTGCTATTCGAGCCTGCCGAACGACGAGGAGCGCGCGGTCTTCGAGCTGCCCGCCTTCATCAAGGGCATGACCGACAAGAAGATCCTCGGCGACAAGACCAAGGGCGGCTTCTACAAGCGCGTCGGCAAAGAGACCCAGACCTACGATCCGAAGACCGGTGAGTACCGCCCCAAGGGTGGCGACGAGGCGATCGCCAAGGCCACCAAGGGCCTCTCCAAGATCGAAGACGTCCGCGAGCGCGTGAAGAAGCTCGCCGCCGACGAGGGTCCGACTGGCAAGTTCGCCTGGAAGGTGCTCGCCCGCTCGCTCTCGTACTCCGCGCGCCGCCTCGGCGAGATCACCGACGACCCGAAGGCCGTCGATGACGCGATGAAGTGGGGCTACAACTGGGAGCTCGGACCGTTCGAGACCTGGGACGCGCTCGGCTTCAAAGAGACCGTCGAGCGGATGAAGAAGGACGGCGTGAAGCTCCCCGCCTGGGTCGACACCATGGTGTCGAAGGGCGCGACCGGCTTCTACAAAGACGGCGCCGTCTGGGACTTCCAGAAGAACGAGTACGTCGCCCAGAAGGTCGATCCGCGCTACGCGACGCTGCAGATCCTCCGTCGCGGCCAGGCCCCCGTGCTGAAGAACGACGGCGCCGAGGCGTGGGATCTCGGCGACGGCGTCCTCGGTCTCACCTTCAAGACCAAGGCGAACAGCATCGACTCGGACGTCATCGCGATGCTCGGCCAGGCGACCGAGCGCGCCGAGAGCGACTTCCGCGCGATGGTCATCGCCAACGACGGCGAGCACTTCTGCGTCGGCGCGAACCTGTTCCTCGTCGTCATGGCCGCGCAGGCCGGCGAGTGGGGCCAGCTCCGCGCGATGGTGAAGACCCTCCAGTCGAACATCCAGAAGGTGCGCTACAGCCGCGTGCCGGTCGTCGCTGCCCCGTACGGCATGACGCTCGGCGGTGGTCTCGAGGTGTGTCTCCCGTGCGCGGGCGTGCAGGCTGCGGCCGAGACCTATTCGGGTCTGGTCGAGGTCGGCGTCGGTCTGCTCCCGGGCGGCGGCGGCAACATGGGCCTGCTCTGGCGCGCGCTCGAGAGCATCCCCGAGGGCGTCGCGGTCAACACGCTCGAGATCGTCACCAACACCTTCAAGAACATCGCGCTCGCGAAGATCGCGACCAGCGCGGTCGAGGCCAAGGCGTTCGGCTACTTCCGCATGAACGACGGCGTGTCGTTCGATCGCAGCCGTCAGCTCACCGAAGCCAAGGCCCGAGCCATCGGCCTCGCCGACGCCGGCTACCACCCGCCGACCCCGAAGAGCTACGTGCTCCCGGGCGACAGCGGCATCGCCACGCTCAGCATGATGGTCGACACGCTCGTCGCCGGTGGCTACGCCTCCGAGCACGACGCGAAGATCGCCCGCAAGGTCGCCGAGGTCCTCTGCGGCGGTAAGGGCGGCGCGTCCCGCGAGGTCACCGAGCAGGAGATGCTCGACCTCGAGGCCGAGGCGTTCGTCTCGCTCTGCGGCGAGCCGAAGAGCCAGGAGCGCATGCAGTACATGCTGATGAACAACAAGCCGCTGCGGAACTGATCGCAGAAGGCACTCGTTCGACGGCGTCGCTCCTTCGTGGTGCGGCGCCGTCGAGTTTTTGGCAGTGGAAGTCGGCCGACAGGGGGACGACGCGCCGGTACACTCGCGGGGAGATGCTCGAGGAATCCGAGGCGCGGAAGCTTGCCGAGGCGGCGATTCCGCTCGTGATCAGCGGCGCCGCGCGAGAGCTGCGAACGGGCTGGTTCTTCCCGTACAATGAGATCGGCTCCCAAGGGGCGATCGTCCACAAGGAAAGCGGGCGCGTCCATCAGCTCGGTTCCGCATTCAGCGTCGAACGCGATCTCGCTCTGTACGATCGCGGATGGCAGTCCGACCGCTACGACCTCGCAATTCACGCCATTCACGACCTGCGCGCGACGCGTCGAGCCGTCGGTCGCCTCCCGCTGCACCGCATCGAGCCCACCTCGAGACCGATGACGGACCTCGAACGCTGGACGCGCCTCGACCAGCTGCCGTGTGTCTTTCCTGCGGTGCGCCTGTACTTCCATTTCGAAGTGCTCGAAGAAGCACGCGCACAGCGGTGGTTCGACTTCGAGGCCGTGGAGGTGCGATCCGCGCCGTCGGCGCTCAGTCCCCGGTGACGCGCCACTCGGTGCGCTCCGCGTCTCCCGTCGCCGTTCCTTTGCCCCCGATCCACATCTCCATCGGGCCCTCGCCGTCGCCGAGATCGCAAATCGCATGTGCGGACCAGCGCCCGCCCAACGAGGGACAGCGCGGCTGCGAGCACGACGCCCGAAACCACCAGGGCGATGACGAGCGTCTTCTTCCGCGAAGGTGGCTCGCCCATACCTTGGAAGGTGATCACGAGACCGCGGACCAGGGAAGCGTCACGGACGCGCGGGGTGCGTCGGGCGCACCGGATGGATGCCGCCGCTCGGTCTCGGCAGGATGTGGAGCCACTGCCTCATACCGGCGCACTCCGCGAATCGCCTCCGTGGGCCACTCTCGTGGGACCGGCGCCGGTTCGACCGTTCCGAGCCCTGTCAGGGATGTTCTTGGGCAAGCGCAACGGGGTGTCAGGGATGTCCCTGCACAACTCTGTCGAGGATCCCCAAACCAACCCGGTTCGACCCAGCGCGTGCGCGGTCTCTCGTTGCGCGCGGAATTTCATGCGCTATTATTCAAGTCCCATGGCCGAGCAGACCACCCTTCGTTTCCCCAACAGCTGGGGTGGTGCGCGGGCGGGAGCTGGTCGTCCGAAGGGCTCACGTCGCAGCGAGCACATGCCGCACACGCGCAGGCCGCGCGTGAGCAGGCACAAGCCCCACCACGTGACGGTGAAGGTCACGCGCGGCACCTGGAACCTTCGCAGCCAACGCTGCTTCCGCCCGATCCGCGAGGCACTCGCAGCGGTCGCCGAGCGCAAGGGCTTTCGGGTCGTCCACTTCTCGGTGCAGCACAATCACATCCACCTCGTCACCGAGGCCGAGGGCCGGCGGGCACTGAGCAACGGCCTCCGAGCGCTCCTCATTCGCGTCGCGCGCGGGCTCAATCGGGTGATGAACGTGACCGGTCGTCGGCTCGCCGATCGCTACCACGAGCACATCCTGAAGACGCCCAACGAGGTGAGAAACGCCCTTCGTTACGTGCTCGGCAACCGCGCGCACCACTTGGAGCAGTGGGGCAAGGGACACCTCGCCCCGGGAACCGACGGCTTCTCGTCGCTCGCGCATTCGGACGAGGCGCTCGTCCACGCACCGGAGTCCTGGCTCCTGCTCGAGGGCTGGACGCGTGCCGGTCCGATCGTCCCCGGGGCCTGGAAGGAATTGTCGCCCAAGCTCGCAGCGTGTCTGCAGCGAGGCCCAAATGCCCCTTGAGTACGCGCCCGACGCAGCGGACACGTATCAGTCCCCGGTGACGCGCCACTCCGTGCGCTCCGCATCTCCGGTCGCCGTCCCCTTGCCCGCGATCCACATCTCCATCGGGCCGTCGCCGTCCCCTAGATCGCAGATCGCGTGCGCAGACCACCGCGCCTCGGCGTCGGCCTTGCCGTTGGAGTCGACCGAGTACTGGCAGCGACTCGGGTCGGGCGGGGTGATCTTCAGACAGTGCATCGAAGGGCAGAACGTGTGCACGTACTTGGGCTCGGCTCCGCCATCGACCTCGGTCTCCTGCTGGAACGCGTTCTTCTGGCCCGTCTCGATGGAGCCCATCGTCCTGCTCATCTCGCGATACAGGTTGTTCCGCGGACCGGTCGGGCCCACGTAACGGTTGGTCCGCCATACGAGAAACAGCGCGGCGGCGAGCGCGGCGCCCGAAAGCACGATGGCGACGATGCGCGTCCTCTTCCGCGACGAGGGCTCCCCCATCTTTGGAAGGTGATCACGGGAGCGCCAACCTGGGAAGCATCAGGGACGCGTAAAGAGCGATGGCTCGGAGACCATCGCCGACGCACCGGGCGAAGCGCCGACGACCGACCGACCGCTGCTCCGCGACCGCGCGTTACTCGTTCTCGTTCGTGATCCGGAAGCTCACCCGCCGATACGAGCCATCGCTCGACCCCTGACCGACCAACACAAACGACGAGTGCACATCGTCGCCGTCGAGATCTCCGTATGCCGCCGCGGTGAAGGTCGCGGCCGACCCCGTCGCGGGGTAGTTCGATTCGAAGTGATACGCGAACCGCACCGGCTGTTGGAGCTCGAACCCGAGGCAGCGCCATCCTTCGGCGTCGAGCTCCGACTGCCCCACCCTCACCATGATGCCCCTCGGCACGAGGTGCGGCACTTGCGGGGCGCTCGGGCAGAACGCATGGATCGTCGCGCCGCCCGGGCCCTTTATGCCCCGCTCGAAGGAGTTGCGCGCCGCAGACTCGATGGCCCCCAGCCTCCTCGTCGCCTCCGCTGTCTGGTAGTGGGTGTTCTTCCGCTTGAGGCCGTAGAGAGCGACCCCCCCGCATCCCGCGAACACGCACACGAGCACGAAGGCAAGGCGCGCTGACCCTGCCAGCCCCGTCGGACCGGTGTCGAGCACGTTCGCGGGAATCACCGGAGCCTCGCGCCCGGGGAAGAGGAAGGCTTGTACGCGTGCAAGCTCCCGTTGCAACTCCCCGCCGCCGAGATCGTAGTCGTCTGTGAGCGGAAGCAGCGCGCCATCGTTCGTGCGCAGCACGACGCGGTAGTGGCCGGCGAAGATCATGAACGAGACGGCCTCGAGCTCGTCCACGCGCGCACGGACCAGGAGCGGACGTCGCGGCCACCGCGACACGCGGATCGTCAGATGGATGCCGTCGGCTTCGAGCTCCAACTTCGCGCTACGCGCGCGCGAGTACGCCGCGAGGGCGACTGGCAGTCCGCCGCCGACCAGCGCCGCGACCGGGCCGAGCGTGAACCCGTCCAACCGGAAGATCGCCGTGAACGCGAAAGCTCCAGCCAACGCGAACCCCACGCCGATCGCGTCTGCGATCCAGCGTCGCGGATGACGCAACCGGCGCGTCCGGCCGGTTGGCTCGGATCGGTACGGCGCGCTCGCTGTCCTCATCTACGTGCTCCGCGGGTACAGATCATCGCTGTCACGAACGGGAACGTACAGCAGCAATTTCAAGCCCGGAGCGTCAGGCATGGAGACCCATTCCGGGCCTTGCGCGCCAGTGCGCGCGGTGAGCGCGATCGGAACCGATCCGAAACCGAGGGCGTCGGTAGCAGCCTGCCCTGCGCGCATGACCGGCAAGTTGGACCATTTCGATCTAGGTCCTGCGGCTTCCGCGAACGACCATCGGGCGCGGGTGATTCCAGGCAGCGGGGGCGTCGGGACCACATCTTCAGAAACTCGCCGATGGTGCGTTGGGGCGGCGGCCCAACGGAATGGGGTTCGCATGGATTCGACCCAGCGCGTGCGCGGTCTCTCGTTGCGCGCGGAATGTTATGCGCTAGTATTCAAGTCCCATGGCCGAGCAGACCACCCTTCGTTTCCCCAACAGCTGGGGTGGTGCGCGGGCGGGAGCAGGTCGTCCGAAGGGCTCGCGTCGCAGCGAGCACATGCCGCACACGCGCAGGCCGCGCGTGAGCAGGCACAAGCCCCACCACGTGACGGTGAAGGTCGCGCGCGGCACCTGGAACCTGCGCAGCCAGCGCTGCTTCCGCCCGATCCGCGAGGCGCTCGCAGCGGTCGCCGAGCGCAAAGGCTTTCGGGTCGTCCACTTCTCGGTGCAGCACAATCACATCCACCTCGTCACCGAGGCCGAGGGCCGGCGGGCACTGAGCAACGGCCTCCGCGCGCTGCTCATTCGCATCGCGCGCGGGCTCAATCGGGTGATGAACGTTACCGGTCGTCGGCTCGCCGATCGCTACCACGAGCACATCCTGAAGACGCCCAACGAGGTGAAGAACGCGCTGCGCTACGTGCTCGGCAACCGCGCGCACCACATGGAGCAGTGGGGCAAGGGCCACCTCGCCCACGGAACCGACGGCTTCTCGTCGCTCGCCCCTTCGGACGAGGCGCTGGTCCATCGCCCCGAGTCCTGGCTCTTGCTCGACGGATGGACGCGCGCCGGTCCGATCGGGTGAGCTGCAGCGAGCGATGAGCGACGCTCAGAAGCAGGCGCACTGCAAGCGTCCGTCGATCATGCCGCCACACGCGCTGCCCCCAATGCACGCATCCGCCATGCACGAGCACCCCGGTACGCCTCCGCACTTCGCGGGGACGTCCACGCAATGCGGGCGCGCGGGTTTGCACGGCGGGGCGCAGCAGAGGAAGCCAGCAAGCCTCACGCGATAGACCTAGCACAGCGCATTCCGCCTCCCACCCGATCCGCGCCCGTGACGACGCCCGATTCGCAGTAGGATGGCGCCTCCATGCGAGTCGCCTGGCTCTCGTTGATCGCGTTGGGTTGTGCCGCACCGCAGCCACCATGTCCTTGTGCGACCCCCGCTCGGGCCCCCGCGGCTCCCACTTGTCCTTCGAGTGATCCGTCGAGCGCCTCGAGCGTCGTCGAGCCGACGCCGCTGCCGGCGACCTGTGGGGGTCTCGCGCTGCGCGAGGCGCGGCTCGTCGCCGGTGGGAAGGGCGACAAGCACCCCGAGCTCGTGGCCGTTCGCGAGCGGCTCGCGCAATGCGCGGATCGCAAGCCGACCCCTGCCGAATGCAGTGCGGTGTATGCGGAGGGGGCGCAGCTCGAGGCGCAGTACGGCCCGAAGCACCCGATGCGCGTGATGAACGCGGCCGAGAAGGCGCTCTGCCCCTCACCAGTCGTTTCGCCACCTCCGCCGCCGCCACCGGTCCTTGGGCCCCCGACCTGCGGTGCCGGCAAGTCCGCGTGTGGGTCCGGACCGCATTCGACATGTTGCGGCTCGGGCGAGACCTGCTGCGCAGGCGGCGTAGCGGGGAGCTACTACTGCAAGAAGGGTAAGGGCCCCTGCCCACCCCTCCCCTGAGTAGCGTGCGATGAACGAAGCCGAGTGGACTCGAGCCGTCGTCGAACGCCCCGACGACACCGAGCTTCGCCTAGTGTTCGCGGATTGGCTCGAAGAACGCGGTGAGCTCGGCCGGGCGACGTTCATCCGTCAGCAATGTGCGCTGGCGGGCCTGCCGAAGTGGGCCCGCGGGTGGGCCGAACACTGGCAGGGGCGGCACCGCGACGCCGCGGTCCGACCAGAGCTCCCCGAGGGGGTGCGTTGGCCATCGTTCGCGTTCGAACGCGGCTTCGCCTCGCGTCTGGACGTCGTCGATGCAGAGGTCTTCCTCGCGCACGCGGAAGAGATCTTCGCGCGCGCCCCCATCACGGCGATCACGTTCGACGCACGGTACCCGCCGTTTCCGCTCCAGCGCCTCCTCGATCGGCCAGAGTTACGCAGAATTCGCGCCTTGAAGTTCAAATTGGGTGGCTTCGATGCAGAAGCAATCGCGAGGATCGACGCGTGCCCCCACCTCGTCTCACTCGAGAAGCTTGCCTTCACCTACGGCGGCATCGATGCGCACGGAGTCCGCGCGCTGCTCCGTTCCTCGATCGCGGCACGAGTCTCCAAGCTCGGCCTGCGGAACAACTTCTTCGTCGAGCACGGCGCGCCGCTCGTTGATGCCTTTCGTGAGGCGCCGAGCTTGCCGCGGCTCCGATCGTTGAACCTCGAGAGCAATCGGATCGGCGCCGCGGGGATGGTCGAAATCCTGCGGCCCCTCGTTGGGCTCCGCGAGCTTCTGGTCCACGACAACCCGCTGGGAGACGAGGGGGCCGCGCTCATCGCCGAAGCCACGACGGGTTTCCAGGCTCTGGATCTGTCCAAGATCGGATTGCAGCTGCCCGGCCTTCGAGCGCTCGTCACCTCCGAACACCTGCAGACATTGAGCTCACTCCGGCTGCGCACGAACAGGCTCGGGCCGCGGGCGGCGAAGGTGCTGGCGTCGACCAACGCATGGTCGGCACTCGAATTCCTCGACCTCGGAGACAACGACCTCGGCGACGCGGGCCTGGAGTCGCTCTTGGACTCTGCGCTGTTCGCGCGGCTCCCCCGCGCCGATGTGCTGCCCCGTGGCACGCGCAGCACCGCCCCCGGCATCCGCGAACGCGCCTTGAAGTGGTACTACGGGCGCTCCCGGGCCGGAGACTGACGTCACCACGCGAGCCGCGTGTCGAAGGTGCCGCCCGTGCCGTCCGGTCGGACGCAGCGCAACGAGAGCTCCATCAGCTGCGGCCCCTGCAGGTAGTCGACAGCGATCGCGTGGCGGCCCGCGGCGAGCTCGACGCTCCCCACGACCGACTGGAGCGTGTGGAGGTTCGGACCGTTGTCGACGATTCGTCGACCGTCGATCGACACGCGCGCGCCGTCGTCGGAGGTCACGTAGAACAGGTGGACGCCGGGCTCGGTGATCGTGAACGTGCCGGTCGCCCGAAGGCGAAACCACTCGCGGAGCTCGGGACGGTCCGACCGGGGACGAAACACGAAGCCCGTCGGGACCTCCGCGGTGTACGCCTCGTACGAGAACGTAGGTTGACCGAGCGGCCCTTCGAGCGACGCATCCAGCCCCGCCTGGAAGACCTCGACCCGCAGCGGCATCGCCGGAATCTGCGCCGTTCGGGGCGAGGGACCGCCACGGGTGCACCCCACGACGCAGACCAAGAGCAGGACCCATCGCATACCCGATCAACGCGCGAGCTGCTGCGACCTTACGCAGGTGGTCCGGGTGTGGACCGCGGTCGCCCGTTCGAGTGCTCTCTCGTCCAACTCGCCGGCCTCGGCACGCTCGAGCGCGAAGCGCAGCTCCGGCTCCGCAGCCGCATCGATCGCCAGGCGGATGCGCGCTGGCTCCGGGCCGTTCCATGACGTCAGGGCGACGGCCGCAGCCACGCGGAGCTCCGGGGTGCTCGCCGGATCCTCGACGATGCGCGCCAGGTCTTCGGGCGCGCAGGCGGCGCGGTACCCCTCGTCGGCGAGCGCCCTCAGCGCGTTGCGCCAGTCGGCCAACGTCCGCCCGGCGCGCGCCAAAGGCGAGAGCTCGGGTGCGCGGAGGACGGCTCGCGCACGCAGCCGTTCGAGCCGCTCGGCGACGAGCCTGCCTTCGACTGGCGTCGCGACGCGCAGCCGCACGGGATCGGGGCCGTCGAGAAACACCAACGACCCATCCGAGACCACGGAGTCGATCGCGCGGTGAGGAACGAAACGACGCCGGACCAGCCATCGCACGAAGATCCCATCGGCACCGACCCGAACCCTGGTACGCGCGAGAGCACGCACGACGCCTGCAATGCCGAAGAGCGGGAGGCTCGAGAGCGGCGTGGTGATCGCGAAGAGCCCGATCGCATCGATCGAGGGCGCGTACCCGACGAGAGCGAGGAGGACCAGGAAAGGCACGCAGAGGGGCAAGAGGAGCAGGAGCGCCGCACCCAACCACGCACGCCGGCGCGGATCGGCGATCGATCCGAGCTCGAGGACCAGGGCACGCCGGGAGGGCGCGAGCGCGTCGAGGAACGCCTCTGCCGACGAAGTATCGTTGGCGGCCGCGACCACGAGGTCGCCGGAGCGGAGCTGCAAGACGAGCTGCGGGGCCACGGCATGGACCTCGACGAACCCGCCCTCGACGTCCGCCCGTGGGAGGCTCCACTGCGCTTCCATTGTCTCGACGTGGACGAAGTCACCTACCGCGCGCAGGGTCCCGGGGGTGCCGTGCCTTAGAACCCCTGCGGTGGGATCGCCGCGGCGCGCGGCATAGATCGCCGTGAACACCACGGCGAGAACCGCTGCGATGGGGATGCTCTCGACGGGGAAGTCATCGAACGCACGCTCGCCCGTGAGTGCGGCGCCGAGGCTCCCGAGGGTCGTCACAATCGCGGCGAGCGCCGCGATCCCAGCGTGACGGCCGCGGTTCTGGGAGATCCGGACGACCGAGGAGCTCGCGAGCGTGGACTCGTGCATCGTTCTCTCCAACACCGACACCACGCGCGCGCACGGGTTCCCTCCACGGCCCTCAGGGCACCGAGGCGCTCGCCGAAGGCACACTCCCTGAAGGCACGCTCGCCGAGGGCACGCTCGCCGAAGGCACCGGCATCGGGTGGACCGCCGGCATCTCACCCGCCGTCCGCATCGGCTCGATCACGTGCAACCACTCGCCGAGCCGCCGCGCGCTGCGCATCGCATCATCTGGCCACTCGCGCGGCGTCGTCGGATCGCACGCCGTGAGCCCGCTCGCGACGGCCGCGAGCAGCACGGCCCGAAGCACGTGGCCGCCGCTCACCGGGGACGAGACCAGCTCGCGGCGAGTGGTCGACCGACGGATCGGAGCCGGAACTATTCGCTTCACGGCTTTGAGACCCGCGAGGGCCCGGTGCCCTTGGAGAGGTCAGACGAGCGTCATCGACGGCCCCTCCCTGACGGCGGAAACTGGGATCACCCCGGAGGTCCACCATGTCCCCTCGCGCGCTCGTCCTCGCTGCGCTCTCCCTCCCTGCGTGCGGCGGCAACGTCGACACGACCCCGACAGATGCGGGAGCAACCGATGTGGGCGTGACCGACGCGGTCGTCGACACGCCGGTCGCTGCGGCGTGCCCCGCGACGGTTCCGACCTCGGGCCAGACTTGCCCACGCAACGGCCTCGCCTGCGAGTTCGCGACCGATCCGCGGCCCGGGTGCCACACGGTCGTCACCTGCGTCGGCGGCAAGTGGAACGTACCCGTCGGCACCTGCCCCCCGCTTCCCGCGACGACGTGCCCGGTCACCCGCGAAGCCGCGGCAGGACAGACCTGCTCCCCGCTCGATGCATATTGTGATTATGCAGGCCTCACCTGCCGCTGCACCAACTGCGTCTTCTACCCGATCGAGCGGTGCGAGGGTCCGCTCACCTGGCACTGCGACGCGCCCAACCCCGACACCACCTGCCCCGCCGCGCGGCCCCTGCTCGGCACCGCATGCGCCAAGGACGCGCAGCAGTGCAACTACGGTTGCGAGCCGAACGTCTCGCGCAAGTGCGAAGGCGGCGTGTGGGTCGCAGCCTCCTCGCCGGGCGGTTGCCCGGTGTCGACGCGACACGCCAAGCACGACATCGCGTACCTCACGCCGGGCGAGGTCGACTCGCTCGCGAACGAGGCGCTCGCGCTGCCGCTCGCCACCTGGAAGTACAACGACAAGGCGCTCGGCGGGCGAACCCACGTCGGGATCATCCTCGAGGACGCGCCGGGGAGCCCCGCGGTCGACGGCGACAAGGGCATGGTCGATCTTTACGGTTACTCGACCCTGTCGCTCGCCGCCGCGCAGTCGCAGGCCAAGAAGATCGACTCGCTCGAGAAGCGCATCGAGTCTCTCGAGAAAGCTCTGAAATCCTGCGCGAAGTGACGGTCACGGGTTCGAGGTCGTCCTCGCCCGCAAGGCGAACGGCGATTGGCACGAGGTCGCGTCCAACGAGGACACCGGCCCGTGATCATTCTCCCGTCGGCACCGCCGTGTCGTATCACTCCGGATCGATGCGATAGACGCGGCCCGGGAACAGGTTCACCAGGTAGAGCTCTCCCGCGGAGTCCTCACCGAACGAGACGATGCTGGCGGCCAACGAGCCCGACGGATTGAGGTCGGTCGAGAGATCGATCTTCGAGGTCGCCGTGCTGCCGTTCCAGACGAACGAGAAGATGTGCCCGGTGCCGTAGTCGCCGTACACGTACCTCCCGTTCAGGCAGGGGATCTTGCTGCCGCGATACACGTAACCACCGACGATCGACGAAGCCTCGGTGCGCGGGTGCTCGACGGTCGGCAGCACCCCGACGGACGTGCACGTGGAGCCGGCAGGGAAACAGTGCGCTCCCTCCATGACGGGCCAACCGTAGTCACGCTTGCCGGTGCCCGCGGGCTCGACGTCGATCTCCTCCCACGTCGCTTGTCCCACGTCGCCGGCATAGAGATCGCCGGTCAGGCGGTCGAAGCTGAAACGCCACGGGTTGCGGAAGCCGTAGTCCCAGATGTACGGGAACACGCCGGTGCCGGTGACGTTGCCCGCCGGCGCGGTGGTGCTGTCGACGTCGAAGCGCAGGATCTTCCCGAGGTGCGTGGTGAGATCGCGCGCCGGCGAGGGCATCATCGCGGCATCGCCGACCGACGCATACAACAGGCCAGCCTTGTCGAACGCGAGCGTCCCGCCGACGTGGTTCCAACCGCCGTGCGCCTTGTCGAGGAGCGTCTTGACCGGCGCGACGTCCGCAAGGTCGGGGTTGCTCGTCGAGCGCTTGAACTCGCGGACGACCACGTGCCCGCTCGGGCTCGAGGTGTAGTGAAGGAAGAACCGACCGTTGGACGCGTAGTTGGGGTGGAACGCGAGGCCCAGCAGGCCACCCTCCGAGGTGGCGGACGGGACGTACCAATCGGACACCGTGAGGAACGGCGTCGCGAGCGCCGTGCCGCTCTTGATGATCCGAATGGTGCCGCCCTTTTCGACGACGAACAGCCGCGTGGTGTCGCCCGGCGGAGAGCTGACGAAGACAGGCTGGGTGAAGCTCCCCGGCATGAGCGTGAGCTTGAGCGGCGGGAGCGCGCAGGTCCCGGTCTCCGTCACCTTGGTGTCCGCGACCGAAGTGTCCGCGACCGCAGTGTCGATCACCGTCGTGTCCGCGACCGCGGTATCCGTCACGGAGGTGTCCGGCTTCGCGCTGTCGACCACGCCGGCATCGAGCGTCGCCGGATCGGGGTAACCGCCGTCGGGTCCCATCTCGCCGATCCACTTCTTGATCACCGCGACCCCGTCGTCGTCGACGAGGTTGGTTGCGACCTGCGGCATCTGCTCGGTCACGCCGCCATCGGTGTCGATGTCACGAACACCCATGCGATACGCGATGGTGCTGTGTGCGACGTCGCCAGGACGCACGCGGTAGTAGAGCTCCGAACCCGCCGTCTTGGGGCGGAAGGTCGATCGCTTGTTGATCGTGGTGGCGTAGAGGCTCGTGGAGAACAGCGTCGGGGTCGTCTTGCCGGTGGCCCCGAACTCCAAGCGCGCGTCGAACTGCGTCGCCACGTTGGCGTTGTGACACGCGACACCGCAGTTCACGTGCAAGAGGGCGACCGCGGGCCTCTCGGTCGAATTGCCCGGGATCTGCAGGGCCGACGCCGCAAGGGTGTGGTTGCCGTTGGTCGAGGTCAGCGCGCCGAGGGCCTGCATCGTCGACCACGTGAGCCCCGTGGCCTCGGGCGCCGCGCTCAGCACGGTCTCGAGACCGAGCACGTTGTCGGCCCGACCGCCGTGACACTTCGCGCACAACGTGACGGGCGGCACCGAGTACTTGTTCGACCCGGCGATGAGCGGCGCTCCCGTCGTGAGCTCGGGGGCGCTCGTTCCGTCTGCGGACCAGAAGAACGTGGTGCGACGCCACTCGGTCGCCGAGGTCTTCTCGAGGAACCGCGTCTCGACCGGGCGTTTGACGCCGCCGACCACGACCACGAACTCCTTCCAGAACTTGGTCCCGACGGGGAACACCCACTCGTCGAGGTTGGTGACGTCGATCTTCGTGCCGGGCGGGAGATAGACCCAGCGACGCTTGATGGCGCCGTCGCTCCACAGCTCGAACCCGGGCTTGTACTCGCGAACCCCCGCCGCGATCGTGCGCATCCCCCAGTCCGAATAGAGCCCCGTGCACGCGAGCTCGTTCGTTCGGCCCGCGTCCGGCGCGCAATCGATCGTAGCGTCGACGGTCGCGGGAGCGTCGACGATCGGCGTGCCCGTGTCGACCGAGGCCTCTTCGATCGCCGTGTCGGGATCTCCCGTGGAGGCATCGGCCGAAGGGGTGCCCTCCTCGGAGGAGCTGCACGAGATCAGGAACGACGAGACGAGGAGCCATGCAGGTGAAGCGCGCACCGGCCCGCAGTAGCACAGGTTCTGCCCGTAATCAGGAAGTCTGATCGGGATCGGGCTGCGACAACGAACGCCACGCGAAGACCATCGGGGTGCCGAACAAGACCGCGATCGCACCCGCCACCGCGAGGTACTCCCAACGCGGTGGGTGCGTGCGCACCGCCCAGACGAGCGCGACGAGCTCGCCGATCGCGAGGAGCACGCCGAAGAAGCGCAGCGTGCCCTGATCGATGGCTCGCTGCTCCTCCGGCGTCGGCTCGGCCTCTTCGACCGGCGCTTGCTCTTCGGGCTCGGGCGGCGGCTCGGGCGCGGGTCGACCCTTGCTGCGGGCGGGTGCGGGTCTCTTTGGGGACGGTCGTGCCACGACACGAGGATAGAGGGTCCGCCCGCGATCGCGAATGTCGACTTCACCGATGGGAGGCGGTCTTCCGCGGCGCGCCGGCCCAGAGATCATCGTCGTTTCCCGCGACGCCGTCGGGTCCGTCGGTGCCCACCGCGACGCGCCGTCGTCAGGATGACAGCGCGCTCGCGAGCCCGTCTGTCAATTCTGCATCTCGGCGACCATCGTCGTCAGGTACTGCGGTGCGAGGGCCACGCGCCCGCTCTGCAGTCGGGTCTTCGTGCTCACCTTGCAGCCCGCCTTGGTCCCGACGATCTCGATCGAGGTGCCGGTCACGTTGGTGAAGGCCACCACCCCCGATTTTCCCGTCGCGGTCGCGCCGTCCATCACGGTCGGGATGGCGCCTTCGTCGTAGTAGCTGATCTTGGCCGTCGGCTGACCGGTCACGGTGAACGACACGCCGCTCGGATCGGCGCACGCCCCCGTCGTGCCTTTGACGACCTCCATCTGCAGCACCACCGCGGGCTCGGTGCTGGGATCCCAGTCGGGGATGAGCGCAGCGAAGAGATTCGGCAGAAGCACGAGATTGATGTCGGTCTGGTCGCTCTCGGGCGCCCACTCTCCGAGCATGTTCTTGAGCGCCCCCTCCTTCTCGACTCGCCCGATGCTCTTCACGCCCTTGGTGAGCAACAAGTCGAACTTGCCGTCGGCACCGATGGTGAGCGTCTGGCCCGGACACGACTCGGAGGTCAGCTTGGCGCCGACCGCTGGCCCGGTGCCGCTGGCTTCCTTGAAGGTGACCTGACCGCTCCACTTCACGTACGGCGGCGCGCCGCACTTGGTGCCCACGAGCTCGGCATCGGCGACGACGCTGTCGGTCGCCCCCGCATCGACCGGCGTGGACGGCGAAGACTCCGAGCTCGAACACCCAAAGACGGCGACACAGAGGAACATGACCAAGCGCATGGGAGGAATCCTAGCCGAAGCGCGTTGGACCCGATGAAGCCGATGCGACCCGGTCGCCTACCGCGAAACGGGTGACCGCGTCGCCATCTTTCGTCCGTCAGGTACGCCCACGACGTTTGCGTCCAGCAGAGTCGCACGGGAGCAGGGCGCAATCCTTGCTGCGTGCAGGACGCGTCCCTTTGAAAGCGAACGCATGCAACGATGACCAACATGCGTCTCGACGAAGTCGCCCACGATGCGCTCTCCAAGCTCGATCTCGCAGGTGACTCCGACGAGGATCGCCGCGCGGCGATCACCGTCGCCGAGCCGATCGTGCTCGCGGCGATCGCAGAGACCCGATGGGACCTCGTCTTCGATCTCGCGGTCGCCCTCGCTGATGCGTACGCGGACGACTCGGAGGGAGACTCGCGTCGACGCGAGTGGGCCGACGTCGCGGTCTCTGCCGCGCGCTCGCTCGAGGGCGACGACGGCGGCCCCTCCACGATCGCCGCGCTCGATCGGCTGGGCCGCGCCCAGCTCGATGCCGCGCGCGACACGACCGATTTGGAGTCGGCGCACACGACCTATCTGCAGGCCGTCGAGGTCGCCGAACGCGTGTATGGGCCCGAGGGCGAGCCGCTCATCGATCTCCTGCTCTGCGCCGGCACGGGCGCGGCGCCCGATTTCGCCGTGGACCTCGCCACGCGCGCGCTCGATCTGGCCGAGCAACACGAGCGACCGCTGCTTCCGGTCCTGCTCGAGGTGACGAGCGCCATGATCGAAGCCGAACGCGCCGAGGACGCCGTCCCCTATGCGATGCGCGCGGTCGAGCTCGCGGAGCAAGACGAGGACGAGGACGACGCCGCCCCGCACGGGTTGCTCGCGCAGGCGCTGCTCGATTCCGGACGCCCGGTCGAAGCGCGCGAGGTCATCGATCGGGTGCCCGTCGACGACGAGCCGTGGCTCTCCGAGCTCAAGACCCGCATCCTCGCGTCGCTCGAGCAGGTGACCCGCTCGCGTAGTCGCCCGCTCGAGACCCGCCGTCGCTGATCATGCTCCTCGTGGGTCGCGCGTCACGGGTCGCGGTTCACGTCCCCGTGCTGCTTCTCGCCTTCACGGGCGCGATGTTCGCCACGTCCATTGCCGGGCTGATCGGTCGCCCGAGCGTCGGCCCCGCGATCGGCGCGCTGGTGATCGGCGCGCTGTTCGCCTTCATGGTCGGTCAGATTCGAATCGTCACCGTTCGCGACTCGAGGTTGCGGGTGTCGTCTGTCTTCGGCGGCCACGAGCTCGAGCTCGACCAGTGCGCGTTCGGAGTGTCGGTCGCCCACGGTTCCCGCGGCGGCGCGACCTACACGGTGTACGTGAGCGACGGAGCGGACCGAGCCGAGATCTCCGATCACTGGCGTGAGAGGTGGGCCGATGGCGCGGCCGACGACCTCGAGGTCCTCCTCAGCGGCAGCGTCGGTGCGAACGCCGTCGCCGTCGAGCGGATCGCGCGCGATCGCGAGAACTGGAAGCACGCGGAAGCCAACGCCAAGGCGCAGGTCGACGCCTACTACCGCTCGCCGGCCTCACGAACCGCGAGGTGGATCGTGCTCGGCGTGCTGATCACCGCCGTGGTGACCGCAGTCGTCGTGCAGCTCGTGTTGATGCGGTGATCACTCAAGAGCCGTCGAAGAATTGCCCCCGGACTGAAGTCCGGGGCACCGACTGCAAGACGAAGCCCTCCGGGCTGGCGGGGGGTTCGAGCGAGGAAGTGCAGT
>Ga0208492_1000680_pt1 | contig 26643 bp, 20 predicted proteins | sample Subbioar_CSW14AB_FD_184820 | JGI IMG/M metagenome (GOLD analysis project Ga0208492, IMG submission 184820) | Serpentinite rock and fluid subsurface biosphere microbial communities from McLaughlin Reserve, California, USA - CR12Mar_CSW14AB (SPAdes) | ecosystem: Environmental > Terrestrial > Deep... | reverse complement strand
AGGGAGGAAGTGCCGGCGTGCTATCTGCACGCCGGCCGACCGACTCGGAGGGAGGAAGTGCCGGCGTGCTATCTGCACGCCGGCCGATCGCGGAAGGCGGGGCTCTCGCCGACGAGGCCAGAGCGGCGTTCGCGCGACACCTCGAGCGCCTCGAAGGAGAGCGACGCAACGCGCTCGCCACGGCCATCGCGGCCTCTCGGAAGAAGCTTCGTCGGCGCATCGAGGCGGTGGACGGTGACCTCGAGAAGATCGGCCGCGCGGACGAGTGGCAAGCGCTCGCGACGCTGCTCGTTACGCACCAACACCTGGTCGCACGCGGCGCAACCGCCGTGACGATCGACGACTGGTCGAGTGGTGAAGCGGTGCCCATCACCATCCCGCTCGATCCGAGCCGGGCCCCCAAGGAGAACGCCGAGGCGCTGTTCCACCGCGCGCGACGGATGAAGAAGGGCCGCGCGATCGCCGAGGCGCGGCGTGCCGAGACCGAACGGGCGCTCGCGGTGCTCGATCGGCTCGCGAGCGACGCGCGCACCGGCGAGCTCGAAGTGCTCGAGGCACGCGCAAAGGCGGCCGGGGTCCGCGTCGCGAAACCGGGCGCGAAGAAGCGCGTCGTGGAGGAGGAGCGCAAGCCGTACAACGAGCTGCACTCCGGCGAGCGCGTGATCTACGTCGGTCGTGGGGCAAAGGACAACGACGAGCTCACCACGAAGATCGCCCGCCCGTACGATCTATGGCTCCACGCCAAGGGATGGACCGGCGCGCACGTGATCGTGCCGCTCGGCAAAAACGAGAGTTGCCCGTCGGAGCTGCTGGTCGATGCGGCGCACCTCGCCGCACACTTCAGCGACGCGAGGGGTGAAGCGGTGGTCGAGGTGCAGTACACGCCACGAAAATACGTGCGCAAGCCGAAGGGCTCGGCGCCGGGCGCGGTCGTCGTCGATCGCGAGAAGGTGCTCGTGTTGCGGCTTCAGCCTGCGCGGCTCGAACGCCTGTTACGCGGCGCCTGACGCTCACGAAGGACGCAGCACGTCGGCGCCGACGTACGGACGGAGCGCCTCGGGCACGATCACCGATCCATCGGGGCGCTGGTAGTTCTCGAGGATCGCGACGAGCGTGCGACCGACCGCGAGACCGGAGCCGTTGAGCGTGTGTGCGAGGCGCGGCTTCGGCTTGTCCTTGCTGCCCTCGGCCTGCGTCGGGCGGTAACGAATCGCCGCGCGACGCGCCTGGAAGTCGCCGCAGTTGGAGCACGAGCTGATCTCGCGGAAGGTGTTCTGCGAGGGCAACCAGACCTCGAGGTCGTAGGTCTTGCGCGCGCCGAACCCCATGTCGCCAGCGCACAGCGCGACGACGCGGTAGTGCAGGCCGAGCTTCTGCAAGATCTTCTCGGCGTGGCCGGTGAGCTCCTCGAGCGCCGCGTCGGACTTGTCGGCGGCCACGATCTGCACGAGCTCCACCTTCTGGAACTGGTGAACGCGGATCATGCCGCGCGTGTCGCGGCCATACGCGCCCGCTTCGCTGCGGAAGCACGAGGTCCACGCGGTGTAGCGACGCGGGAGCGACACCTCGTCGAGGATCTGATCGTTGTGCAGGTTGGTGAGCTGCACCTCGGCGGTCGGCGATAGATAGAGCTCGAACGAACGATCGGGATCCTGCTTGATCGTCTTGAAGAGATCGGCCTCGAACTTCGGCAGCTGGCCGGTGCCCTGGAGCGCCTCGCCCTTGATCAACACGGGCGGCGCGACCTCGGTGTAGCCGTGCTCGCGCGTGTGCTGATCGAGCATGAACGACGCGAGCGCCCGCTCGAGACGCGCGCCGATGCCCTTGAGGATGACGAACCGCGCGCCGCTGATCTTCGCGGCGGCCTCCCAGTCGAAGATGCCGAGGCCGTTGCCGACGTCGACGTGGTCCTTGGGCGCGTCACCGACCTCGGTCGGTTTGTCGCCCCAGGTGCGAACGACCACGTTTCCGTGCTCGTCGGTGCCGTCGGGCACGCTCGGATCGGGAAGGTTGGGAACACCGAGGAGCAGCTCCGAGAGCTTGGCCTCGACCGCGGTGACCTTGCCCTCGAGCTCCTTGATCTCGGCCGAGAGGGCCTTGAGATCCTCGCGCTTCTGCGCGAACTCGGGCGTGCCCTTGGGGGCCTTGGCCATCGCCTCGTTGGCGGCCTTCTGCGCCTGGATCCTGGCGTCGCGGGCCTGAATGCCCAGCGAGCGTTCGCCCCGAAGCACCGCGATCTCGTCGAGCGCCGCGGCGGCCTTGGGGCCACGGCGGGCGAGCGCGGCGCGAACATCCTCGAGGTTGTCGACGACTTGGCGAAGGTCGAGCATCCGCGCTGGCTAGCACCGGGGAATTCCGGCGGCGAGAGTGGGGCACGGTGTAGGACATCCGCCTCCCTCGTTTGGTCGATCTCCTCGTTCCGGGTACGCTTCCCCAATCCGTCTGTCGGCGGACCCCCGATGCGTCCCGGCGATCTCCTCGAACAGCGCTATCGCCTCGTGCGGGTGCTCGGCCGCGGTCGATCGGGCAGCGTTTGGTGCGCGCGCAACGAGCTGATCGATCGCGCGGTGGCGGTGAAGATCCTCCACCGATCGCTCGCGTCCGACCCCGAGCGCCTGCAGCGCTTCTTCCAAGAGGCGCGGGCGTGTGGTCGCGTGCGGCATCCGGCGGTCGTCGAGGTGCTCGACCTCGGCCAGGGTGACGACGGGATCCTCTTCCTCGTGATGGAGCTGCTCGAGGGCGAGACCATGGCGTCGCTCCTCGGGCGCAAGGGCCGCCTCTCGGTCGACGAGGCGCTCGCGTTGGTCATCCCGTTGGCGCACGGCCTCGCGGCCGCGCACGCGCACGGCATCCTCCACCGCGATCTCAAGCCGGCGAACATCTACCTGCACAAGACGCCCACCGGCGGATTGCAGCCGAAAATCCTCGATTTCGGGATCAGCAAGATCATCGGCAACGACGTCACCGCAACGGGCGTCGTCCTCGGCACGCCGAGCTACATGTCGCCCGAGCAGGCGCGCGGGGTGCCCGATCTCGACGCGCGCACCGACGTGTGGTCGCTCGGCGTCATCCTCTACGAGGCGCTGACAGGTCGGCTCCCCTTCATCGCCAAGGAGTACCGCGCGCTCGTCGACGAGATCATCGACAAGCGCCACGTGCCGGTCGCGCAGCTCGTCCCCGAGATCCCGGCCGAGGTGGCGCGCGTGGTGGACGAGGCGCTCGACAAGTCACGCGATCGGCGCATGCCCTCCGCGGGCCAGATGGCGCAACGACTCACCGCGATCCTGCGCAGCCGCGGGCGCGCAGAGCTCGTGCGTGAAGGCGAGGACGAGTTCTCCGAGGGCGCTCCGACCCTCACTCATGATCGCGACTTGCTGCTGAAGCCACCGGAGTCGATCGACGACACCGTCGGTGACGCCGAGCCGCTGATGGCGGTGCGGATGCCCGAGCCCGCAATACCGACCTCGACCAAACCCGGGGTGGGCCTCGCACGCACGAGCGCAGGGCTCGGAGTCGACCCTTCGCCATCGACGCAGGCGATCGCCGCGTTGGCTTCCGGCGCCAAGCGCCTCGAGAAGACCGCCCCGCGGCCCGCGGCCGGTGCGCCCGCGCGCCCGAGCAAGCCGGAGATGCCGGTCGCGGCGAAGATCCTCGAGCGCCCCGAAGAGACGCACCCCGATCCGCTGCCGCTGGTGAACAGGATCGACCAGAGCCCGCGGCCGGAGCCGGAGCCCGCGCGGGTGGGCGGGACGCAGTCGTGGGAGGTGAGCGCGGCCAAGGCCGCATCGGGCCGCGCAGAGGTCATCCTCGCGGGTCCGTCGCGCATCCCGACCATGCAGGTCGACGAGGATTGGGACACCACCGTCGCCGACGTCTCCGCGCAGGACCTCGAGAAGGGGCCGCTGCCGAAGCTCGCGCCGCCGCCCGTGATGACCGAGCCGCCGCCGGCAAAGAAGGCAGAAGGGCGGACCATCACGCGGGCCCTCGAGAAGAGCCCGGCGACGATCACCTCCGACCAGCGCCCCGCTGGACGCCGCTCCGTTCCGCCCAACGAGGCCCCGCGCAAGACGCTCGGATCGATCCCGGGCTTCACCGCTGCGCCGAACACGCCTCCGCCCATGTCGGTCGCGCCCGCGGGCCCGGCGATCAACGGGCCATCGTTGAACCGCACGCAGAGCGCGCCGCCGCCGCCGCTCGCCGCGCGCATCTCGTCGGAGCAGGCGGTGCCGTCGAAGCGACCGCCCAGGCCGCCGCCCAAGACCATTCCGCCGGGGAACGGTGCCTCCGGTCACACGTTGCGACCGCCGGCCGAGGGCTACGCGGTTCCGGCCTCGCCCGGAGTCCAGGAGGGCGGACGCGTCTCGAGGCCGCCTCCGCCGCCGTCGTCGCGTCGGCCGAGCACGTCACCTCCGCAGAGGCCCGCCGCGCCCCAGCATGATGCAGGGTCTCTGCTCGCCCCCGAGCTGTACGCGCTCGGTGATCAACGCATCGAGCAGCCGTTCGAGCTCGTGCCGCCGACGCGGCCGGCCACGCCAGCTTCGCTCGCGGCCGAGGCAGCGCCGGAGAGCAACGGGCATGGGCCTCCGGTGGTGTTGCCCGCCACCAATCCGAACATCGAGACCGATCGCCATCGGCGAAGCGCGTCGTCGCTCGTTCCGATGATCGCAGCGGCGGTCGTGCTCCTCTTCGTGTTCGGCGCGGGCATCGGCGCGGTCGTCGCGCGGAGCGGCAAGAGCGAGCCGCACGTTCGTCGGTTCACCGCGATGTCGGTGCTGCTCGTCGCCTGGCACGATCAAGCGGTACGCGTGGCCGCCGCGGAGACGAAAAAGGCCGAGGAATCGGCAAAACAGGAATCCATGGCGGCCAAACCGCAACCGCCGGAGCCTCCGCCCACGCCGAGTGCTTCGGCCCCCGAGCCGGAGAAGTCCGCCGCGCCCGAAAAATCGGCTCCGCCGGTGGCGCCGAAGCCGGTGGCCACGGCCAAGCCGAAGCCGCTGCCGGTCAGCAAGCCGAAGCCGGTCACCACCGCCAAGCCGAAGGCCGCGCCCGAGCCGACCACCAAGAAGAAGTCGACGGGCGACAAAGAGTGGTGGCAGAAGAAGTTCTGATCCGTCGACTCACAAGATGACCAGCCCGAGGCGCGCGCCTCGAACCACCGCCTCGGTGCGGGTGTCGGCGTCGAGCTTGGCGAGCACCGCGTTCACGTGGAACTTCACGGTGTGCTCGCTGATCGCGAGGCGGGCGGCGATTTCCTTGTTCGACAAGCCACCCGCGAGCAGCTGGAGGACGCCGAGCTCGCGCGGCGTGAGCTCGTCGAGCGGCTCCGGCTCGACGCCGCGGACGGGGCGAATGGCGGCGAGCGCGGGATCGACGGTGACCAGGCCGTTGCTCGCGGCGACGATCGCGGCGGCGATGGTGTCGGACCCCGCCGTGCGGGAGACGACGGCGCTCGCCCCTGACGACAGCGCCGCATCGCCGCGCGCGCGATCGGGCGCGAGCGCGACCACCGGGATGCGCAGCCGCTCGAACGTGGAGCCCACGAGATCGACGAGCGCGACCTCGGCCTCGGGATCGCCCGACTCGACCGCGAGGTGACCCTCGGCCGCGAGGTGGCCGCGGAGGAGCGACCGCACGAGCGGGTCCTCGGCGACGATCTTCACTCGGACGGCGCGGGCGACCACCCATGAGTGATGCCGCGGATCGCCCCTACGACGCAACCCGACCGGGCTCGAGCCCGGAGGTCCCGCAGAACGAGCGGGCCTCGCGATCGGGGACGTCGTCCTCGGGATCGACGGCACGGAGCTCGAATCGCCGCGGCATCTCGCCGGTTTCCTCGCCGATCGCGTCGACTTCACCCTCGCGGTGACCGTGCTCCGCGGCGGCGTGGAGCAGACCGTGCCAGTGACCAGCGCCGCCCGCGTGTGAGTTTCTTGGCCCGGCCAATGGGAGGGGGGCATGCCGGGGGGGCCATGCGCATGTCCTCCCTCGTCTGCCTCGCGACCGTTGCTCTTCCGCTCTTGCTCGGCGGGTGCCCGCGCCCCGCGAACGGGGTGCCGGCAGGAGCCGACCCCGAGAAGGTCTCGCGCGCCGAGTTCGACCTCGCGCAGGACGACTGGAAACACGGGCGACTGCGCTCGGCGATGGAGCACGCGCAGAAGGCGTCGTCGGCCGACGACAGCCACGCCGAAGCGCACCACTTCGTGGCGATTCTCTACATGGCCCTCTGCCAGATCGAGAACGACTGCCGGTGGGACGAGGCGGAGAAGTACGCACGCAAGGCCGTCACCGCCGATCCGGAGTACCGCCCGGCCAAGCACACCCTCGGCGTCGTGCTCATCCAAGAGAAGAAGTACGACGAGGCGATCGTGATCCTCCGCCCGCTCGCGGAGGACATCATCTACAAGACGCCGGAGCTCGCGTGGTACGACCTCGGCGGCGCGCACCTCGAGAAGGGCGATGCCGACCACGCGATCGAGGCGCTGACGAAGGCGGTCGCGCTCAAGCCGTCGTTCTGTTGGGCGAACTATCGCCTCGGCCTCGCCTGGGAGAAGAAGGGCATGTTCGGCAAGGCCGAGGAGGAGCTCTCCAACGCCGTCGAGCCGATGGATCCCGCGTGCCGGAACCTGCAGGACGCGTACGAGGCGCGCGGTCGGATCCGCGAGAAGACCGGCAAGCGCGATCTCGCGAAGCACGACTACGAGACCTGCGCGAGGCTCTCGATGGCGACGCCGATCGGGAAGAACTGCGTCGAAGGCTACAAGCGCATTCCCTGAGGAGCGTATGCTCCGGGCATGCGCCGCATGTCCGTCGCGCTCGTCGTGATGCTCGTCGCGTGTGGCGGCGGGGACGACGAGGCATCGCTGACCTGCCCCGCGGGTACGCTGGAGCGCGCTGGCGTGTGCGAGCCCCACGGCGTGGGGTCGTGTGCGGAAGGCTTCGTCGCAGACGGTGAAGGCGGCTGCAGACCCGTGCTTCCCGACGAGGAGTGCGCGGCGGGGAGCATCGGGACTCCGGGCGATCGGGCTTGCCGTGCGATCGGGGTCGACAGCTGCGCTGCCGGGTTCTCCGCCAAGGACGGTGGGTGCGTGGCCTCGCTGCCCGACAAGTGCGACGAGCTCGAGCTCGCCTCCCTGACGAGCGGCTGCGTGCCCATCGCGCCCTGTGGAGACGCGAAATACGCTGCGGAGAGCGCGCCGGCGCTCTACGTCGACCACTCGTACGCCGGCAGTGACGCGGATGGCTCGATCGATCGACCGTTTGCGAAGTTGACCGATGCGATCGCTGCGGCGAGCACGGCCCGACACACCATCCTCGTGACCGACGGGAAGTACGAGCTCAGCGCGCGCCTCGACAAGCCGGTCACGATCGTCGGACGTTGTCCCGACAAGGTGTCGCTGTTCACCCGCGAGAGCACGCCGGTGCTCACCAACGTCGCCGACGTCACGCTCCGCGGCCTGACCATCACCGGGTTCGGCACGGGCGTGCGCATCGAGCGCGGCACCACGCGCATCGAGCGCTGCCGCATCGCCGACACCGGCGCCGAGGGGATCAACGCCGTGCGGTCTGGCGGCGCGGTCACGCTGATCGTCGACCACTCCGTCGTCGCGCGCGCGGGCAGCGTCGGCATCGCGGTCGAGGGCGCGACCGCCACGCTTACCGAGACCGAGATCCGTTCGACGAAGGTGATGGCTTCTGGCTCCGGCGGCATGGGGCTCGGATTGCGGCGTGTCGGCACGACGGCCAGCGACGTGACGGCCCGCTCGCTCGTGGTCTCCGGCAGTGAGTATGCAGGGGTGTACGTCAGCGGCTCCAAGCTCCTGCTCGAGGCCTCGCTCGTCCGCGACACCGCACCGGGCAAGGGTTCATCAGGGTACGGGGTGTACGGCACTGCACTCGGGATCGGACCGCAGATCGTCGTTCGCGACACCCAGATCGTCGGAACCCACGGCGCGGGTATCGGCGTGCTCGACGGCACGGCGACGCTCGAACGCTGCACCATCGAGGGTGGCATCGCCGGGAGCAAAGAAGGCGAGCCGTACGGGGGCGTGGTCCTCGGCCTCGACCAGAAGACGAAGAAAGCCGTGCGAGCGACGATCACCCACTCGATCATCCGCAACAACCAAGCCTCGGGAATCGCCTTCATCGGCGCGAGCGGCGAGGTCGCGAGCACGATCGTGCGCGACATCCGCTCGAGTGGCTCGGAGCAGACCGGCTGCGGCGCGCGAGTCGTTTCGTCGAGCAACGGTCCGAACGTGCCCGAGGTCTCCCTGCACGATGTCCTCATCGAACGGGCGGTGAACTGTGGCGCCGCGGTCTCGTCGGGAAGTGTTTCGTTCGACCGGACGGTCATCCGCGACATCGCACCGGACCTCGTCTCGATGCGATTCGGCACCGGGCTGACCGTGTTCAGCCCCGATCCGTCGCGTGCGCCGTCGGTGTCCATGCATGGCAGCGTGATCGAGCGCGTGCACGACGCTGGCGTGCTGAGTTTCGGGGCGCACGTCGAGCTCGATGCGACGGTCATCCGGGCGCTGATTCAGCGTGCGGGCGGCTCGTACGGGCACGGCATCCACCTCAGCGCCGACCCGGCGAGCGGCACCCCATCTTCGGGCTTCGTGCGTCGGTGCCTCGTCGCGGGCACGTTCGAGGCAGGGATCAACGTCTACCAGTCGTCGGCGATCGTCGAGGACACGACCGTCCACGGAACGCTTTCGACCGAAGGCGCGTTCGGCGACGGGATCACGGTCGGCGGGATCATCTCCAAGGCCGGCGTCCCGCTCCTCCCGTGGCGCGAGGCCTCCCTGGTCGTGCGTCGCTCGACCATCCGCAACAGCGCGCGGGCCGCGATCTCGGTGTTCGAGGCCCACGCGTCGCTCTCGAACGTGCTCGCGACCTGCAACGGCTTCGACGTGAACGTCGAGAGCCTTCCTCGCGAAGACGCGCAGCCGTTCTCGCTCGAAGACGGCGGCGGCAACGCCTGCGGCTGCGGCCCGCTCGCCACGTGCCACGCGTCCAGCGCGAACCTCGCGCCACTCGAGGCGCGGTGACTCAGGAACCGGCGTCGGCGAGGATCTGATCGGCGTGCAGGGCCGGGTCGACCTTGGGGTAGACCTTCTTGATCTTGCCGTCGGGGCCGATGAGGAACGACACGCGCGAGGCGTAGCCGTTGTTCACCGGAACGCCGAACGACTTGCAGATCTTCTGGTCGGGATCTGCGAGCAGCGGGAACGGGAGCTTGTGCTTCTCGGTGAACGCCTTGTGGCTCGCGTCGTCGTCGACCGAGACGCCGATGACGGTGACGTTCGCCTTCTCGAGCTTGGTCCACGCGTCGCGGAACGCGCACGCCTCCTTGGTGCAGCCCGGCGTGTCGTCCTTCGGGTAGAAGTACACGACGACGTGGCGGCCCTTCAGCTTGGCCAGGTCGACGGGCGTTCCGTTGGACGCGGTCGCGACCAGCGCAGGCGCGGGATCGCCTTCCTTCACCAGTGAAGGACTCGCTGCGGGGGCAGCCACGGGTGGGCTCGACGCCACGGCCGGGGCCGCGGTCGTCGAGGGCGTCGGGGTGGCCTCGCGACAGCCGAGCTGGGCGAGGACGAGGACTGTGGGCGCGAGGAAGGTCCGGTGCATGAGGCCCTTGGTCGAAGGTTCGACCTCCGGCCGGGTGAAACGCCTACTTCTTCGGAGCGGCCGAAGCCGCGGGCTTCGGGGCGGCCGAGGCTGCGGGCTTCGGAGCCGCCGGCTTGGCAGATGCGGCCGGCTTGGGCGGGGTCGCAGGCTTGGGCGGCTTTGCAGAGCCAGACGCGGCGGGCGCGGCCGAAGACGCAGCGGGCGCCGCGCTCTCGACCGGCGCCGGAGGCGGAGGAGGAGGCGGAGGCGGAGTCGGAGTGGGTGCAGGCGCCTCCGGCGGGGTCCACACGGGGCCGCCGGTCGGGCCGACCGCGGTCGGCGTGGCGACCATCTCGGGGGCAGCATGGCCGCACGCGGCGAGCCCAACCGCAAAGCAGGAAATCGAAAGGTTGATCCAAACGTTGCGCATCGAGCTCTCCTCCACCGTCAACTGCGGCTCGCGTCCTCCGCGGCCACCCGCGCGCAAGCGCGCGCCCACGCATCCTCCGTCTTTGCGAGGCATCTCGACAACTGAAATCCGGCTGCCAACTCCCGGACTGCCCCAGGGTCCAAAGTCACGTCAACCCCGCGGGGGCCCCCCCGGCGCTCGCTTCACGTTAGACTCGATCCTCCATGTCCCTGTCCGACCGCATCGGCCGAGCCATCCTGGTGACCGGCTCTCTCGGGATCTCGACCTACCTCGCGCTTTTTTCGCTGGGTCGGTACGACGGGCTGTTCCGCGGTCTCTACGCGGGCGCACAAGCCGGCACGATCACGCCGGGGGGCAAGAAGGGCCCCTACGCGCTGACCAAGGCGCTGGTGGTGCAGCGCACCCTCGAGCTCATCGCCGACGAGTACGTCGACCCCAAGCGGGTGGTGCCGCGCGACCTGCTGCTGTCGGCCCTCAACGCCGTGCAGCGGGACGTCGCCCAGGTGCTCGTCTCGGTCGACCCGCAGGGCCAGACCGCGAAGATCCGCGCCGACGACAAGGAGATCTCGATCCCCGTCGGCGACGTGAAGGGCCCGTGGGACGTGCTCGCGAGGATCCGCACCGTCTTCGGGTTCCTCGAGCAGACGCTCAAGGACTCGCCCGACATCGATCTGCGCGAGGTCGAGTACGCCGCCTGCAACGGCATGCTCAAGACGCTCGACCCGCACTCGGTCTTGTTCTCGCCCGAGGCGTACAAGGACTTCAGCGTCGGCACCTCCGGCAAGTTCGGCGGCCTCGGCATCGTCATCGCCATCCGCGACAAGATGCTCACGGTCATGAACACCATGGCCGGTACGCCGGCTGCGGGCGCCGGCCTGCAGAAGTTCGACCGGATCATGCAGATCAACGGCGAGTCGACCTCGACGATGACCATCAACGAGGCGGTCAATCGTCTGCGCGGCGACCCGAAGACCGAGGTCACGCTGCACATCCACCGTGACGGCAAAGACGGCTGGACGGGCACCAAGCCGTACAAGCTGGTACGCGAAGAGATCAAGGTCGCCAGCGTGGAGAGCAAGCCTCTCAACGACGGCATCGGCTACGTGCGCCTCAAGCAGTTCGCCGAGCAGACCACCGCCGATCTGGTCAAGGCGATGGCCGAGTTCAAGGCCACCGGTCACGACAAGGGCCTGGTGCTCGATCTCCGCGGCAACCCGGGCGGGCTGCTCGATCAGGCGCGCCGGGTCTCGGATTTGTTCGTGAAGGAGGGCGTGCTCGTCGTCTCCGACGGTCGCAAGGACGGCCGCGAGGAGCTGCCCGCCAAGGACGACAAGAACGAGCCGAACTACCCGATCGTGGTGCTGATCAGCTCGGGCTCCGCGTCGGCGAGCGAGATCGTCGCGGGCGCACTGAAGAACCTCGATCGCGCTGTGATCGTCGGCGAGACGAGCTTCGGCAAGGGCTCGGTGCAGAAGGTCGAGAAGAACATCCCGCCCGAGGGCGCGGCGCTCAAGCTCACCATCGCGCAGTACCTCACGCCGGGCGACATCAGCATCCAGGGCGTCGGCATCACGCCGGACATCGAGCTCAACCCGATGACCGTCGATGTGCAGGAGCTCGATCTCACCGCCGATCCGCCGATCTACCGCGAGCGCGATCTCGCGGCGCACCTCTCGAACGTCAAGGCGAAGGAGGGCGGCCGGCCGCTCGAGATCGTCAAGTACGCGCTCTCGCGCGAGGACCGCATCGCGCTCCGCGAGCGCGGCGGCGATCCCGAGGACCAGTTCGCGCTCGACGCGCAGATCTCGTTCTCGCAGCGGTTCCTCAAGGCCGTCGGCCCGCTGACCGACAAGCGCACCGAGCTCGTCAAGAAGGCCAAGGGCTTCCTCGAGACCTACAAGGGCGAGGAGCAGAAGAAGATCGCCGACGACCTCGGCAAGCTCGGCGTCGACTGGAGCGACGAAGGGAACAAGACCGGGTTCGACGCCTCGAAGATCAGCGTCACCGTCGAGCCCTCGAAGGCGGGCGGCGAGGTCGTCGCGGGCGAGCCCCTCGAGCTGAAGGTCACCGTGACGAACAACGGCGCGGTGCCGCTGTATCGGCTTCGTGCGCAGACCAAGAGCGACGCGGGCATCTTCGACGGCAAGGAGCTGGTCTTCGGCCGCATCGACCCGGGCAAGTCACGCTCGTGGACGGCGCCGATGGGTTGGTGCGAGCCCGAGGGCTACAAGCCGGGTTCCACCGCGCAGACGCCGAAGGACGCGCCTCGCGTCTGCCGCGTTCCGAAGGACACCCACACGCGCGCCGACGCGATCAAGATCAAGTTCGAAGAGGCGCACGAGCACATCCCCGCCGACGCCGAGGTGAAGACCACGGTCAAGGCGCTGCCGCGCCCGTCGTTCGCCTACAGCTTCCAGATCGCCGACGACGTCGAGGGCAACGGCGACGGCGCCCTGCAGATCGGCGAGAAGGCCTCGCTGTGGCTGACCGTGAAGAACATCGGTCAGGGCAAGTCGTACGACACCGAGGCGAGCATCCACAACCTGTCGGGCGAGGGCCTGCTCCTTCGCGACGCGCGCTTCGACGTGTCGAACATGGGCCCCGGCGAGGAGAAGCGCGTGCGCTTCACGTTCGACGTGATGCCTGCGCTCAAGGACAACGAGGCGAAGCTCCAGGTCGCCATCCGCGACGCAGATTTGCGCGAGAGCGCGAGCGAGCGCGTGGTGATGCCGATTCGCACTGCGCTCACCGTGAGCAAGGGCAGCGGCACGTTCAAGGCGGAGTCCGGTCCCTACGGCTTGTTCGAGTACCCGAGCACCGCCTACAAGGCGTTCGGCGAGCTTCCGAAGGACGGCGTGCTCGGTGTCACCGGCACGGTCAACGTCGGCGGAACGGACTGGCTCCGCATCGATCTCGGTCACGGTCGCTTCGCGTTCGCGCAGAAGAGCGCGGGCAAGGTCGGAACAGGCGCGGTTCCGCCGCCGCCCAAGCCGGCCAAGGCGATCTCGTCGTCTTCGGCGAAGAAGGGCGAGGCGCCGCCGCCCAACGGCACGCAGCCGTGGCTCGACCTGCTCTCGCACTCGCCGCCGGTCATCGAGGTCGACACGCTCGATCTCGTCACGCGGACCGACAAGGCGCACCTCAAGGGGTTCGCGATGGACGGCGATCGCGTGCTCGACATGTACGTGTTCGTCGGCTCGCGGAAGGTCTACTACCGCTCGAACAAGGGCGGTCCCGACCCGAAGAAGGCCGCGTTCGAGCTCGATCTCCCGCTACGCCCCGGCGTGAACTTCGTCAGCGTGTGGGCGCGCGAGAACACCGAGACGTTGCAGCGGAAGGTGTTCGTCATCCGCCGCGACGGCCCCGCGGGCGAGCTGCTCGAGACCCCGAAGACCGACGAAGACGCGTTCGAGCTCCTCGGCGCCGACAACGGCAAGGACTGATCGCTGCCCAGCCGGGGGCCTGTGCCTGCAGACTGTGATCCTCAGGTGGGGTCGCCTGCCTGAGGAGCAGAAGGAGCATGGGCGAATGTGGGCAGCTGGTTCCCTCGTGGATCCTCCACGATTCTCGAACCGCGAAGCACTGCCCAAACGCTGGAATCGCTAAATCGTCGTCGGCTGGTTCTTTGCTCCATATGAAGGATTGACCGATCCTTGGGGGGACGGGAGGCTTCGAGAATGAGGACGAGGACGTTCGTTGGGGTGGCTTCCGTGTTCGCGTTCGTCGGTGCGCTCAGCGTCGCCTGCAGCTCCACGACGACAGAGGACACGCCGCCGTGTGATCCCGCGACCGATCCGTCGTGCACCACCGCCGAGGCCGGCGGTGACACGTTCGGCACGGGCGACGGAATCGGCGCCGACTCCGAGATCGACGCCACGGTGACCGACAGCGCGGTGCCCGACTTCGGCACACCCGACGGCATCACCAAGTACCCCGACGGCTCGGTCGTCCTCCCCGACGGCGCGGTGAAGCTGCCCGACGGCGCGATCATCACCGACGGCGGCGCCTACCCATGCGTTCCCGGCGGCACGCAGTGCACCGACTGCATCGACAACGACGGCGACGGGCTCGTCGACTGGCTCGATCCCGAGTGCACCGGCCCGCTCGATCGCGACGAGGGTTCGTTCTCGACCGGCATCCCCGGCGACAACAAGGACGCTTGCAAGCAGGACTGCTGGTTCGACGGCAACAGCGGCTCGGGCGACGATGGTTGCCTCTTCCCCGGCGAGTGTCTCCCCGGGTCGACCGACAAGACCTGCCCGTACGATCCGGTGGCCGCCGCCGATCCGACCAAGTGCCCGAAACCGAGCAAGGCGTGCATGGATTACTGCATGCCGCTCACGCCCAAGGGGTGTGACTGCGCGGGCTGCTGCGACGTCTACGACTCGGCGGGCAAGGTCTACACCGTCAAGCTGGTGAGCACCTGCACCACCGAGGCGCTCAGCGATCCGACCAAGTGCCCGACCTGCACCAAGATCCCCGACTGCACCAACCCCTGTGGGAAGTGCGAGTGGTGCCTCGGCAAGACGAGCCTCCCGCCGGAGTGCTACCCGCCGCCGCCGGATGCGGGCGTCACCGACACGGGTACGCCGCCTCTCGACGATGCGGGCATGCCGATCGACACCGGCACGCCGGTGGACACCGGCACACCGCCGCCGCCACCCACCTGCCCCGCCGGGATGGCCGTGTGCAGCCCCACGGTGCCGTGCGCCACTGGGACCTACTGCCTGACCGGATGCTGCATCAAGCCGCCGGGTTGATTCGGAATGCCACGGATCCGCCGAATGCGGGACGTGGGTATGAGAATTCGGAGGATTCATGTCGAGGAAGCCGTCGTATCTGGTGGCGGTTGCCGCCGCGTTCCTGATCAGCGGGGCCATCGCCTCGGCGTGCAGTGGATCATCCGAGGAAGCGGGCACGACATGTGATCCCGCGACCGATCCCACTTGCACGCCAGGCGAGGACGCCACGGTGCCGACCGCGGAGATCGGTACGGGCGGCAAGTACCCGCCCGGCTCCACCGTCTTGCCCGACGGCGCGGTCATGCTGCCCGACGGCGCGATCGTCGGCCCGGGCAGTTTCACCGGCTGCACCCCCGGCTCCACGCAGTGCACCAACTGCAAGGATGACGACGGCGACGGTCTGATCGACTGGCTCGATCCGGAGTGCACCGGACCCCTCGACAACGACGAGAACTCGTTCGCCACCGGCATCCCGGGCGACAACATCGACCCCTGCAAACAGGACTGCTGGTTCGACGGAAACAGCGGTTCGGGCAACGACGGGTGCCTGTTCAACTCGAAGTGTCTGCCGGGCTCCACGGAGCCGAAATGCCCGTACGATCCGGTGGCGGCAAAGGACCCCAAACAGTGCCCGCCGCCGAGCGAGAAGTGCATCAAGTACTGCAAGCCGCTCACGCCCAAGGGCTGCGACTGCGCGGGTTGCTGCGACGTCTACGACTCTGCCGGTGGCTTGCACACCGTCAAGCTCACCACCACGTGCACCTACGAGACGCTCGGCGACGCGACCAAGTGCCCGACGTGCACGAAGATCGCCGACTGCTCGAACCCGTGCGGCAAATGTGACTTCTGCCTCGGCAAGCTGACGCTGCCGCCGGAATGTTACCCCGCGACACCCGACGGCGGCACCGCGCCCGACGCTCCGCCACCTCCGCCGCCGGGCTCCTGTCCGGATGGCCTGACGGCGTGCAGCCCGACCACCCCCTGCGCCACGGGCCTCTACTGCCTCACGGGCTGCTGCATCAAGCCGCCGGCCTGAGAGCATCCGCAACGAGGACGAGAGCCGCGCGAAATGACCCGCGCGGCTCTCGCATTCTTGCTCAACGGAGAAAGACGACGCACTTCGAAGCGACACACGCGAGCCCCGTCGCGCAGCTCGCGGTCACGAGGCACGGCGCACCCGGGCCGCCGGGAGGAGTCGACGGAGGCGGGGGCGCGGCGGGAGGAGGTGCCGTCGTCGTCGCTGGCGGCGCAGCGGGTGGCGGCACTGGCGGAGCCTTCGGGCACGGCTTGTCGCCTTCGTCCTCGTCGTCGTGCTCCTTCTCGTGCTCGTCGGCGTATTCGTCGCCCGGCTCGTGCTCAGCCGAGAGAGCAACGTCGTCGTCGCGGTCGTCGCCGTCGTCGTCGTGCGAGGAGCAGAGCGTGTGCTCTCCATCGTCGTCGTGCGTCTCGGTGTCGACCTCTTCGTGGTCGGAACTGTCGGTCGACTCGTCGGCGCTCGAGCTCTTGTCCGCCGTGTCCTTGGTACCGATGCCGGGCGCCGTAGAGACCGCCTTCACGGAAAGCGCGCCGAGGTCCAGGACGTTGCCGGTGCGCATGTCGATCCAGTGGCCGACGAACTTGCTCGAATGGAGCTCGAGGTGCCCGATCGCACGCAGACTGCCATCGGCAAGCGTGTTCGCGATCAACAACCGATACGGCTGGCCTCCGGCGAGCTCCAAGACGAAGTGACCGCGAACGTCCAAGTATGCCCAGGTGCGGCGCCCGTCTGGCGTGATCGCGATCGCGCGTGCGTTGTCGAGGGATCGCTGCACGACCGTTCCCTCGATCCGCGTTCGGGTCGACGATGTCGTCGATTCACCACTTCCCGCACACGCCATCATCAGCACCGACATTCCAGCTGCACCGAGGATACGCCGCATGTGACACCCTCCGTTCCGACGAGCGTCCTTGCTCGTCACCCATGCTCAGTGGGGAGGAGGCGCGAAGAAGTTGCAGTCACGGCAAACTATTTCTGCGCCTGCTTCGTGGACGCCGACGGTACGGATACGAGCATGGAGGATCGACGCGCCCCTCGCGCGCCCTCCGACTTGGTGCTTGCCGAGCGCTGCGTACGCGGCGATCCGGCAGCGCAGGCGGAGTTGTATGGGCGTGAATGCCCGCGCGTTCGTGCAACGCTACGACGGCTCGTCGGCGCGAGTGCGATCGACGATCTCGTGCAGGAGACCTTCTTCGGAGTGTTCCGGACGCTCCGGCACTACCGAGGCGATGCGGCTCTCTCGACGTGGATCGATCGCTGTGCGGTTCGCGTCGCGTATGCATGGTACTCGCGCCGCAAACGCGAGCGCGACTCGGCGGAGGAGCTGCCCGAGACCGAGTCCAACGAGAGCTCGGCCGAGCAGCGTCTCCTCGATCGTGAGGCCCTCGCGCACCTCCACGCTGCGCTGGAAGGTCTCGACACACACCAGCGCGTGGCGTTCCTACTCCACGTCGTGGAAGAGCGACCTCTGGTCGAGGTGGCCGAGCTGGTCGAAGCCTCGCTCGAGGCGACGAAGACGAGAGTGTTCCGTGCGCGGCGCGCGCTCGAGCAAGTGGCGCGGCTCGATCCGATTCTTGCACGCTTCAATCGTCCCGCGCTGGCTCCGCAGAGCAGCGGAGTCCGCCCTTGTGTGAGGTTCGAAGAGGAGCGCCGACGCGATCGTTCGGGGACGTGAACTTGGTGGGTGGCCAGCCGCCAGCTACGCTCGATGGATGCGCAAGACGTTGGCCGTGCTCGCCCTCATGCTCGTGCCCGCGACCGTGCTCGCGGCGGCGGGTGGGCAGTACGTGATGCACGGCCCGTGTCGGGTGCGTTCGACGGAGGGATTCCCATTCGACCGCACCTACCAGCCCGAGGTCCACGCGAAGGTCAGCGGACCAGATTCCGACTTGCGCATCGAGGTCAGCGGCGAAGGCGTGAAGTGCACGCTGCGCGGCACGAAGAAGGGCTCGAAGATCACGTTGCCGGTCGGACAGAAGTGTCCGGTGCACGTCGTACGTGACGGGATCGAGGCGGATGTCGACGGCGTGTTGAAGAGCGGCAGCGGCACGATGACCGGGAAGGACCTCGCGCTCGTCACCCACTGGGACGTCGACGGGACCGTCAAGCTGTTCAAGGACACCAAGGTGAAGGGCATCGTCGACGCGAACGTGAAGGGCTCGCGCGCGCCCTAACGTCGAGTCCCGACGTACGCGCGCGCTTGCAGACGCCCCTTCTCTTCGAACGGCACGACCGACGGCGCGAAGCCTGCGTCGTCGAGGCGCTCGAGGAACGCGTCGGCTGGGTAGCCGCTCCAAACTGCGTATGCGCCGCCGCGACGCAGAGCGGTGTGGGCCGCGCACAGCCCGGCCTCGTCGTACAACGCCGCGTTGGTGGTGAACGACGCCCACTCGGGGCCGTTGTCGACGTCGAGCAGGATCAGGTCGAGGTCGCGCTCCTTGCGGATGACGGCAGCGACGTCCTCGCGCACGAGTCTCACCCGTGGGTCGTCGAGCGCTCTGCCCGCGAGGTGCGCGAGCTCGCCCTTCACGAGCTTGACCACGGTCGCGAGCTTCTCGACGACGATGACCTCGGCCGACGGCCCGACCACGGAGAGAACGCCCGCGAGCGTGGAGCCGAACCCCAGTCCGCCGACGAGGATGCGGCCGCCCGGCCACTTGCGCGCGAGCTCCCCGAACGCACGCTCGGTCCCGAGGACGGCGCTGCTCAAGATCGGCACGTGACCGATCATCAACTCCACATGGGTGCCGCGGTCATGCAGCGTCAGCGTTTGGCCCTTCTCGTGGAAGGTGCGGGTCTTCGGCTTCCTCGGCTGGGACACGCAGGGATTGTACCCCCCGCTCCTCGGCTCCGCGCTCAGGGGCGTTCTCCGGTCAGGGGGCGCTTGGGACTGCCATGAGGGCGACCGCACCACGTCTCCCGTCTTACACCCTTCGCTCGCCGATCCTCGATCGCTTGCGCGCGTCCGAAAACATGCGCCATAATTACGCGCATGGTTGGGATGGGCTCGACGCAGCGTTCGCTGTTCTCGCGTGCGCAGCTCGCGCAGCCCGAGCGACGGAAGCGTGGGAGGCCAAAACTGAAGGGGGCGGGCCTCCCGCACACCCGGCGACCGGCCGTCGATCCGCGTCGCCCGCACCACGTGACCATCCGGATGCGTCGTGGGGTTTGGAACCTGCGGAGCCAGCGCTGTTTTCGACCCATCACCGAGGCGCTGCGGGCCGTTCGCAAGGCGGGCCAGGGCTTTCGGGTCGTGCACTTCTCGGTGCAAGGCAACCACATGCACTTGGTGACCGAAGCCGACGATCGTCGGGCGATGACCCGCGGGATGCGCGCACTGCTCATTCGCGTCGCCAAGCAGCTCAATCGGGTAATGGGCGCGGAGGGCCGCGTCTTCGCCGACCGATTCCACGAACGGGTCCTCGGTACTGCGCGTGAGGTGCGAAACGTCGTGCGCTACGTGCTCGGCAACCACGCTCACCATCTCGCCCAGGTCGGCAAGGCGCACCTCGCGGCCGAGGTCGACGACTTCTCGTCGGCGAACCCCTCCCTCGACAGCCCGAAGGTCGGCCCACCGTGGTCACGCCCCGAGAGCTGGCTGTTGCGTGTAGGTTGGCGCCGCGTGTGACAATGCCTGTGATGGGCATCCAGCTCGAAGCGGTCACCCAGCCCGGTGGGGCGGCTCCTCCGCTGACCTTCCTCCAATCGGGGTGGTGCGAGGAGATTGGAGACGAGACCGCGCCGAAGCTCGACCTGGCCGTCCTACTCACGGCGGAGCGCGGCCGTTGGCCACGGGTTCCGAGCCTCGAGGAGGTCGCGAAGGATTGCCCGATCCTTCGCGTGCGTCGTGGCGGCGCGGTGGTGGAGATCACCATGCCGCTACTGTTGGCGGTGTCGCGCGCGGTGCAGCCGCTCGTCGTGAAGGCGGCGGCCCGCGCAAAGGCGCCACACGACGCTTCTTGGCAAAGCGTCGTCGCCGGGATCGATGCGTTCTGCATGGGCATCGAAGACGGAACGATGACCTGGAGCGAATTGGGGGCACGCTGGCAGCGGCAGGGAGCCGCGTTCGCCCAACGCCTCGCCCAACGCCTTCCGCCCCAGCCGACCGAGATGAACGCGGTCGAGTTCTGGGAGCGAGTCGCGTCTCTTCGCGCACGCGACACAGTTCCGCGGCGGCCTTTTCGTGATGCGACGGACGAGCAACTGCGTGGGTTCTTCGGTCGGCTGTCGCGTGTGCTGTGGGAGCTCGATACGCCCACTGTGGCGAAGGCCGTTTACGGGGACCTCTCGTACGTATCGGTCGACGACTTCCTCGATGCGCGCTGCGCAATCGCCCTGCGCGGCCCTGCAGCCGCGGCCGCGGCGAAGCTTGGTCTGGTTCCGAGCAAGGACGAACGTGCCGAGTGGCTGGTCGAAGCGTGTCACGGCGAGGCCGAGGAACGCGGCTTGGAGCTGGCTTCAGCAGTGGGCATGGAGACCGGTTCGAATCCGGCGTGGCGAGAGACCCGCCGCAGTTGAGCTGGTACCTTCCACTCGCGTGCGCCTCGGCGCTCCGTGATCACTTCACCGGAAACATCCCGACGTACGCCTCGGCGATGGCCTTGTTGCGCACTGCATACCCGGCGGTCGTGTGGTGGATTCCATCGCTGAACGGCGCAACGCCCTTCGCCGCGAGCGACGCCCAGTCGAACACCTTCAGGTTCGGCCACCGAGCGAGCGCCTTGGAGAGGGCTTCGTTCCAGAGCCTCATGTTGTCGTTCGCCCACGAGCCGGTGGTCTTGGTGGTGAACGTGTTGACCCACATCACCGGTGCCTTCGCCCCGGGATCGATGGCCTTCATCATCTCGTCGATCGCTTGGGCGCGCGTGTATGACGCACCGGCGGCGACGTTGGCCGTGTCGTTCGTGCCGAGCGCGACGACCCAACACCCGTTGAACCCCGATTTGACGAGGTCGAGGGCCGCTTGTTTGCCGGTCTTCGGATCGGCAGGGAGCTTCTGCAAGATGGCTCGGCCGCCGTACGCGTCGAGTTGCGCGGTCGCCCCCGCATCGACGTAGGCCGTACGCATCGGCTCGAGCGTTTGCGCCGTCAGACTGTCGCCGACGTGTGCGACGAATCGGCAAGGAGCCGAGCCGGCTTCGGAGGTCGTGTCAGCGGAGCCATCGAACACGTTGCTGTCGACTTGGACTGCAGTGTCGCGTGCGACCTCCGTGTCAGCGCTCGAGACGGTGCCGTCGCTCGCCTCGGCCGCCGCGCGATCGGACGCGGAACAAGCCGCCGTCAGCCACGTGAACACCAGCAGGCTCCAACGCACCCCAAAGATGTAGCACGCGCCGAGTTCGTTCTTCCGGCGAACGTCCGCAGCGTCGTCCAAGCCTGGTCAGGCCACGCCAGGGAAGCTCGAGGTGCTGATGCTGCTCTGGCCGGCCATGAGGCACAGCGAGAGCAGGGTGACGTCGTCGAGGTGGTGTTGGGGCGTTTCGTCGAGTGCCGCGAGCAGGGCGCGGTTGACGGCTGTCACGTCGCCCGACACCGCACCGAGGATTGCGGCCACCCGTGAGAGGCCCGGGCTCCGATCGTGGTTGAGTCCTTCGACGACGCCGTCGGTGGACAGGAGGACGACGTCGCGCTCCTCGAGCACGAAGCGCTGCTCGTTCCAGCGCCCCTCGGGGACGAACCCGAGGGGCACACCGGCATCCTCACCGTGGATTTCGACACGGCCTCCGCGACGTCGGACCAGCGTCGGAACGTGACCGGCGTTGGCGATCGACACGGCGTGTGCGCCGAGATCGATCACGAGGCACTCCGCCGTGACGAACGCGTGATCGGGGAGGTTCGCGATGGCGAACGCGTTCAGCGCGGAGAGGACGTGGCTCGGGCAACCGGCCGTGGCCGCGATCCGGTGGAGCTCCGCGGAGATGCGCGACATGACCAGCGCCGCCGCGACCCCGCAGCCCGAGACGTCGCCGATCACCACCACCGCTCGACCGCGCGAGTCCATCACCAAGTCGTAGAAGTCGCCACCGACGTCGTGCGCCGGACGGTAGGCAGCGGCGATCCGGAGCGGACCGATCCGCGGTGGCAGCGAGGGAAGGAACCTGCGTTGAACCGCACGCGCCTCCTCCAGATCGGCGTTCAGCTCGACGCGCCGAAGCGTGATGTGGCGGCGAAGCTCGAACAGCGCCAGCCCATATTGGCCGGCCATCGCGACGAGCGTTTCGAGGTCGACGGGCTCGAACTCCGGTGCTCCGTACGGGCGCTCGATCGCGACCACACCTGACAACCTGCCGTGGACGATCATCGGCGCGAGCAGCTTCGCTCCGCGGTGCCTTCGCGCATCGCTGGCCAGCAGCTGCGGCGTGCGGAGGGAGTGCAGACTTGGGGCGTCGACGAGCAAGCGCACCGAGCGGCCGTCGACCACGGAGACCAGGTCATCGGCGGTTTCCAGGAACGAGGTCGCGCGGGCGTCGGGTGCAAACAGAACCTCTACTGCACGCTCGAACGCCGCCTCCAACTGCCCTTCGTCCGCGAGGGTGCCGAGCTCGGCAGCAAGCCGCGTGAGGGCGGAGAGACGGGTGCTCCGCGAAGGAACGTCTCGGCCGTTCATGAGGGAACCCTGGTTCTGCAGCGATTGCGGCTTCCGCGCGCGCGTTGCCGTCCGTGCGATCATCATCGGCCGCGAAGACGTGAATGCGCGCGCACCGCCACGGGCGGGGCACGAATCGTTCCCGACGGTCTCGTCGATTGGCATGGCTGAAGCAATCGCCGGGGCCGTGGCCAATTCGCACCATCAGCTCGCGTCCGAAGAGGGACTCCTTGGGCTATCGCACGCAAGGAGCGCCACACTGGCTCGCGCGTGGGAATCGCTCGCACGAGACGGCAGTCCCTTCCTCCGTGCCGTTCCCATGCTCCTCCAGGCGCCCTTCGCGCCCGAAGGCGAGCGCCTCGTCGCGTTGGCCCGAAGCGACGGCGCGCTCGTCGGCGTGTTGCCTGTCGTTCTCCAGGGGCGAACGCTGCTCCCCCTCCGCAGCGTCCACAACCAGCACTACGACTTCGTCGGCGACCTCCCGGCGGCGCGGCGAATGCTGGACGTGCTCCTCCACGACCCGCGTTGGGACGTGATGTCGATCACGGATCTGCCCACGGATTCGCCCCTCGTGAATGCCGCACGAGAACGAGGGGCACGCACGCATGCGGGAGTGCACGAGCACCGGCGTTCGCCGCAGCTCCAGCTACCGCACTTCGAGGAGCGACTGGCCGCGAAGTTCCGGGCGAACCTCCGGCGCTGCGAGCGTAAGCTGCCGGGCCTGCGCTACGAGCGTATCCCCCACTACGAGCGCGCATCGTTCGCCGACGCCCTGCGCATCGAGGGCCTCGCGTGGAAGGACGCGGCGGGCAGCGCGATCGCCTCGGATCCCGGTGTCGAGCACGCCTACCGAGCACTCTGCCGGTGGGGCTCGCTCCATGGCCTGTTGTCGTTGCACTTCCTCCGGGTCGGTGACCGTCGCATCGCCGAGCTCATGGCGTTCGAGCACGACGGCACGCTGTACGCGATGAAGCTCGGCTACGACCCGGAGTACGCGGGCGTCAGCGCGGGCCAACTCATGTTGTTGCACGTGGCCCTCGATGCCGAGCGCCGTGGCCTTCGGGTCCTCGACTTCCTCGGACGCGACGACGTGTGGAAACACAAATGGACGGAGCAGACGCGGAGCTTCGTGACGCTCGACTTCTATCGGGCGACGCCCAAGGGAATCGCGCGTTGGGTCGTGCAGGAGGAGCTCAAGCCGCAGGTCGTCGCACTCGTGCCTCGCCTCGTCGCGCTCGCGCGCAGGGCACGAGAGCATCACCCCGTCTGCCAGCGACAGACCACGCTCGCCGCGCACCCGCCCCTCGAACGGCTCATCTACCGCAGCCAACAGGGGCTCGGCATCCGCAGCGGCCTCGCGCGGCTGCGGAACCCGCCTCCCCCTCCGGGCCCGCAGCTAGGTCATCCGTCGCGCCACGTCGCCGGCAGTCTCGTTCGCGTGCGGGAACGCGAGGAGATCGAGCGCACCCTCGATGCGCGGGGCCGGCTGCGCGGCCTGTCGTTCGTCCCTGCGCAGTGGGACTACTGTGGCCGCGTCGTCCGCGTGCAGCGGCAGGTGCTCCGCATCCTCGACGATCGAGGGAAGTTCCGCGCGGTGTCCGGGACGACCCTGCTCGAAGGCCTCGATTGCGGAGGGCCGACCGGGACCGCCGGATGTGGTCGGCACTGTCCACTCATGTTCCGCGACGAGTGGATCGAGTCCGTCGACGGCGTCGACGCGAAAATCCCGGAGGCGCCCGCGGAGCCCAAGGTGTGGGCCGAAATCCGCAGCGAAGCGGAGATCCGCGAGACCCTCGATCGCCGCGGTCGACACGACGGCGTGATGTTCACCCCCGACATCGCGGCGTTCGCCGGCAAGCGACTCCCCATCAAGGGCCGCCTCGAGACCGTCTTCGAGCACGAGCAGTGGTTGTCGCCCAAGGCACCGGTGTTCCTCCTCGACGGGGCGCACTGCTCCGGTTCGTGCTTCGGCGAAGATGGCCCCTGCCATCGGGCGTGCGCGCTGCTCTGGCACGCTGATTGGTTCACGGACTCGTCGAGAACAGACCGAGCCCCGAGCCCTCGGTGATCTTCTGATACTTCGCGTAGGCCTTGCCTGCGGCGATGCGCATATCCGCGGGCTTGCCGCCATCGACCCACGCGCGGAGCGCTGCCTCGGCCGAATATGCCTCGGCCGAGAGGAGGTTGGTCGTGCCCACCCACAGCGGCACTTGGGCCTTCTGCAGCAGGGGCGAGAACCATGATCGGCTGAAGCAAGCGACGACCACGGCGCCGCTCGGACGATCGCCGTTCGTCGCCGGTACGACCGGCGCGGGGCCGTCCATCAAGCCGTCGTGACCGACGAACGCGATGACGTCGGCCCGTCCACCCGCCTCGAGGTGCACCGTGGTCGTTTCCTTCTTCGGCGTGACGTCGACGTCGACCGCGAGGGCACCGGCCGTGTATCGAGCGAAGTGCTCGAGGGCCAGGTCCATGCGCGCGCCGTCGTACGCGTCGGCCACGAGGTAGACGTCCTTGCGCACGAACGCCACGCGCTGGAGCACAGCGCTCGATGTGGGCTTGGTCGACACGTCGAGCTCGCGCCAATCGGGCGATCGGCGAAAGAACGTGCGGAGGCCGAAGCCAGCGCCCCAATAGAGGTTCTTCTCGAGGTCCTTGCCGTCGCCCAACGTCTTGGACACCGGGACGATGCCCTGGTGGTCGTTGTCGCACAACGGAACCAATACGTGGGCGACGCGAAAGGCACGGGGTGCGCGCTTCAAGGCAATGGGAGCGGCCGGCGGCGCGCCCCTCGCGAACGGTGCGAGCGACACGCAGCACCCGACCAACGCGAAGACGGCTCCTGCACGAAGCGGGCTCGACATTCCGATTATGACCGGCCAATCGGTCGGACCTTGGGACCTGACATTACGCAGGCCCCCACGTGGTCGCATCACGTGGGGCTCGTAGAGTTTCGGCCGTGCCCATCCGCCGGCTTGGCCTCCTTCTCCTCGGCTCTTTTTTCCTCACCGCTTCATCCGCAAAGGCCGCAACCCCGGAGGGTGCGCGTCACGCGCGCGACTCGGAGGGGCTCTTCTGGTTCATGCACATCTCCGATACCCACATCGGAGCGAACCTCATCGAGGGCCCGAAAGCGAAGGAGCACCTGCAGTTCGCGTTGAACCAGGCGGTCACCGTCATCAAGCCCAAGTTCGTGTGGAACACCGGGGACTTGAACGACGGCTCGGGGAAGATCGGCGTCGGCGGCACCGGCATCCCGACCTCGGGTCAGTCGCAGACGCAGTGGGATTGGTACAAGGAGATCTACCAGGCAGCCGGGATGTCACTCGGCTTCTATTACGATCTCCCCGGCAACCACGACGTGTACGACGACGAGGGCTCGAAGTTCTATTTGAAGAACTCGCTGTGGGGCGCGGCGATGAAGAAGACCTGGATGGACTTCGCCGTCGACACCAAGACCGGCGACTATCGGTTCTTCGGGCTCAACAGCACCAACGACTACTTCAAGCCCCTCTCCAACTGCTGCCCGGGGTTTCTCGACTCGGAGATCGCCGAGCTCGGCACGTGGCTCGGGAAGAACGCGAGCGCGAAGCTGGTGTTCGTCGCCGCCCACCACTCGCTCGACGGCAATGGCAGCGAGCCCACCCGCAACGCCGACAAGGTTCGCGCGCTTCTCAAGGTGCACAAGGCGTTCTACCTGCACGGGGACGTCCACGAGTACTCCGAGTACCTCGACTCGGACTCGATCGTGGTCAACGAGATCGGGTCGCTCGGCAAGGGGGCGTTCGACAACATCGGTATCGGCGTGGTCGATCACGACGCGTTCGTCTACCGCGCGACCAGCACCGACAAGGCGTGGCCACTCGCGATCCTCACGACCCCACCTTCGGAGAACCTCCGCAACACCGGGAAGAACCCGTACGCCTATGGCGTCTGCAAGGACCGAACGAACAACCCGTTCCGCGCCATGAGCTTCTCGTTCACTCCACCGACGCGGGTCGCGGTGAAGGTCGGGAGCCTGCCCGAGGTCGTGATGAAGCCCGTCAAAGGGGTCTTCGACTTCGCGTACCCCGTGTGGCAAGCCGACATCGACACGCGCTCGCTCACCGCCGCAACGACCAACGTGAGCGTGACCGTCGAGGCCGACGGCGCGACCAACACCCATCAGATCGCCGCGAAGCTCGTCGCCGGGCCGTGCTCGCCGCTTCCGGGAGATCCCGTCGAGCCGTCCGACGCAGGCGTG
>Ga0208492_1000679_pt1 | contig 26645 bp, 28 predicted proteins | sample Subbioar_CSW14AB_FD_184820 | JGI IMG/M metagenome (GOLD analysis project Ga0208492, IMG submission 184820) | Serpentinite rock and fluid subsurface biosphere microbial communities from McLaughlin Reserve, California, USA - CR12Mar_CSW14AB (SPAdes) | ecosystem: Environmental > Terrestrial > Deep... | reverse complement strand
TAAAAAAGACAAAAAAAGCCTCAAAAGAAGGCGAAAAGAGGCCGCTGCTTCTACTCAATACTTGGCCGATTTATTGATATTCTGATGCGGTTGCCCTGATACACCACAGCTCATTTAGCAGTATTCCGGTTTAATAAACCCCTTCTATTACTTTTTTATATACTTCCACCTGCTGATCAATATTTTTATCCAGTTGATAGTTTTCAAATGCCCTTTCATAAGCATTTTCGGTCATCGAATGGTATTTCGAAGTGTTAAGAACAAGTTCCGTTATTTTATCCGCGGTTTCTTCCGCATTATCAAAATCAACAAATAAAGCATTGTCATTACTCCCAATAACTTCAATAAAACCTGGAGTCCTGGTAACTATCAATGGTATTTTTGAGGCCATGGCTTCAACCAATGAAACGCCAAAACTTTCATTTCTCGATAAATAAATACACATGTCAATTTTTTTCATGAGTCGGGGGATCTCCCCGGAATTGACCCAACCTAAAAAATCGATCATGGAATCAACACCCAGCTTTTTTGCAAGTCTTTTCATTTCGTCCAGTTTTGAGCCGTCACCGGCCATGATCAACCTGAGTTTATATTCCGTGAGCTTTTTAACGGAGCGGGCAAAAGCGTCGATCAAAATTTCAGGCGCATAAATGGATTCTATCTTTTTAAAGCAGCCAATACAGATTTCACTGCCCGGTGCATACTGAGGATCAGCTTTAACGGGGAACATTGTAAAATCTATTCCAAACGGAATAACTGTAACTGATTTAGTGGTATACAGGCTTATTTCTTTGGCCATAACGTGGCTCGTAGAGATAATCCTGTCAGCTTTTTTAAGATTGTACTCAATAATCCACCTGTTTAAAATGTTCTTTTTAGGGAAAAGGAAAACATCACTTCCCCAGGCAGTGATAATATTTTTTTTTGAGCCCACAAGAAGGGCAAGTAAAGAGTAATTGGTAATAAAATGTGAATGTACCAGGTCGGGATTAAATTCCCGGATCAATTTTTTTAACCTTCGGTACAGCTTCACGTATTTTAAAACAAGGTTTTCACTTTCAGTCTCCGGGAAATACACCGTTTCGAAATCCTCATACCAATTATCATTTAGTTTTGGGCTGTTAATACTAAACAAAGCCAGCTCTATCTTTTTATTTTTTAAAGCCAGGGCCCACTTTTTTGTATGAGAAGAATTAATATTTGCAACCAAAAGAATCCTCATACCGTCTTATACGCATCATTTTTAAAGATTGGTAAATGTACTAAAAAACGACTTTAATAGCATTCCGGGAGCTTTATAGTTGATTGCCATGCTCAAGTATCAGGGCACAAGCTTCTTCAAAGGATCCAAGGCCTCCGGAATTTCAGACATCCGTATAGATCTGGAATCGAGTTGCGCGAAAACGGAGAGATTTTTAGTATTCGTGTTTACGGAAACGATATATTAAAGTAAAATTGTAAGTTTTATACGGAAAATCCTTTTGAGCAAAAATTAGTTCATGATTAGATCAGGCAATGCTTTATGAGAGGCATCATAAAAGGCCAGTTCGTGAATAGTGACCTTTACATCCTTAATGATGGGAAAAGCGCTTAAAAGATCCATCACCTCCGTTTCATTAGCTGCCGAAATAAACACCCAGACATTTTTTCGCTCCATATCCAGGGAATAACTCAGGATGATCTGTTTTTCTAAAAGGTCATTAACATGTTCCTTTTGTTTCGGAATGATGTCATAAAATTTTTGGGTGAAGACATCAGGTAATGTTATATGTACTAAAAATACATCTTTCATTCAAAACAAATTTAAACTAAAAAATAAACCCTTTTACAAGGATATTAGGTTTATTTTGTCCCGAAACAAATAAAAAACGGGTCATGAGACCCGTTAAAAAATTGACGAATATGGGCTTAGCTGAAAGGAATAACCCTTAACCCTGCGGTAAATGAATATAATTCAGGACCTTTTCCGGATTGGAATAAGGGCGTGAGGTTATATTCACCGAAAAATGTCCAGTTCTTGTAGCCAAGATTCACGTGCGCTTTAGCAGCAAAAGGACTCATATTGTAGCTGTCTTTTCTAACATTTGTTGTTTCATTCTTCCCTTCCATGAGCACCTGTTTTGTACGGGAAGAGATAAGGAACTGGCCTATAACCCCAAAGGCAATGTGAAACGTTTTTTCAGGATCGTTACTTGTATTAAACTCAAGCAACAAGGGTACCTGCAGGTAAGTACAGCGAAGTTTGTTTCTTCTGTAGGAATACACATCTGTTGAGTCAATTACTCCCCAGGTAAAGGAACTGTCAGGATCTAAAATTGTTTTATTTGCAAGTTCGTATAAATGGTAATCAAAGCCAAAACCAGTCACGATCTTAAAATTATTATTAACAAGATTAATCTGACGTTCGATAAGATTGAACTGGAAATTAAGACTGCGTCTGTAATCCAGGTCCATATAACTGTATTTGTCGGGAAGATTAATGTCTCCACCCTGGTTCATAAATCCATTTACACCCATTGAAAAACCTCTCCAGTGTTTAAAATCTTCTGCCGGATCTTCCGAATCATCGTCTTCATCATCATTTAAATCTCCTATAACGAGTATTTTCTTACTTTTCCAGTTAAAAAAAGTGGTGTCGCTGTCTGATTTACCTGAATTTGAAGATAAGTCCTTAACGCGGGTGACATTGGCGGCGGTACTAGTTTCTATTGTTACATCTTTGGGATCGCCCTTAATTTTTATATCGCTGGCGCTACTGGCCGTTGCCCGCAGCTTTTCAGTAACATGTATCTTTGCAGTGGCAGCTCCTGAGGTCAATAAAACAGCTTCTTTAGCAATTAAATTGTAGCTCCTGAGGTTTGCGGCGCCTGAGACTTCAGCATTGAAATAATCCGTAGTTCCTGAGAGCACCAGGCTGCCAGCCCCGTCCTCAATACATTTTATTTTTTTAGCCTCTACCTTAGCATGTACTTCGGCAGCGCCCGAAACATTAAAGCTTAACGAATCTGTTTTAATGGCATTGATTGATTTGAAGTTTGCCGCTCCTGAGGCTACAAGACTCTTCAGCTGATTATTTTTTACATACACAAACAATTCCGAGTGCGAACGCCCCTTGCCTGAGATAACAAGAGTTGAATTTTCAACGTGGGTCTCAATGTTTTCAAGTTCATTTTCCTTACCTTTAACTATCAGGCTCAGGGTATCGGAGGTCGTATAAATAACATTTATGGCGCCGGATAGTTTGATCTTATCAAATGCCGGGATTGTTCTCTCCTGGGTTTTTTGAGCGCGGCAACTCATAAAAGTTGCAAGGAGAAGGATGGATAAAAAAGAGGTCTTGGTCATATTCTGATATTTTTAATTTGTTTGATTTTCTTACTCTGTAACAACGTTGTTTGTTTGAGAGTAAGACGCTAGTGTTTCTAAAAAAGTTACAGGTTTTAAATTATTTTTTCCCTACGCTGAAAGAATTAAAAGAAAGGCGGTATTTATTTTCGGAATCTTCCTGTCCGTCGATGGATTTAACTCCCATTTTATTAGCTTGTTTTGCCACTTGTACGGCGCGTTTCCATAATCCTCCTTTTTTATTTTGTCTTTTTGTTCCACTAAAGTCGTCTTCTCCATCAAGATCATATGAAAGGGTTAAAAAATTCTGCCTGTTTGTGATACTATCCACGTTATTTTCTTTTTTAGCAACTGCCACAGCAATTTCAGTTTGTTCCGTCGTTTGAGGTGTTTCTGTTTTTTCCTCTTCACTTATGTGGGCAATTTCTGGCTGTACGTTTTCTGTCGTTTCCGGTATGTCCTTTTGTTCTGAAGGTTGTAGCCCTGGTTTTATATCATTCCTGGCCAGCTTTTTTTCACCGGTACCGACATTGTCAACATTTACAGGCAGTTCTTCCTGTCCCGGAGCTGCAACTGTTGGATTGTTTACAGGAGCTTGTTTATCTGATCTTGTTTCATTTTTTTTAGACAAGCCGCTATCAATTTTTTCTTTCGAACTATACTGCCTGTAAATAAACGCCATGCCAAGCAAAAGCAGAATGGCAGCCGCCATAAGGCCTGCACTTCTTAAATTGAATAAAACAATAACCTTGTTTTCTTTTTTAAGCGCTTCTTTATCCGGGTAAAGAAGCGATTGATCAGCTACCAGTATCGTTTTTGAAAAGATCTGGAGTTCTTTCTGTAAGGCGGGATTAGAACCAAGTTCCTTTTCAAATTCAGTTTTTTCACTGTGTGTTAATTGATTTTCTACGTAAGCAATGAGCTTGTTATTTAAAACCAGGTCATCGTCTGTTTTCTGAAGTATCGCTTTAAAATCAACCACAATTAAAGGTTCAACTGCCAGAATTGTTCTGCGGTATAGTTCCAGGTTATTTGCTAAAACCTTGTCCTCTTTAAGTTTTAATTCGAACAAAGCGCGTTCTTCAGAAGAAAGTCGGCCCTCCAAGTAGTTTAAAAGCTCTTCGTCTTCTACCCCTGTTTCTGGTCTTTTTAACGTGTCTTTAAAATCCGCTGACTCTTTTTCAGGGGGAATATATGGCAAATCAAAGTCATTCAGATCTATTTCCAGTTCAGGATGTTCAAGTATAAACACTTTTAAAAGGACAAGATCCTCCGTTGCAAGATTACCTTCGCTGTAATCAAGCAAAAAAGCCTCGTAATTATGCAGATCTATCCTTTCCATCAAATAACCGTCTCTACTTTGCCAATATAATTTTTTAAAAATGTCCTTGCCCTGAAAATATACACTTTCACCTGGCTCTCAGATAGCTGTGTGATCGCTCCTATCTCGGCATAATCATATCCTTCATAATCCCTCAATAACAATACTGTTTTTTGAATTTCAGGGAGTTGTTCCAGGCCCTTATTCAAAACCTCTTTAAGATCTGAATATTGTTTATTGTGACTGTGCTGATTAAAATCAACCTCGTTAAACTTTGCCTGTTTAGCGTCCTTCCTTGTATAGTCTACAAGTGTGTGATAAGCGGTTGTAAACAAATACGTTTTTGATTTTGTCGCGTCAATGGTGTCAATCCTGCGCCACATTTTTTCAAACGAATCCTGGACGATGTCTTTGGCCACGTCTTTATCTTTAATATGCTTTAACACAAAGCGGTAAACACCATCAGCGTGCGAATCAACACAAGTATTATAGTCGGATAGGTTCAACTTCTTTGGTGTAAGACGAAATGTGGCCCAAAATGTTACAGAAGTACCTTAATTTTAACTTACTGAAAATGAGCAAATTAATTAAACATTAAAGCTTTTTATCTTTTCAGAATTTGTAAGGAAGCGGATAAACAATTCGTGATTTTTTTCGGCGCCGGCAATTTCATAGGCGATAATAAGATGCTGATCAACTTTTGTATAATCTAACCAGACAAATTTTAAGTGATAAGACTTTATCGTTTTTTCAATTTCTGCCCTCAGTTCAAGATCATTGTTGATTGTGATCCTGTAAACCATCTCTTTATTATACCTGTCGATAAACTGTTGCACCCAGGCAAAACCCAGTAGTATCATCAGAACGGTTACCGTTACTATAATAGCCAGTTCATACTGACCAATTCCACAGGCCATTCCAACTGCGGCGCTGATCCAGATCACAGAGGCTGTAGTTACCCCCCTTACGCTCACACCATCCCTGAAAATAGCTCCCGCGCCCAGGAAACCAATACCGGTAACAATATTCGAAGCAACCCTCGACGGGTCTGTTTTTCCGCCGATAATAAAGGAGATGATGGTAAAAAAAGTGGATCCCAGTGTAATTAAAATAATAGTCCTGAATCCGATATTCCTGCCTTTGTATTCACGTTCAGCGCCAATTGACGCCCCAAGGATCAAAGAGACAATGAGTTTGATCGAAGTATCATAAAAAAACTGATAGTCGAAGTGCATGGAAAATTAATTCAGCTGGTTCAACATTTCTTTCTCAATTTCGGGAGATTCCCACACAGCTTCAATATCAGGCCGCGCCATGATTTTATCCATGATATCCTGCTGTTTGTTTCCTTGTCGTAAAGCGGTACTGTAACGTATTTTCGGAGTAAAGGTCACCATGCTATATAAGGGAACCCATTTATCCGGGTATTTTTGCGAAAATTTCGCTTCAATTTTTTTCTGAAGTAAAAATTTAGGGTCTGCTGTCCTGTCGCGCATTTCTATAAAATTTCCTACCGCCAGGTCGGCAATTGCATCCGCATCAGGCTTTCGTAATGTCTGATATTCCGATAGAATAGCTGGCCAGTTTTCTTTATGTTTTTCAATTAAATCATTAAGTACAACACAATCTTCAAAGCCGCAGTTCATTCCCTGCCCATAGAACGGTACAATGGCATGGGCCGCATCGCCTATCAGCGCGATCTTATCATCGAAGGTCCATGGGAAACATTTTACTGTAACCAATGAGGATACCGGATTAGTCTTAAAGTCTTGTATCAATGTTGGCATTAGCGGTACCGCATCGGGAAACTCTTCATCAAAAAAACGTTTAACCTGCTCATCCGTTTTTAAGGATGCAAACGATTTTTCTCCCTCAAAAGGAATAAATAAGGTGCAGGTAAAATTGCCATCTGGGTTGGGAAGCGCGATCATCATAAACGTACCGCGTGGCCAAATATGCAGGGCGTTTTTCTCCATCATAAATTTATCATTTTCACCAGGAGGAATGATAAGTTCTTTGTAACCGCAATTGATATAATGCTGGTTGTATTCAAACCGGTCGCTTTGCAACTGCATATTTAAGCGCGAAGCGGCAAAGGCCCCGTCAGCTCCAAAGAGAAGATCAGAGGTTGTTTCAACTATCTCCCGGGTCGTATTATCTTCAAACGATGCTTTAACTGTGCCACGTGAAATGTTCGCACAGCGTTTATCAAAATGGATTTTAACATTTGGTTGAGCCTCGGCCAGGTCCATTAATTTCATGTTGATCTCCGCCCGTGACACGGAGTATATTGCCTGGTTATCCTTTCCATAGGGCTGGTAAGCGGTTGATCCATCCTTATGATGAATGTACCTTCCATACATCGGGATGCCGATCTTTTTTATTTCTTCCGCAATTCCAACTGCTTCCAGTCCTCTCCAGCCCCTGTCGCTTAATGCAAGGTTTATTGAACGTCCCGCGATCAGGTTCGTTTTGCGCATATCCGGCCGGCGTTCATAAATATTAATCTTATATCCTTTTTTTGCAAGGTAAAGGGATAAAAGAGATCCCACTAAACCTGCTCCTACAATAGTAACACTTTTACTCATGCTCCAAATTTACTAAATAAAAATTCTTCCAAACCTGATTTTTATTTGGTACACTTATCCCCTTTAATCGTCAAAAAGGGTTAATAAAAATATACAAGGGATCGTTCTGCTTTAAGTATATTTCGTAATTAAAATAAAAGAGTCATGGAAAAATTCAAACGTATTTCTAAGATAATAAGGTATTTTCTGATCGGGTTTGTGGTTTTGTATCTTTTTCGCCTGACTTATGGGTACACCGACCCAAACATGAAGGGTTTTGAAGAGAATGAATACATAAGCGATTACCTGAGCAGTGTTGAGTCGAAAAAAAACTATGCCAGTTCCAGTTGGAAGCGCACAAAAAGTTTCGAAAAAGTACAGGGAGAACCGCAGGTGGCATCTGAAACTCCTAAGACCGGTGAGCAAAAGTTTGAAAAGATAGCTTCCTTAAAAGCCAAATCAGATAGATATGAACAGGATGATAAAATTATCAGGGAGAAGGTAAAGAAATACAACGCGCTTATCCAGTATGAACATAACCAGGGAAATCCGGGTGATCGCGAACTTCATTTGTCGATTGGGGTGCCTCCCGAAAACTTTGACACTTTCCTGGAAGAAATGAAAAAAATTGGAAAGCTGAAATCCATGCAGGTGACTAAAACCGATAAGACCAATGAATACCGAAGTCTTAACGCACAAAAAGCTTCACTTGAGAAAATACGGAATTCCCTTATCGACCTGAAAAATAAAGACGGAAAGATCGATGAATTTATCGCGCTGAGTAACCGCATCCTGGAGATTGAGGAGCAATTACAAACACTTGGCGTTTCTTTGGGTGATTTCGATTCGGAGAATGAGTTTTGTACTGTACAGTTTACTCTGGCCGAAGGCCGCTTCATTCCCATCAGCTTTATGCACCGCCTGAAAGTGGCCATGGAATGGACTATCAACTATTATTTCATTTTTACGCTTATCGTACTTTTTGCTTCCGGCGCAGCGTTTTTTATGGTGTGGATCTATGACAAAATAAAGAGCAGGAAAAATTAGTGCTCCTTTTTATATTTCCGGTTCGTCAATTCCGTAATTCTTTCCTCGGCATCGGCTATGTGTTTTGGTGCGGCCATTTTGTTACCTTTGTTTTATGCTAAGGCAATTCGAATCAAACATACTTAAAAAAGGACTTTTCAGCAAAAAGGAGAACATTGTCCTTGCGATAAGTGGAGGTGTTGATTCTGTGGTTCTGGCGCATTTATTAAAAGGAGCGGGGTTTAATTTTTCACTGGCGCATTGTAATTTTAAACTTCGTGGAAAAGAAAGTGATGGGGATGAAAAATTATGCGAACAACTTGCAAAAAAATTAAAGGTTAATATCTACAGAAAGTCATTTGATGTAAAAGCATACTGCCGCGAACAAAAAACGAATGTTCAACTGGCAGCCCGAAAATTACGCTACGACTGGTTTCACCAACTCGTTAAAGAACAGAAAATCGCATATGTATTAACAGCCCATCACGCCAATGATGTTGTCGAAACGATCTTTATAAATCTTTTACGTGGAACAGGGATCAACGGCCTAAAAGGAATTCCTGAAAAAAACGGCCACATCGTACGTCCGCTTTTAAATTTTACAAGGGAAGAGATTGAAGCCTACGCAAAAAAAGAAAAGATCGTTTTCAGGTTGGATAAAACTAACCTGGAAGACAAATATGAAAGGAATTTTATTCGCTTAAACGTTATACCTCTGTTGAAGAAAATAAATCCAAAGCTGGAGGAAACTTTTATCCGGAATACAACAAATTTCCGGGAGGAAGCGGAGATTATAAAGGATTATATGGAAGATCGTTCTACGGACCTTATTACACAAACACCCGGGCTGGTCTTTATCAATAAGAAAAAATTAAAGCACGAAAAATACGCCCAAAGCGTTCTGCATCATCTTGTCAGTGGTTATGGATTTAACGTTACGCAGCAGAAAAATATTTTAAGGAACCTTGAAAAAAATGCTCTTCCGGGCAAGGTATTTAGATCCGCCACACATCAACTTTGTCTGGAAAGGAACGATCTTGTGATCAAACCTCTTGCACAGGATAAAGAGGCTGCGATCAGGATTAACTCGCTTTCTGAACTAGGCAAGCAGGAACTGTTAAACCTTGACGAACTACAGGATTTTATACTTCCCCAAAAAAATGAGCTGGTGATCTCAAAAGACCAGTTGATCTTTCCCCTTACATTAAGAAAAAGACTTACCGGCGATAAGTTCAAACCCTTTGGTATGAAGGGATTTAAGCTGATCAGTGATTTTTTACGGGAAGAAAAGCTGGGTTCTTTGGAAAAAGAAAAATGCAGGCTGTTGGTTAATGGCAATGGTGATATTTTATGGGTGGCAGGATACAGGAGTGATGAACGTTACCGGGTCGAAAGCACTGCAGCTAACCTTTTAAAACTAACACTCGTTGGATAAAGCGGAAACATTATTTGAAGAAAAACAGTACCTGGGCCATAACCGGTTAAGTATGGTGATCAGGACCATGCTCGCTTTGTTCTGCTTTTTGGGTTACTACTGGAGCGAAAACCCAAAACCGGTGCAGGTTTCCTTTGTTAAGATAGGCTCCTATCCTATCCAGAATATCAGCAATTCGGGTCTTATTTTTTTTATTGTGGGTACCAGCATTCTTTTGTTGAGCGCTGGTCTGACTTATGTACTTCATATCCAGACAAAGGTTTATAAAGGGTATATGATCCTTGATGGTTTCTGGACATCGCGTAAAATTAAGATCGATCTTAGTAATATAACCTCTATTCGCAAAAGCCGGTATAAGAAAAATATATTTCGCCGGGCGGTATACAATTTACACAATATGGGTGTCATTAGATTTTATACCAGCGGCGATGACTTTATTGAACTTGTTGACAATGCGGGATTTACCTATAAAATAGGTAGCCAGAAACCCCAGGAACTCTATAATGTCCTCAGAGCCGAACTGAAGCAAAAACAGTAATTTCACCTTGCTTCTTTGATCGCTATATTTTAAATTTGATATAGAGTAATAAATCCGGTATTAACTTAACCCCCTGATCTATGGTTGCTACAGATTTTGAAAAAATTGAAAAAGAGAGGATAGAGAATTTAAAATTCCCTTCCTCTGAGGTACTTCCTGATCCTGCGAAAATTAAAGAAAGGTCGTTGGATCTTGAGCGGGCGCTTTCACTTGGTAATCTTGAACACTCCAAGATCAAGATCTATTTTGAAGACGAAACCTCCTGTAAAGTGGTTGAAACTACAGTATGGGCAGTCACCGACAAACGCGTGATTCTGAAACAGGGTGTTGGTATTCCAATCAACCGGATACATTCAGTAAAGTCATAAGCTTTACAATTACAATTACAAAAGGACTTACAAAAATAAGACTGTCGAACCGGTCTAAAATTCCACCGTGTCCCGGCATTATATTTCCGGTATCTTTTACACCTGCCTGTCGCTTGAGCATGCTTTCCACGAGGTCTCCGATTGTGGCCAGGATAGGGACAGCAAATCCTAAAATCATCCAGAGCGTCAGGCCAGCATCCAAAATATAGTTAGCGACTATATAACCCGATCCAACCGTCATTAAAATTCCAAAAATAGTACCTTCCCAGGTTTTTCCAGGAGAAATACGCTCGATCATTTTGTGTTTCCCAAATAAGCTTCCACCCAGGTAAGCAAAAGTATCATTGCTCCATATCAACAGAATGACACCAAGAATGATATCAGGGTCAAATTGAAAAAAATCGTGTTCATGATTTGTAAAAAACACAAGATGATGCAACATGGCAAATGGAAGAACAGTATAAAGGACACCAGCGATCGTGAATAAGGCATTGTGAATGGGCTTGTCTCTTTTATTAAATAAGGCTACTGTAAAGATCAGAAACGGTAGCAAAAGCAAAAACGACCAAAGATTAGTATTAGGATGAATAGCCCTTATATAACTGATATTAATAAACGTAATGTATACCAGTGCCCCACTCATAAATCCTATCCATTTATATGGCTGAGCTTCGAGTTTTTCAGATAATTTGTAAAACTCATTCAAACCCATCATGGCCACCACAAAAAAGAAAATGCTAAACGAATAGTAATTCCATAAAAGACAACCCAATAAAACTACTACAAATACAAGAGCTGTTAATGCGCGCGTGCCAAGTGTCTTAATGTTTAATGCCATGAGATCAAATTTTTGTCCGGTAAAAATAGAATAAATTTGTTTGTATTTTATTAACGAAAAGGATAAATAACACACTATATTGATGCGGTTAAAAAAACTATTTTTGCGCCCATGTTTGATCCGGCATTTTTTATTACCATATTAATTGGTCTTTTCTCACTCATAAACCCTTTGAGTGCCTTGCCTATATACCTGGGCCTGACACAGGATGAGAGCGAAGAGGATAAATTACGGACACTTAAAAAAGCCTGTTTATATGTATTGGTCATTTGTCTTGTGTCTTATTACCTGGGTGTTTACCTGCTTCATTTTTTCGGGATCACTATTCCCGCTTTGCGCGTGGCGGGCGGTTTGATCATTTTCCGGTCGGGATGGCAATTATTAAATGTGCAGCACAAAAAAGAATTGCGCGGGAACATTAAAGAAGAAATGGATAAAAAAGACGACATCTCCTTTTCTCCACTTGCTATGCCATTACTGGCGGGACCAGGCTCCATGTCATTCCTGATCACCCTTTTTTCAAACCGGAGCGGCAATGTAAACGAAGCTTTTTACCAGGACATATTCGCGATTACGGCAATTGTTCTGGTGATTTTCTCCATCTACTTTATTTTTAAGTTTGCTCCCAGGTTAATGAGGTATGCCGGGCAGTCCGGTTTAACGGCACTTTCAAAAATAATGGGCTTTATTGTGATCGGGATCGGTGTGCAGATGATCCTTTCCAGCCTGTCTACCGTTGTAAAAACCATGTATCTTGATCTACATCATTAATTTTTTCCGTTGCACTTTGTTTTATTTTATTTAGTTCCGGTCCATGGATTCCTCTCGAGATGGCTTCTAGTGTCGTGTCAAGGTTAAAATGTCGGGGTAACCCTGGCAGGTTTAAACGCTGTTAGCCACAAAACCTGCCTGGATTTATTACAAAATTGCATTGACACGACACTAGTCCTTTTTCACCAGGTTCAAAAATTCCAGGTAAAATAATTTCATTTTAGTGTCAAATACATCGTTGTGGAAGATAGAGATCATTTCCCCATTATATTTTTTCACCTCGTTCACGATAGGATTCGCCAATTCGATCAGAGATTTATTTTCCTTTTCATGAGCAAGCAGGTCGTTTTCGGTGATTGAAAAGGAATGGATGGTAAGCGAGCTCACCGATTCGATATCGAGGCTATACCATTTGTAAGGATAACAATAGGAGGCCCTGAAACCATTATGGGCCGTATAACCCATGGAATAATCGGCAAACAAGCCCGCCTGCAGCAAATCTTTATAGGTCTGCGGGAATTTAAGCATTGAAAAATGCTGGCGGCTTTTTGTAATAAGCTTATGCGTGATATTCCCAAGACGGCTGGTTTCAATCTTTAATTGTCTCAGGTTGTTATTCGAGCCAAAGGAAGGATGAACCCCTACCATGGAGTAATCTGCCAAACGCTTAATTAAGGATTGAAACCGAAGATCTGAAGAGGAATGGTTTTTGTCATTTGGGCCATAATCGCCCAGCAAAAAAAAATATATGGCTTTGGTGCCGGTTTGTTTGTGCGCGTCGATCAAAAAATCATAACAGTCAAAAGGATCTTTTTCTTTTTCAAGAATGATCCGCATCCTCTCTCTCATCTTTTTAAAGCTTCTGTCGGAAATCAAACCGGCAATACTTCTTACAAAACCCTTGTGTTTGTATTTATAAACGTTATCGATATCGATCGTAGAAAGAAAATTATATTCTCTACCGGTGAATGTAAGCGTCGGGAATTTTTCTGAAAGCAGTTTTTTAAACTCGGAGAGCCATACATTTACGAGTGGATAATGAAGGAACTCGTACTGGTAGGCAAGACTGGATTTATAACTAAAGCGGTTGTAACTGTCTCCCTTATATGGTAAATATTCTTCATACCTGGAAAGCAGCCAGAAAGCGGCACCCAGCAGATCGAAAGGAACAGAACCTGTGGAATTCTTAAAAAAAAGTTTTTCGAACTGGGCATTGGTGTTCACCTGTAAATGATAATCACGAATGCCATGATCGAAAAGAATAGTGTGCGGCTTAATATTAAAAGCGTCTTCATAGAGAAGTTCAGAATAATTAAGCTTGGGGGCTTTATATGTAGTAAATTCCTCGAGGTTGTTTGTCACCTTCACACTAATGCCCATAGCTTCGGTTAACAGGGTCTTTAGAATGTAAGTCAACCTGTTACTGCCCTTCTCTGAATATACAAGCATTGAATTGATGACCCTAAGTTAAAAAAGCAACACTAATTAAGAAAGCACAGCGCAGAAAGTTATTGGAAAAAAGGTGTTAATTGCTGCTCATGACTTAAAAGGCCGGAACATAGGGTAAAAAAACAAGGAGTCCGGCGACAATTGCAAATATGCAGGCAATCAGAACAGAACCTGCCGCGACATCCTTGATGTATTTAATTTTTGGATGCCGTTCGGGCATCACCAGGTCGCATAGTTTCTCCAGCGCTGAATTAAACATCTCGAGACAGATTACCAGCGTAATGCAGAGTAAAACAGTTACCCAATCTGAATTTGAAATATCAAAAAAGAAGCCAAGGCCAATTACCAGCAAAGCAATGGCCGCGTGAAGCTTAAGGTGCGTCTCCTGCCTGAAAGATTGGGCCAGCCCCGAAAAAGCATATCTAAAAGAATTAATCCTGTTTTTAAAGTATTCCATTACGTCCCTCTTCTATCCTTTTCTTAAAGGATGTATAAATTTCATATATTAAATATAGGAAAATTGTGAACGTAAAGGTGATGGAAAGTGTTTCCTTATAGTTGTTGCTGTCAAAGACAGAGTAAAACATACGCAAAACAAGATCATCAGGATTTGAAATGATGTCCCAGCTGTTAAACCGCAGGTATCTGCCAAGATAAATGCCATATCCGTTGGACAGGATTACCAGAAACTTCACGCAGTTAAACAACCAGACTGACCTGAAGAAGGGTTCCAGTATTGTAAATAGCTTTTCTGTGGTGACAATAAAAAGAATGAGGCCCAATAACGAAAAGCTGAGAATCAGTATAAGATCAAACCACATAGGAGCGATCAGATTTTTTGAAAGGTGGAAAAGGTCGGTACAGATATAAGGGACGTTCGGGAGGAAAAGAACTGTAAGGCCGATAATACAAAATTGCGCTTTACGGGTTTTAAATGCCTCGTAGTTACTTATGATCAAATAAGGGATCCAGGCCAGGAGAAGGTTCCAGATCAGGAAAAGAAAAGCATAGTGATGTGTTTTTAAAGCGCGTACTGTTAAAAGCACCAGGCAAAAAGCAAATAGCTTTAATATATTGGAGGTTCTCATTTTTTATTGTCTTGTTAAACTGGCCATGATGTTTCTGTCTCTTAAGTTCTGGCTTTGCCAGTCACTTTTGTACTCTTTCAGGTAATCCTTTATTTTCGTTTTCATTAGAGATCTGAATGTTTTTGAATTAAAGTTGTATTGGGAAGTTTCTTTGTAATTCCTGAGATACCCGTTAACCCGGTTAAAATCCTTATCCTTTGTGACCTTTAAGAGATCAGGAATATTTGCTTCTGAAAGCGAAAAAAGATAATAAAAATCAATTTCGCTGAGGGGTTTGTTGTTCAGGTTGTACCGGGTGATCAATACATCCCAGTTGAGTGTGCAGCTCAGCGTTAGGAAACAAAACCAGACTGCGAAATTGCTACGAACCAAAAACCAGTTGGATTTTTCCTGCCGTATTTTTAAATAAGTAACCGCCAGGCCAATAGCAGCGAGAAATAACCACACATATACCCCTACTCTTTTATAGGTGAGGTTATAGTCATGGATGTAAAATTGGTTACGGCAGGCTGTAGAAAAGAGCATCACCAGGTTCTGGATAATCCAGGCGCAAACCAATAATTTTAAGATCCGAGAATTTTTGATGGATTGAAAATTATTGCGGTACAAAAACATGATCAATACCGTTGCAATAACGATTGATAGAATAGTCAGTGAAACTCCGTTGTGTACAAAATCGGAATGGCTGATCCCTTTAGGTAAAGCTCCCTTTAACCAGATCGTATTAATATCCCCCCAGTTCAAAACGATGAGCATCAGGTTTAAAAAAGCAAAGAGCAGGATGCCAGCCGAGATCTCCGAGCTATGTTGACTTTTCCTGTCGGTAGCCGCGGGTGCATTGTCGAGGGCCAGTCCTTTTTCCCAGGAGTCAACCTGGATCAATGTCCGGTGATAAAACAATCCATACAGGATAAAAAAACCAAAGACCGTAAAAACGACCCAGGAAAAACTTATAAAATTAAAGTTGATCCATTGGGTATTACTTTCAAACAAGGGGTTGGAATTACGGTATAGAACAAAAAACAAGAGACACAAAAGGGCGACAATAAAAATGGTGAAAAATTTATAGGTCTTTTGCTGGCTGTTCTCTTTTTCGTCATCCTTCTCCGCCCTGGCAGAAGCATCTATAATGGCATAAACGACAGAGCTTGCAACAGAATAACAGGAGAAAAGAAAAGAAAAAATGGCTGAAGTTGCAGTGTCAAACGAATAGGCAGAGAGCAGCAGTAGGCCACAGATATTCGTCAGAATAGCAAGCACACTTGAGTTAAAAAAGATCGCGGATGAGGAAACCAGGCACATAACCGCTGCGAGTAGCCATTTTCTTTTGTGAAGGAGACTTTTATTCCGGATCAGAAGAAAGGCCATAACTACCAGGTTGAAGAGCAGGAAGTTTATTCCCGCATTCTGCTCATAGAACAAATAGCTGTAGATGGCAGTTGTGGCAATTAAAAGACTGTCATTTGTTTTACGTATCGTATCCTTTTTCTGATTTACATTTTCATTGATATGCGATGTCATTTTTTTGTAAGGTTTAAAATGGATAAAATAAGAGAGGAACACATGAATAAAAAACCGGTGAAGAACAACATGTAATTGAATTGTAGCGGCGTATAAGTTGCCATGTCAGAGAATAATTGTTCAGACGAGAGAACGGACCAGGAACTATTTTGTTCGTAGGTAAATGCAAGGTAATCCCACATAAACGAAACAATACAGATAAAAGTTCCTGTGATCATCATCCACCAATGGGTAATGGAAATAAAATAAAAACCTTTTTTTTCGGTTTGCCGGATAATGAAAAGGGCGCCGGTGATCATAAGCACACAAAGTATGCAGGGCGCCCATACCGGTCCCACCCAGGGAATGGGAACCAGGAAAAGAATATCCCAGGTAACGAGTGACTGCGGCCAGCCGATACAGACGTATAAAAACACATAATAAAAAAGGTCCCAGATGGCAAAGGCAAATACAAAATAGGCGAAGCGTTCCAGTTTTGTTCTTCCTGCAAAAATACCGGCGGCTATAAGCATAATTATAGTTGCCACTTCACGAAAGAATTCGACCCTTGCAATACGAGGATCAATAGGCTGTAAGGGGAAATTAAAGCCGTTTTTGTAGTAGAGCTCGCGCAGGTAAATGACTACGGCGCTCTCTAAAAAACTCATGGCAATTGCGAAAAGGCTCATCCATACGATTGTTTTTTTTGTACTATTCATGATCAATTTCTCCTGATTGTGTTTTATTTTCTTTAAAAAGGGAAGTTCTTAACTCATCAAAATTCCGGACCAGAAGTGTTTTCACGTCAAGCCTGGAAAGATCCATGCATCGTTTGCCGCGGGCATAGGAGGCTTTGAAGTAATTCCATTGTTTGGGAAAGACAAACCAGGCGCCAATTGAAGTACCAAAGGAAGCTATAGAGGTTTTACCGTTTCCCCTGAGAAAGAATTGCAAGGCCACTTCGTCCTTGAGCGAGGTAGAGTAACCGAACAGCACATGATAGAGGTCATGAGATTCCGCACGGGCGATCGGTTCCAGGCGATTCCTCTTTAAAAATTCACCGAGGGTCTTCCCTGTGCTGCCTTCCGGGAACTTCAGAAGATCGGCGGTGCGGATGTTCCAGGCCTCTTCTTTTCTACCAAAATTAAATACGATGGGTCCGAGCAGTTGTGCCGACCAGGATGAGATCTTTTCGTGGATCTGCCAAAAAAGATTTGGCTCTTTGTCAAATTGTTCTGTAAGTGATTTCATGATGTTGAGGGTTTAATTTTTGGATGCGTGTGTAGATGAAAAATAAAAAGAGAACGCCGATAAGGCCAAACGAACAGTCGATCAACTGATGAAAGAATGGAATGTTCCGGATCGGCCCACAAATAAAAGTAAGTGGAAGAATGGCTCCGCACGCCACCATACCGATGATTAAATTGACTTTGTATTTTACAGGATCGATGTATACCGGGATGAAAAAAAGAGCGATGATCATATGGGCAAAAGCCAGCCAGTCAGTGTCGTATAAAACAAGATCCGGTGTCTGTGAAATGGCCAGATATATTTTTTCAATCCATGCTGTCATAAAGGAAGGGAAAACCTCTTTATGGAGAAATAAGAAGTCAATTTCTGTCCTTAACGGAAAAGCTGTAACCCCGCTGAGAACTAGTAGTGCAATAAAAGCTACCAGCACTACCCTGATTTGTGTGATCGTGTTTTTCATAGATTTGATTTTAGTAAGTTGCGATACAATTAATTTCTATAAAAAGTACTTTGTATTTCAAAGTAAAAAAGCAAAAAAATATCAATCCAGCTTTCTAAGCAATTTTTCAAGAGCATCCAGGTGTTCTTCAAAAGCCTTGACTCCCATTTTAGTCGCGCTGTATGTTGTTAAAGTCTTTTTGCCGACAAATTCCTTTTTTATGTGTACAAATCCCTCCTTTTCCAGGGCGGCGGAATGGCTCGCCAGGTTCCCGTCCGTCACCTGGAGCAAATCCTTTAATGTATTAAAATCCACGCTGTCATTCACCATCAGCACACTCATAATGCCAAGCCTTACCCTACTCTCGAAGGCTTTGTGCAATTTATGTATATTAGGATTAAGCATTGGCTAACTATTAACTTTTCACTTCACCCTGTCGTATTTGTACCACATGATCGCGCCGTATATAATATGAAGGCCTCCAAAACCGATAGCCCAGAAAAGAATTACATGACTGATGTAGAAGCTTGATATGAGTCCCAGCAGTACCTCCAGGCAGCCCAGATAACGAATGTCATGAATGGTGTATTTACTTCCGTTAACCAACGCCAGTCCATAAAAGATCAACATGGATGGACATACAAATGCAAGCGCAGAAAAACCATGAAGTAACAAGGCGATACAAAAGATCCCACCCGCAACAAGCGGGATCAGCATATTAATTAAGAGGCGAATAGCTGTATGATCGAACATGGTTTGACCATTTTTACGGGCTTTCCGGCTGGACATTATAAATGCGGTAATAAGAGATGCGGCCAGAACTACGGCGCAAATAATAAAGCACTTCAAAATAGTGTCGAAATATACATCCTGGTCATAACGCGCATCATTAACAAGATATTCATAAACTACCTTGTGGCCAAAGTAGGCTCCGATAAGCGCATAAATTCCTGCCAGGATCCCGGACAAGCCGCTTAGCGACAAAAAACGGGTGGATTGTTTCATCATCTGACGAATGTCCTGCAGGGCCTCGAGTTGTTCTTGATTTTCTGTCATTGTTAAAGTACTTTGTAATGCAAAGTTATGGTAAGTTTTTGAACCTGCAAGTTTTTTTTATTTTTTTTAGCAAGGGTTTTATCAACAGGTAATCCCTGAATCAGAGTTTCCAATATCCCACTGTTGATATTAAGTCAGAAAAACAAGCTTTTACAGGAAAATGAGTTTTACTTTTAAACAAATAACCACACAAACATGAGCGATATTGCGCATTACTTTAGCCCCGTTAAGTCAGAAGATATTTTAGGCAGCTATCCTTTAAAAGAAACTCAGTTCGGCAATTTGTTTTCCATTCACGACAATGCTGGCGGTTTTCCAGACCTGGATTCTATTGATATTGCGATCATTGGTGTAGCTGAAGACCGTAACTCGGCGAATAACGATGGCTGCAGGCTCGCCCCTGACGCTGTGCGCGCCTACCTGTATAAACTGTATGGCGGAAGTTTTAGTATGCGCGCGGCTGACCTGGGTAATATTAACCCCGGTCACTCCACCGAGGATACTTATTTTGCTTTAAGAAGCACCGTTGATAACCTGATCCGCAGGAACATTCTTCCCATAATTATCGGAGGGTCGCAGGACCTGACCTACGCACAGTTCCTGGGATACAAGGACCTTGAACAGACCATTAACGTGGTGGCTGTAGATAGTGTTTTCGATCTGGGAAATCCGGATGAGGACATTAGTAATACATCTTATCTCGGGAAGATCATTTTGTATCAGCCTAACTTTTTGTTTAATTACAGTAATGTCGGCTACCAGACCTATCTTGTTGATCAGAACAGCCTGCAGATGATGAACCGGTTGTATTTTGACGTGTACAGGCTTGGACAGGTAAGGGATAAAATTGAAGAAGCAGAACCTATTATCCGGCAGGCAGATATGATCACGTTTGACATGACAGCCATTAAACATTCAGACGCACCAGCCAACCCCAATGCTTCGCCCAATGGTTTTTATGCGGAAGAAGCCTGCCAGATGATGCGTTACGCAGGAATGAATGATAAACTCTCTTCGCTTGGAATTTATGAGATCAATCCTCAATACGATGAAAGCGGGAAAACAGCGCACCTCGCCGCCCAGATGATCTGGTGCTTTATGGATGGGTACTATAATCGCAAAAATGATTTTCCTAACCGTACAAGTCCCGAGTATACACGTTTCCACGTGATTTTACAAGACGAAAAGTATGAGATCAATTTTTATAAGAGTAAAAAGAGTGATCGCTGGTGGATGGAGATCCCCTACCCGCCACACAAGGATTTAAAGTTTGAGAGGCACACTTTAATTCCATGCAGCTACAAGGATTATGAAATGGCAACAAACAATGAGATCCCTGACCGCTGGTGGCAGACCTATCAGAAGTTAAGCTGAGGAAAAAATGGTTCTGGTCTTTTGTTTCTTTATTTTGCTGTATTTAAGAATTAATGCCTGATTATAAGCTTCACACCTTCTTTATGTATGTTATTTGCGGTTGGATTAATTAACTGTAAATAATATATTCCTTCCGGTAGTGATAAGGTTTCCATCTTATATAATCCATTTCCAACCGAAGAAAGATCCACGTTTAAATTTTCTCCAAGACTGTTCACCATGGAAATTCCGCCGGGTTCATTTCCAGCACCTTCAATGAGAATAAAAGTATTTGAAGGATTAGGATAAACTTTCAGCAAAAGCTCTGTTTTCGATCTCATATCAATGGACACAACCGGTGAATAAGAACTCTTATGGTCCAGATCATATTGATGGAGCTGGTAATAAGAAATTCCTGGCAAAGGTGAATGGTCCAGTCCGGAATAAACATGTTTTATTAAAGAATTTCCAGCACCCTTTACGCTGGTGACAGTTTCCCAGGTTTCCCCATTTGCCGAACGTTCAATGTCAAAATGCTCATTATTTTTTTCTGAAGCTGTTTCCCAGTCTAAACAAACCATCCCGTTACACTCAAGAGCTTCAAACCTTAGCAACTCAACCGGTAAAGGTGTGGTACCGGCGGCTGAGGCAATGGTAATATATCTTGTCGCGCCTGATGCAATGTGTGTGTTCCCAATTCCGGTAACCGTAATAACGGGGCTGCTATAAGAAAAACTAAGTCCACCACCGGCAGCGTAAGTAATGGCATTTGAAAAATCACCATCATCATCCACAAGTAATCTTAGATCTGAGATATTTACGCTTCCTAAAGCTGCAGCCGACGATAATTTTATATCCATGTTGAAAGTGGAAGAAAAATTGGTATTTGTGACCAGCCACTCCCTGCTCAACCTTGAAAATACTGAGCCTGGCTTTTCCATGGCTATTCCTGCCAGTTTTCCGGTGTTCGCTCCCATAATTACGTAAGAAACATTGTTCGCGAATGAACCTGCATTCGCGCTATTGGACGCAGCGAGAGAAGAAATATAAACACGAACACTGTCATCATAATTATGAGATTGTTTTTGATTAAGAAGGTTATTGTCCTCGCGCCCAATTCCAATAATGTTATTATTATAAGGCGCTGCTGTTGTGAAAATGGTAGTTCCCGAAGTATTTACATAACTGGTACTTAATGTAATTCCATATTTTAACGCAAGATAAGAATTTACCTTATTGACGTTTGTAGCGCTTAGACCCGTATTGTACACTATTACTTCAGCGATGTCACCGTAAAAGCAATACTGCGTTCCGCTTCCCAAACCGGCCCCAATATAAGTGGATCCATTATCACCAACACTGCCTGGCGTATAAGCATCTGTTCCTTCTGTGGTTCCATCCTGGAAATACTGAACACTATTGGCTGTTGTACCGTTCCATATACCGGACATTAAGGTTGGAGCTGAAAGGGTGGTTGCGTTGGCAACAAAATTTGTGGCATAATCTCTTACCCAAAAACCAAAAGAAGTGTTCCCCGAGTTCAGGGCTGTTAATCCATACCCCCCACCTGTCCAGGCCGTACTATTAGCCTGGCCAAGTATAACGCACCCCCATGTATCATTTCCCGTTCCGGTTTGTCTTGCCACCCCAAAAACTGAAATACCCGTAGCGGTACCTGCCACGAGATCCGGTACATTTAGGAAGTTATCCTGGCCATTAAAAGTGAGCATCTCATTATAATTAAATCCGCTTGTATTCTGGGCAGGTCGCCGGGAAGCAACTGTTTGCGTAGCATGGAAGTTATTTCCACTTTGATCATTCCACTGACTTACATTTCCACTCGCAATTGTTATTCCCAAATTGCCATTGTACCATCCTCTTAAATTAGCTGAAACACCACCGGGATATTGAGAATAGCTTTGGAAACTTAATAAGATGAGTATGCAGATATTTTTCAATTCTGATTGGACTAAAGATTTTCAGAGTTAAAATTATCTAAAGGGGAAGTATCGGAGAAGAAAGAAAAATTTAAAAAGACTAATGGTTTTATTTAGATGACATTTCAAAAACGGGCCAGTAGGTATTTTTGAGATGGCTTCCTGTAATCTACCGAATGATACATGCAAAAACATGAAGAGACTTAGAAAATTATGTTGATACGGGACATTAGTTTTCAAGAATTTTAATTTCAACCCGCCTGTTTATTTGTTCATCTTCAGGCGTTTTTTCGAATTTGATCTTCGGGTTTGTCCGGCCGTATCCCTTATATGTCAGTCTTTTTTTGCTAATGCCGTTTCTTATGAGATAATTATAAATAGCCTTTGCCCTGTTTTCAGAAAGTTTCATGTCCTGGGCATCGTAGTCAAATCCATCTGCTTCCTCTAAAACACAGCAGATATGTCCCTGTATCTCGATTTTAAGATCGGGGTGTTCTTTTAAAGTTGCAAGCAACTCTTCAAGAACAGGAATGGCAGATTTCACAAGCATATGCCTTCCGGGTATAAAATTTAATCCTTCAACTGTATAGCTTTCTCCTTTTTTGAGTTCTTCAATGTTTTTAAGGATTCCCGGCTTCTCACTCTCTTTGGGAATTTCCGGTTCATTTATTTTCAAGGAATCATGGACCTTGTTGTGGCGATTTCCAATTATTTTCCGCGTCGGTTGTTCAGCAACGATTATATCCACTCTTCTCTCCTTTGGTTCACCTTTTTTTTCTGCATTAGCGACTGAATGCGTTTCACCAAAACCCTTGCAGGCTTCAATATTTATTACTGTGCCGGTCCTGGAAACGATGTAGTCTTTAACTGCCACTGCGCGCCTAACAGAAAGGTGCTGGTTATAAATGTCCGTATGAAGGAAATCAGCGTAACCATAAATACTGATGGTAGCGTTTTTTGTCGCGAGGGCGGAAGAAAGAGAGTCTAAACGCTGTTTATGGTCATGGATATTGAATTCATTGATGGCGAAAAACAGACTAAGTGTGTTTGTCTGCGCATTTGTTGCAACACATAAAAGCAGGAGATAAAAACAATAAATTTTTCTCATCCTTTAATAACTCGTTAGTACCTAAAAGATACACGTTTATTCTTTGATCTGGTTCAGGTTGCTGCGGCTTCTGCTGTATAGGAAATAAACCAAGATCCCTAAAACACCCCAGATCACAAAAAACACCCATGTTGCAGGGCGGACCTGTGTCATCAGGAATAAATTAAAAAGTACTCCAAGCGTTCCAACCAGGTATACGTAAGGTGTTCTATACGGCCTTTCCAGTTCAGGTTTTTTATGTCGCAGGATCATTACCGCCACACATACCATTGCGAATGCTAACAGGGTTCCCATGCTGCACATTTCGCTTACCTTGTCAATTGGGGTCAGCGCGGCTACAATCGATATAATTGCGCCTACCAGAATGGTACTTTTGTGTGGTGTTTTGAATCGCTGGTGTAAGGATTTAAAAAATGCAGGCATTAATCCATCTTTCGCCATGCCAAGAAAAATCCGGGTCTGTCCCAGCATCATTACAAGCATAACAGACATTAAACCCGCTGTAGCCGCAATGGTAATCAAAAAAGTAGCCCACTTCAATCCCACACCACTAAATGCAGAAGCCACCGGAGCTGTTTTATCAAGCTGGTCAAAACGCACCATTCCGGTTAATACCAGTGAAACCAGAATATACAGGATCGTACAAATTACAAGAGAGGCGACAATAGCAAAAGGCACATCTTTTTTGGGATTGATCGCTTCGCCCGCCTGTGTCGACACCGCGTCAAACCCAATATAAGCAAAAAACACAATGGTTGCCGCTGTAAGCACACCTCCAAAACCGAAATTAAACTTGCCGGTCGGCTGTCCTGCCTCGTCGAGTATTGGCACCTGTTCAGGAATAAATGGAGTCCAGTTGTCAGTATTGATGTAAAATGCTCCTGCAACGATCACAAATAAAACCACGGCGATCTTAATAATCACGATCACGTTGTTGGTGCTGGCGGCTTCTTTTATACCCTTCACGAGGATAGCCGTTATTACCCAGGTGATCAGGAACGCGGGCAGGTTAAATACAAGACCGGAGAGATCGATCGAAGAATAATGTGTGGCAAATTTCTCAAGTCCTTCACCGAGTGCAAAGTTTTTATAATCAGTAAGGGTCACAAGACTTTTTACATGTGCTGCAAATTCAGATGTCGAAAAATATGCTTTTAATTGCTCGACGGTTGTCTGCGAATTTTCAGACAGGTAGCTGTTTACCGCGTCAACCGCCTTTGCGGAGTTAAGTTTGTCTAAAGCCGTTGCTTTGTCCGAAAGCAGGGCAAGCGGCATTTTTATCCCGATCAGGCCCAGGAATTTGGTAAAGTACCCACTCCAGGCAACAGCAACCGTGGTTGCCCCCATCATATATTCCAGGATCAGGTTCCAGCCAATGAACCATGCAAATAATTCTCCCACGGTGCCATAAGCATAAGCATACGCCGAACCTTCCACAGGAAGTACCGATGCAAATTCAGCATAACACAGGGAGGCAAAAAGACAACCGATTCCAGCAATAACAAAAGATAAAGCAAGGGCCGGACCTGCATAATCATGAGCTGCGATCCCGGTAAGAGTAAAAATACCTCCCCCAATAATTGCCCCAATTCCCAGGGAGGTTAAACCCCATTTTGTTAAAACGCGTTTTAGATCACTCTTTTTCATATCGGCCTCAAACGCCGATACCGGTTTTACTCTCCAAACTGACATATGTTTTTAGAATTACTTTAGTATATACGTCCAAATTAACTAATTTAAGTTCGAATAACCAAACCCCCGCCACAAAAGCAGAAAAAAAACCTTTCGATAATTCCGGGAGTTTTTTTCGCTTTGTGGCGGGCCTGAAGTGAAACTGCGCAGCGATTTCAACATAAGAAAATAGTGGAAGGTTCGAACTTGGGAACCTTTTTCCCGCGACAGATCACCCCTTTTGTTTTATTCAGTGTCAGGCTTTTAAAAATTCATTAAATTTTACCTGCACAATTTTGTAACCTTTTAACAAAGAGAAACTTTCTTAGTCATGCAAAATTTTACGATATTTGCTGTATCAGTTTGTTTAAAAAATATCTTTTTGCACTGATCGTAAGTTCTTACGTGATTACAGTCGTTGGTATCCCTGTGTATTACCATTATTGTGGCGGTGAACTGGAAGAAATCAATTATGTTCTTAAGAGTTCGGGTTGCTGTGGTGGCGAAGAAGATGATTCTTCAGAGTCGGATAATGGTTGTTGCAAGGATGAGAACCTTGTTTTAAAAAGTAATGTTGATTTTACACTAAAGGGTTTTAACGATTATACTTTTGTAAAAACGTTCAGTGAAGTGTGTTACATCTCTTTACCATTTTCCATGTCGGTTCATGAACTCAAATCTCTTGTTTCTGATGTTTATGCCGAATTTCCCCCACCTAAATTACAGCAGGATCTTGTAATTTCTACCTCTGTCCTCCGGATCTAGGATTTGTTTGCTCCAAACAACTCTTTGAGAGTTTGTAAATCAAACAATTTCTAATCTAATCAATTTAAAATAATGAGAACACTACTTATTGGAATTATTTCCCTGTTCATTTCCTTATCAGCATTTGGTCAGGATAATGCAGTTAAAACAGTTACAATCACCGTTAAAGGTAATTGCGAAGAATGCAAAAAAAGGATTGAGAACGCCGCTGACATAAAAGGAGTAAAATACTCTTCCTGGGATGAGGATAAACAGGTGATCACCGTTACGTATAATTCAGCTAAAGTAACGCTCGAACAGATAGAAAAGGCAATTGCCGCCAGCGGTCACGATGTTGCCAATCTCAAAGGCGACGAAGCGAGTTACAAAAAACTTCCGGACTGCTGCAAGTACCGCGATAAAGCATGCGAGAAAAAATAGCCATGCAACGGATCCGTTATTTAATTGCTTTATTTGGCATATTAAATGTGATATGCCTGAAAGCCCAGGTGCATGGCAAGGTCGTGGAAGTTTCCCCGAAATCAGATACCACAGTTGTCCCCGGTGTTGTGGTTATGTGGGATAAAACTTCGGTGGCCGCAACTACGGATGAGAATGGGAATTTTACTCTCCCGGTTTCATCTGTCACAAATAAACTTCATGTTCAGTCTGCGGGCTATGAAAAATTGCTTGTATCAGTAAACGATACCTCAAAATTCTTACTCCTTGTTCTCAAAAGCGGGATTGACCTGAGTGAAGTGGAAGTCCTTTATTATACTTCAGGTACAGAGATCTCTTATTTGAATCCCATCAAAATGGAGATTCTTAACGAACGTTCGC
>Ga0208492_1000678_pt1 | contig 26652 bp, 22 predicted proteins | sample Subbioar_CSW14AB_FD_184820 | JGI IMG/M metagenome (GOLD analysis project Ga0208492, IMG submission 184820) | Serpentinite rock and fluid subsurface biosphere microbial communities from McLaughlin Reserve, California, USA - CR12Mar_CSW14AB (SPAdes) | ecosystem: Environmental > Terrestrial > Deep... | reverse complement strand
CTAGGATTCGAACCTAGACTGGCGGAGTCAGAGTCCGCTGTCCTACCGTTAGACGATCCCCCAAGTGAGAGCGCAAGCTTAATTCAGAATCGCGATGGCATAAAGCCCGAATTGCGATTTCTACTCTGCAATCTGTCGCCATGCGCGATGCGATGCCGGTGAAGCATCGGGTTGCGCTTCGCACCACTGAATCAAGCTCTGCAATTGACGCGATATTTCCATCGACTCCTGCATGAGTTCGGTTGAGCGTTGCATTGTGATCAGATCAAGCTGGGCCGCGAGATAAAGCTGGGTGCGCAGTTCCGCGCAACTCGAGCGCGCCCGTTCGAGGAAGTGCGCGAACTGACGTAACGAGGATCGCTCATAGCCCGCGGCAATCTGCGCGGCGAGTGCCAGACTGGCCGAGGTGATGCGTTCGCGGAAGACCAGGTCTTCGCACTGAAGGACGAGGGAGTAGGTTTGAATCGCGAAACCACAGGCGCGGTTCCAAATGCTGAGACTGTGCAGGGCATCCATGCCATGACCTCCTTGTCGGTGTAGCGTGGCCCGGGCGTCCTGCCCGGGCTTCGTCGCTGAGTATAGGCCGCGCCCGCGGCCCCTACCATTAACGCTTAGAGTACTGCGGGCGCTTGCGGGCCTTGTGCAGACCGACCTTCTTACGCTCGACCTCGCGCGCATCGCGGGTCACGAAACCGGCAACCCGCAGCGGGCGGCGCAGGGTTTCATCATAGGCGATGAGGGCGCGGGTGATGCCGTGACGGATGGCGCCGGCCTGGCCGGTGATACCGCCGCCTTCGACCGTGACATTGATGTCGAAATCGTGGGCCATGTTCACGGTTTCGAGCGGCTGACGCACGATCATGCGGCCGGTCTCGCGACCGAAGTACTGGTCGATGGGCTTGGCGTTGATAACGATGTTGCCGCTGCCGCGCTGCAGGAAGACGCGTGCGCTGGAACTCTTGCGACGACCGGTGCTGTAAAGAACTTCGTATGCCATGCGCTCAGAACTCCAGTTGGATCGGCTGCTGAGCCGTATGCGTGTGAACCGGACCATTGAAGATCTTGAGCTTGCGCAGCATGGCGCGGCCCAGCGGACCCTTCGGCAGCATGCCCTTGACGGCGCGCTGGATGACCGTCTCGGGGGACTTGGCCAGCAGCTTTTCGAAGGTGATTTCCTTCATGCCGCCGATGTAGCCCGAGTGGTTGTAGTAAATCTTGCCTTTCGCCTTGTTGCCGGTGACGCGAATCTTTTCGGCATTGACGATGACGATGTAGTCGCCCGTATCCATATGCGGCGTGAAGATTGGCTTATGCTTGCCGCGCAGGCGCTTGGCTACTTCGGCCGCCACACGACCCAGTACCTTGTCGTTGACATCGAGCAGGTACCAGTCACGTTTGATCGTGTCCGGCGTCGCAGTGTAAGTTTTCATTAGGTCGTCTGGCTGGTTCGGAAAAAAGAGGCGCAATGGTACGGACGGGCACCGGGAGTGTCAATGCAAAACCCTGTAATCCCGCCACATTTTCGCCGGCCTTCACGGCCCGGCCAGGGTGTTTTCCGGGTAATTCCGCGATGAGGCACTACTCGAGCCTCGATCGTCTGCTGCAAAGGGCCGATTCGCTGCTGCGCGCCGCGACCCGCACCGCCACCCGGCAGGAGCGAGCGACGCCGGGCGAGGAATTGCCGGACGTCCCCCTTGCCGGGACCCAACGGCGGCAGTCGGCCGGGTTCATGCGGGTCAATCATGCGGGCGAAGTCTGCGCCCAGGCCCTGTATGTGGGGCAGGCCGCGCTCGCCCGCGACGGCACCAACCGCGCCGCTCTGTTACAGGCAGCGCGCGAGGAGGGCGATCACCTTTACTGGTGCGAACAGCGCCTCGGCGAGTTGGGCAGTCACACTAGCCGCCTCGATCCCCTGTGGTTCGTCGGTTCCTGCGCCATCGGCATGCTGGCCGCCGCGAGCGGCGATCGCTGGAGCCTGGGCTTTGTCGAGGAGACCGAGCGTCAGGTGGTGCGGCATCTGGAAGGCCATCTGGGGCGCCTGCCCGATGAGGATGCGCGCAGTCGCGCCATTGTCACGGCCATGCGTGATGACGAAGCGCGGCACGCCGATGATGCCCAGCGCCGTGGCGCAGCCTCCCTTCCTCTCCCCATCCGTCGCGCAATGACCTGGACCGCACGGGTCATGACCACCACCTCCTACTGGGTCTGATGACCAATTTTCCTGCATCCCGGCGTTGAAAGCGCCGGGATGCGCCCCTACCCTGGGGCCCATGAAACCGACACCTTCCCGCCTTCTGGCCATCGTGGCGCTGAGTTGCGCCTGTCTATGGACCCTGAGCACCCGCGCCGCCCTGCCGCCCGCAGTCGACGGCAATACGCTGCCCAGCCTCGCGCCGATGCTGGAGAACGTCACGCCGGCGGTCGTCAACATCGCCAGCGAAGGGCATGTCGAGCTGCAGTTGAACCCTTTGTTCAACGATCCCTTCTTCCGGCGATTCTTCAATGTTCCCGATCAGCCCTTGAGCCGTAAGACCCAGAGCCTGGGCTCGGGCGTGATCGTCGACGCCGCCCGCGGCCTCATCCTGACCAACAACCACGTCATTGCCAACGCCGACAAGGTCACGGTCAATCTGCGCGACGGACGCAATCTCAAAGCGGAGCTGGTTGGCAGTGACCCCGACAGCGACGTCGCCGTGATCAAGATCAAGGCCAGCAAACTGACCGCGCTGCGGCTTGCCGATTCGGACAAACTGCGGGTTGGGGACTTCGTGGTCGCGATCGGCAACCCGTTCGGCCTCGGTCAGACCGTGACTTCCGGCATCGTCAGCGCGCTCGCGCGCAGCGGACTCGGCATCACGGGCTACGACGACCTCATCCAGACCGACGCGTCCATCAATCCCGGCAATTCCGGCGGCGCCCTGGTCAACCTGCGCGGCGAACTGGTCGGCATCAACACGGCCATCTATTCCCAGAGCGGAGGAAACATCGGCATCGGCTTCGCCATACCGGTCAACATGGCCCACCAGATCATGCAGCAGCTGGTGTCTCATGGTGAGGTCAAGCGCGGCTACCTCGGCGCCCAATTCCAGGATCTCAATCCGGAGCTTGCCGAGGCCTTCGGACTGCGCGCCGACAAGGGCGCGGTGGTGGTCGACGTCACCGACGGTTCGCCGGCGGCTCGCGCCGGGCTGGTGCCGGGCGACGTCATCACCCAGCTCAACGGCCGCGCGATTGCCAATGCCGCCGAACTGCGCAACCAGGTGGGGCTCATCCGCAGCGGCGAGAAGGTCGAGCTTGGATTGTTGCGTGAAGGCGCGCCGGCCCGTGCAAGCTTGGTGATTGCCGATCGCGACGAGGGCGTCAGTGCCAGCGGGCAGTTTCGCAACGAACGCTTCGCCGATACCACCATCGGCGAGATCCCGCAGGATTCGCCGGCCTTCGGCCGTCTGCAGGGCGTGATGGCCTACAAGGTCGATCGTGGTTCGCGAGCCTGGTCGGCGGGCCTGCGCGCGGGCGACATCATCCTCTCCGTCAACCGTCAGCGCACGCCCAGCCTGCCGGCTTTTCTCGCGGTGGTGAATCAGGCCCAGGGCGCTCTGCTGCTCAGCGTGCACCGTGGCAACCAGAGCGCATATCTGGTAATCAAATAATCCTCAATGGGAGTATTCAACGCCCTTCAATTTCGCCTCCCGCACCACGCTCGCCAGACATTGGATGACCTGCGGGCGGGCGAAGCCACGCCGATAGAACACCGCGATGGTGCGCGTCGGCTGCGGCGGCACGAAGGGGCGCACCACGAGGTGCTCGGCCAGATCCTCGTTGATGCGCATGGTGGATGGCAGGATGGTGACGCCGGCACCCATCGCCACCATCTGACAAATGGTCTCGAGCGAGCTGCCTTCCAGGGTTTTCTGCAGCGCGCCCATGGTCTGACCGACCGGGCAAATCTCTAAGACCTGATCGCGAAAACAATTGCGGGCGCCGAGCAGCAGAAGCGTGTCGGCGGCGAGATCCGCTGGCGACAGCCGCTTCTTGCGGGCCAGCGGATGACTGGCGGGCAGCGCGACATTGAACGGTTCGTCATACAGGGGGCGTGACAGGAGCTGCGGGTCGACGAAGGGCAGGGACATGATGGCTGCGTCCAGCTCGCCCCGTTTCAACTGCGCCGCGAGGGCATCGGTGAAATTCTCCTTCACCACCAGCGCCATGTTGGGCGCATGCGCTTTGAGGCCAGGGATAAGGCGCGGCACCAGATAAGGGCCGACGGTGTAGATCACGCCCAGTTTGAGCTCGCGCCCGAGGGGATCGCGTGCCGCCTCGGCGATTTCCTTCACGCCTTCGGCGGCATTGAGGACAACCTCGGCCTGGGCGACGATGGTCGCGCCGATATCCGTCACCAGCACGTCGTTGTGGCTGCGCTCGAACAGGCGCACGCCGAGTTCGTCCTCGAGTTTACGCACCGCCACGCTCAAGGTCGGCTGGCTGACGAAGCAGGCTTCGGCGGCCTTGCCGAAATGGCGCAAGCGGGCGACGGCCACCACGTAACGAAGTTCGGTGAGGGTCATGCGGCTTCACCCCCGCTGTTCGCGAAAAGCGCCCGCACCGCGCACCTGCTCGATGGTCTCAGGCGCGCGCGCGCCGGGCCGCGCGGGGTTCGCATTCGCCGCTGCCGTGGCGGCGCAGCAGCAAGGTCTCGAACAGCGAGAGATTGACGTACCGGTGGCCCGCCCCATCACCCTTGAGCACCGTAAACGGGGCGTCGGGTTCACCGGCGGAATCGACCACCAGATCGGCATCGGGGAAGTCGTCATCGCGGGTGAAGCGATGGGTGGTGACGATGGTCACCAGTCCTGCTGCACGCGCCGCGGCCAGTCCGTTGCGCGTGTCTTCCAGCGCCGCGGTATGGCGAACATCAGTACCGAGGCGGGCGAGGGCGGCGAGGTAGACCGCCGGAGAAGGCTTTTTCTGGGGGATGGAATCGCAGGTTTCGAGTGCCGAGAACCATTGTCGCCAACCGGGCGGCAGATTGTTGTCGAGCAGGGTTTCGATGTTGCTGCGTGCCGAGCTGGTGGCGATGCCGAGTTTGAGGCCGGCGCCGCGCGCCTCCTCCAGCAGCCGCCGGATGCCGGGCCGCAGCCGCACTTCCCCTTCGGTCAGCATGGCGGCGTACTTGCGGGTCTTGGCCTTGTGCATGGCGACCACGAAGTCTTCAAAGGCCGCGTCACTGGCGAAGCGTCGGCGCAGGCGCCGGCCATAATCGGCGATGCGTTCACGTCCACCCGAGATCGCGAGCAACTCGCGGTAGAGTTCGGGCGTCCAGTTCCAGTCCAGCCCGTATTCCTGAAAGACGTGGTTGAACGCCAGACGATGAACGTCCTCGGTATCGGCCAGCGTGCCGTCGACGTCAAAAATTATGCCTTGAAGTGTCTTCACGAAACGCGTTCGACTCTCGACCTTACGCCCGACTGAGGATGTCAGTCTAAGCCAGTCATCCTGATTAAGCGATTGATTCTGGGTGCTTAAGCCCCCCTTCGGTAGTGAATCCGCACGTTCCGGGGCCGCGCCTCAGGGTGCCGGATCCACGATGTCCTCGACAGCTTGTCGGACAGAACCGTTAGAAACTTCAGGCCCGTCCAGTTCCACACGCTCGATTTTCTCGAACCGCTCGGTGATTTTGCGCGCCGAGATGCTGACCTCGTCGACATCCTTGTTGGCCTGCTGGATGTGTACAGCGAGCTTGTCCATACGGCTGCGAAAGCGCTGGAAATCGCCGGCCAGGTGGCCGAGGTGCTTCTGAATGATGTCGACCTGCTCGCGCGTGGCGGCGTCCTTGAGCACCGCCGAGGCAGTATTGAGGATGGCCCACAGAGTGGTCGGCGAGGTCAGCCACACGCGGCTCGATTGCGCCTGTTCCACCAGGTCCGGATGGTGAGCCTGGATCTCGGCGAAGACGGCCTCGGCCGGGATGAACATGATGGCACTGTCGGCCGTCACTTCGCGCACGATGTATTTTTCCGCGATGTCCTTGATGTGTTTGCGGATGTCCTGCTTGAACTGAACCTCGGCGCGCTTGCGGTCGACTTCGGCGCGCGTGTTGTCGGTCATGAAGCGAAAGGCCTCGAGCGGAAACTTGGAATCGATGCAGATGGTGCCGGTCGGGTAGGGCAGGAACAGTGCGCAATCGGCGATGCGATCGTTGCCGAGTCGATACTGAAGCGCATAGCTCTGCGCGGGCATGACATTGGCCACCAGTTGCGCGAGTTGGACTTCGCCAAATGCGCCGCGCGAGCGCTTGTCGACCAGAATCTCCTGCAGGCTCACCACATCAGTCGACAGCGCGGTGATTTTTTTCTGCGCTTCGTCAATCAGCGCCAGTCGTTTGATGACATCGGTGAAGGTCGCGGTGGTTTTCTCGAAGCCGTCGGACAAGCGCTTGTCGACCTGGCCCGCGATCTCCCTGAGTCTTTGATCGGTGACCGTGGTCAGCGCCTCGACGCGTTGCCCGAGGTCGGTGGAACTGCGCAGCAGCGCTTCGCCGAGTTGCTGATGGAGACTGTCAAATCCCGTGCGCATGCTGTCCTGCAAAGTCGCGAGCGCGCGGGTGTTGTGCTCTTCGGCGCGCGTGCGATGCTCGGCGAGCGCGGTGGCCAGATATGTTCGCTGTTCAGTCAACTGCCGCACCAGATGCGCGCGGTCCTCGGCCAGGGTCGCCGACAGCGCGAGCTTGAAGGCATCGAGCCGCGTGCCGATCTGTTCGCGTAACTGCGCATTGTCTTCGGCGAGTTGACTGTGCAGACGACCGATGCGCTGATCGATGAGTTCGCTGGTGGCCTGGCCGGCGGTGAGTTGGGTGGAAATGACGTCGAGACGCGGATTGTTTTCCGTGGCGCGCGCGCTGCGTCGCCATAGCATCACCAGCATCAGCAGTACGCCAATGCTCAGCAGAGTCAGCAGCGCCAGCAGGCCCACAGCCGGATCGAAAGGCAGGGAGGTGGTCGTCACAGATTCAGACGCCCGCAGGCCGACGGGCGGCGCGCGCAGAGTGGCTTGATGGCATACTGCCCTCGAATGCAATGAAATCCGCGCGATGCGGGTGTGAGGCCGTTGCGGCGGCCGGGTTCGATTCTAACGCGCGTAATCCTTTATGGTCGATCGCAGCAATGCCGATGCCAGTGGTGGCAAACCGCGCAAGGGCCGTGGCGCGACGCTGTCGCCGCCGCCGCGTTTCGTTGATATGGAACGCGCGGATTTCGACGATGGCTGGGGCGGCGCGGACGAAGCGCCCGAGCCGCTGCACACCACCGTTACCCACGAGCACGCGCGGACCGTCATCAACCGCAACCAGTCGCCCGACCTGCCCTTCAATCTCTCCATCAACCCCTATCGCGGTTGTGAGCATGGTTGTACCTACTGCTACGCGCGGCCCGCCCATGCCTATGTGGATTTGTCGCCGGGACTCGACTTCGAAAGCCGATTGTTCGCCAAGCCCGATGCGGCGGCCGTGCTCCGACGCGAGTTGGCCAAACCTGGTTACCGTTGCGAATCGATTGCACTCGGTGCCAACACCGATGCCTATCAGCCGATAGAGCGCAAACTCGGCATCACCCGCGCCATCATCGAGGTGCTGGCCGCATGCAATCATCCCTTCAGCATCGTCACCAAGTCGGCGCTGGTCGAGCGCGACATCGATCTCCTGGCGCCGCTGGCCGCGCGCGATCTGGTGCAGGTCTTCATCTCCATTACCACGTTGGACCGCGAACTCGCGCGGCGCATGGAACCACGTGCGGCGGCACCGCAGCGGCGGGTGGAAACGTTGCGTCGGCTCGCCGCTGCGGGGATTCCGAGCGGGGTGATGTTCGCGCCGGTGATTCCGGCTTTGAACGAACATGAACTCGAACGCGTGCTCGAACATGCCGCGCAGGCCGGTTGTCGTTACGCCGGCTATGTGATGCTGCGTCTGCCGCGGGAGGTCAATCCATTGTTCAAGGACTGGTTGAGCACGCACTATCCGCTGAAATACGAACGGGTGATGCATCGTATACAGGATGTGCGCGGGGGCGAGGAAAGCGATAGCCGCTTTCAGCATCGCATGAAAGGCGAGGGTGTATTCGCCGAATTGATTGCGCAGCGCTTCGCACGTGCCTGTCGCAGCCTCGACTTGAACAAGTCCCGCTATCAGATGGATGTACGCCAGTTTCGCCCGCCACGGCCGGAATCGCCGCAGCTTGACTTGTTCTGAAGCGCGTTCAGTTGATGGTGCTAGAAGCGGAGCGCAGGTCTGCCTTCGGCACGCCGGCTTTGAGGTCCCAGTCCGTCGCCTGCACGGTCTGCTCGATCAGCGCCACAAAGGAATGCAGCAGCGTCGGATTGAGAGCCAGATCGATACCGCCACCGTGTTCCGGCGCCAGAGTCAGCGTGATGCCGCCGTCGGCTTGCGGTCGGAATTGTCCGCGGGTCAGCAGCACGGGCGCCTCGCCCAGCGGTAGCGCGCGGCCACCGCCTTTGTAGGGGGTGGCGAAATCGCTGTTCTGTCGGGCAGCCTCGTGCTCGAAGTCCAGCAGCGCCTGTTTGGCGAGCGGGTCGGGCTGGCTTTGAATGCGCGGGTGCGCCGCCAGCGCCTGCTCCAGCGCGGGCATGATGGCTTTCACGAAGCGCCGCGTGAGCCAGCAGCGGAATTCTTCCTGGTTTCGGGTCGAAACCCGCAACAGCAGGCGATCCTCGACTGCCACAAACGAAATCTGTATCTGATCGAGCTGTGACATAGATGACTGGCGTGGCTGGATGATCAAACGCTGCGCGCGCCGCGCATGGCTGACCGTAGCATGGTCCCTTATCATGCCGGCTGACAATTCCAGCACGGCAGTGCGCCGCGCGACGACACGAAAGACCATCATGAACGCATCACCGGGCAGCGTGGCGCGCACGCCGCTGGCGCGCTATCAGGCCGATCTCAGCGCTGGCCGCATCACCCACGACGCGGCCCAGGCGGACGCGTTGGGCCACGTCGAACGTATTTTTCAAGCGCTCATCGCGCCCACAGCGAGCAGGGGCGGTGGGCTCATGGACCGCCTGCTCGGCCGCAGGAAGCCGCTGTGGTCCGGGGTGCGCGGACTGTATCTGTGGGGACGGGTCGGGCGTGGCAAGACCTATATCGTCGATACCTTCTTCGACTGCCTGCCGTTCGAGACCAAGCAGCGCATCCACTTCCACAATTTCATGCGCCAGACCCACGCCGAGTTGCGCCTGCTGAAGCAGGAGGCCGACCCGCTTAAAATCGTCGCCGAGCGCTGGGCCGCCAAGCAGCGCGTGCTGTGCCTGGACGAGTTCCACGTCGGTGACATCACCGACGCCATGTTGCTCGCCAATCTGCTGGAATCCCTGCTCGGCCACGGCGTGACCCTGATTGCGACTTCCAATGAAGCGCCCGATGAACTGTATGCCGGCGGTCTGCAGCGGGAGCGCTTTCTGCCGGCCATCGCCATGATCAAGCGCGCGCTGGAGGTGTTTGAACTGGCAGGAGCGACCGACTACCGGCTGCGGGCGCTGGAACAGGCGCCGGTCTTTTATCGCTGTGGGCCGGGTGAATGTGACGCCGAGCTGGCGCGCAGTTTCGAGGCCATGACCAGCGGCGCTGCCGCGGATTTCAGTCCGCTGGACGTGGAAGGGCGCAGTATTCCGACTATACGCCACGCCGATGGGGTGGCGTGGTTCCGTTTTGAAGCCCTGTGCGGCGGTCCGCGCTCGGCCATCGACTACATCGAAATCGCACGCTGCCACCACACCGTGATTCTGGCCGACGTGCCCCGACTCGGCCCTGACGACAACGACGCCGCGCGGCGGCTCATCAACCTCATCGACGAGCTGTACGACCGCAACGTCAACCTCATCATGTCGGCCGCCGCTGAACCGGAAGATCTCTATCACGGCGGCAAGCTCGCCAAACCCTTCCTCCGTACCGCGAGCCGTCTGCGGGAAATGCGCTCCCACGACTACCTCGCTCAACCCCATATGTCCTGAGGTTTTAAATCATTTAATAACAGTTAGATGCAGTTTGTTCTTGACTTAAAAAATTATCTAACTAATCTATCCATCTAATAGTTCAACGAATTGCCGCGATGCCCCAATATCAGGCAGCGGCCGGACCAAAGATGGATATGCAGAACACTTCTTCCTTCCAGGATCACGAACAGGCCATTGCGCGCCTCATCGCCCGCCGTTATGGCGATGGCGGTGTCTACGTGCCGCGCCAGCAACCGCGTCGCGGCGCGCTGAAAGATGCAATCGCCGGCGGTTTCGTCAGCGAGGACGGCTTCATTACCAGCAAGGGGCGCCGCCTGTTGGCGCGTTTCGATCTCTGAAACCTCCGTGGGTGAGTTGACAGGCTTGTCCTGTCACCAGCGTATTGGGGCTGCCGTTGCAGCCCTTTTTTTTGGAGAGACACTCATTTTTCATACGGTTATCCAAGGCACGTCCCGAGTTCATTGGCATAACCAAAGAAATAAATATTCTTTTTAAGAATATACGCCCGTTGCTACTGTGCGCGGCCTTGGATGAGCGGCGACCCCGTGTCCCGCATCGGAGTGCCTGCATGTACCAATATGACGAGTTCGACCAGCGCCTGGTCGACGAGCGCGTGGCGCAGTTCCGCGATCAGACGCGGCGCTTTCTGGACGGCAGCCTCGGCGAAGAGGAATTTCGTCCCCTGCGCCTGATGAACGGGCTGTACATCCAGCGTCATGCGCCCATGCTGCGCGTCGCCATTCCCTATGGCCTGCTGTCCGCCACGCAGTTGCGCAAGCTGGCCCACATTGCGCGTACTTACGATCGCGGCTATGGGCATATCAGCACCCGCCAGAACATGCAGTTCAACTGGCCGGCACTCGAAGCGGTGCCGGATATCCTCGCCGAGCTCGCCACGGTGCAGATGCACGCCATCCAGACCAGCGGCAATTGCGTGCGCAATATCACCAGCGACGCCTTCGCCGGCGTCGCGCCGGACGAAATCGATGACCCGCGCCCCTATTGCGAGCTGTTGCGACAGTGGTCGACCTTTCACCCCGAGTTTTCCTACCTGCCGCGCAAATTCAAGATCGCGGTCAGTGGCGCGACCAGCGACCGCGCCGCAACGGCCTTTCATGACATCGGTCTGCGTCTGGTGCGTGACGCCGAGCAGGGGCTGGGCATGCAGGTGATCGTCGGCGGTGGTCAGGGTCGCACGCCCAAGGTGGGCGTGGTGCTGCGCGAGTTTCTCCCGCTGGCAGACCTGTTGTCCTATACCGAAGCCATCCTGCGCATATACAACCAGTTCGGTCGTCGCGACAACAAGTACAAGGCGCGCATCAAGATTCTGGTGGCCGCTCTCGGCATTCAGGAATTCGCGCGCCTGGTGGAAGCCGAGTGGTCAAACATCCGCAATTCCGTGCTGCGCCTGGAAGATTCGGACATCACGGCGATGCGCGCCCATTTCCCCCGCCCCGCCTATCAGGCGGCCGTCGGGGAAGATGTCATGACGGCCGCCTGGGCCGCCATGGAGCCCGAATTTTCGCGCTGGTTGAAGCGTAATACGCGCGCCCATCGCGAGAGCGGTTATCGCGCGGTCGTGATCTCCCTGAAGGCGCCCGACATCGCGCCGGGCGACATTACCGCAGACCAGATGGATGCACTGGCGTCGCTGGCCGACCGCTACAGCTTCGGTGAGGTCCGCGCGACCTACGATCAGAATCTGGTGCTGGCCGATGTGCGGGAAGCCGACCTGCACGAACTGTGGCGCGCGCTCGCCGAACAGGGTCTGGCCACCGCCAACATCGGCCTCCTGACCGACATGATCTGCTGCCCGGGACTGGACTTCTGCTCGTTGGCCAATGCCCGCTCGATTCCGATTGCGGCGCAAATCAACGCGCGCTTCGCCGACCTCGATTACCTGCACGACATCGGAGAGCTGGAACTGAAGATGTCCGGCTGCATGAATGCCTGTGGGCATCACCATGTCGGCCACATCGGCATTCTGGGTGTCGACAAGAACGGCACCGAGTTCTATCAGATCACCCTCGGCGGCGTGGCCGGTGACGGCGCGCGCATCGGCGAGCGCCTCGGGCCGGCCATCACCGCGGATGCCGTGGCCGATACCATCGCGGCATTGTTGTCGGTGTATGTCGAACTGCGCGAAGAAGAAGAGCGCTTCGTCGATACGGTCGCGCGCTGTGGTATCACGCCTTTCAAGGACCGCGTCTACGCGGTCGCAGCCTAGGAGCAGGCACGATGCGTATCGTCACAAAGCGACGTGAAGAGCAGGACGATTGGCGCTTGCTGTCAGACGACGAGCCGCTCGCGGCAGGTCGGGTCATCCTGCCGCTGGCCCGTTGGGTGACGGAATCGCCGGCCCGTGGGCCAAGCCCCTACGGCCTGCTGGTGCGCCCCGACGACGAGCTGGCCGCGGTACTCGCCGTGGCGCCGCGCTGCCCTCTGGTCGCGGTCGATTTCCCGACTTTCAACGATGGCCGCGGCTACAGCTTCGCTCATCAACTGCGAACCGCGGGCTATGGCGGCGATTTACGTGCGGTCGGCGAGATATTGCGTGACCAGGCCTTCTATCTGGCCCGTTGCGGTTTCTCGAGCTTCGCGCCGGCACCGCATGTCAGCGGCGATGCCTTCGTTGCCGGACTCAGTGATTTCAGCCTCGCCTATCAGGCGGCGGCCGACGAGCGGACCATCGTGCAGCGCTTGCGTCACGCCCGTTGACCCACCCTGCGCGGCGCCATCGAGCGCCGCGTACCTCAAGCAATACCGCGCCCGCGCCGACAACACGCGGATGACTGCTCTTCTGATGGCCGTTTTGACATGACTGTCCCTGGGGCCGGAGTAGCGGTGCCGATCAAGCGCTTGCGCCTGATCATCATCGACGCCTCGCGTGAACATTCGGCCTCCTTGCGGCGTCTGCTCGCCACCGCCCTGCCGGACGTCGAAATCACCGAATACGATCCCGAGCAGAGCGGCCGCCCGGGCGCCGATTTCGTCTGGCACCTCTATGACGCAGTGTTGCTGGACGATGAACTGGGACCCGGCGAAAACGGACTCGACTGGTTGAAGATGTACGCGCGCCGGCCGGGCTTTCCGCCGACCATCCTCATGGCGGCCGGCGGCGACGACTACACCGCCGCACGCGCCATCAAGCTGGGTGCCTGCGATTACATCCGCAAGGCGGATATCGAGGCCGCGCGCCTCGGCAATCTCATCTGCGAGGCGGTCCGCGAAGCGCGGGCCGCCGATCACTTCGACGCGACGGTACGGGAAGACCGCATCGCCAGCCATCTCGCGATCCTCGACCGTTTGCATCTGCCGGCGTCGGTGGACGGAGAAAGTGCCCCGCCCGGCACCATCGGCTACCGTTTCGTGCGGCTCATCGGTCAGGGCTCGAGTTCGCGGGTCTACCTCGCCGAGCGCACCACCGATGCCACCACCCTGGTGCTCAAGGTCATCGACATCCGTGGTGTGCAGGACAATCAGGTCATCGAGCGCTTCATGCGCGAGGCCGAAATCGTGTCGGCCATCCGCAGTCCCTATGTGGTGCATTTCTATGACTATGGCCTGACCCAGACCTATGGCTATATCGCCATGGAGTTCTTCACGCGCGGTGACTTGAAGCAGCGCATAGAGCACGGCGTGGCGGTGAGCGACGCTCTGAACTATCTGCGCCATATCGCGCTCGGCCTGCACGCGATTCATTCCCAGGGCATCGTGCATCGCGATCTCAAGCCCGGCAATATCATGTTCCGCGCCGACGACAGTCTTGCCCTCGCCGACTTCGGCATCTCCAGGCGCCTCAACCAGACCAGCGAGTTGACCAACCTCGGCAGCGTGCTCGGCACGCCCAACTACCTGAGTCCCGAACAGGCACTCGGGCAGTCGGCCGATCATCGTGCCGATCTCTACAGCGCGGGCGTCATCCTTTACGAAATGCTGACGGGACGTAAGCCCTTCCGCGCCGAGAACGCTTCGGCACTGGTTTATCAGCACGTGCATGCGGATCTGCCCCAGCTCCCCGAACCCCTGCGTCGCTACCAGCCCTTGCTCGCGCGTCTGCTGGCCAAGGATTGCGAGGACCGCATGTCGAGCGCCGCCATCCTGGTCGAGGCTCTGGACCGACTCATCGCGCCGTAAGTGGGCCGGCGGCGGCACCGCTTGAAATCGGCCACCACCGCCCGCATCTGAGTGCGACGCGACGGCGCGAGACGCAGTCGTGCTCCTCCACACGGTGCCACGGACAACATGAACGAAGAACCCCTCGTAGCCGAATCGGATGAGGCCACGGCATCGCCGCTGGTGGGCGTACCGGCGCGCATTCACGAAGTCCTGCCGGACAAGCTGCTGGTGCTGCCCCTGCGCATGCGACCGTTCTTTCCCGGCCAGTCCATGCCCATCGTGCTCGAGGACGAGCTGTGGCGCGAGACCATCGAGCGCGTCGGCAACACCCCGCAGAAGCTGGTTGGCCTGGTCTATGCGCGTCATCCACTCGATCAGGGCGCGCCCACCACCCAGGACTTCGCGACGTTTGGCACAGTCGCACGGGTCCATCACGCGATGCGCGACAGTGGCCGTATCCAGTTCATAGCCGAAGGTATCGAACGCTTTCGCATCACCCGCTGGGTACAGAACGAGCGGCCCTTCGTGGTACAGGCCGACTACCCACGCCCAACCGCGGACAGGGGCAAGGAAGTGCGCGCCTATGCGCTCGCCATCATCAACAAGATCAAGGAACTGTTGCCACTCAACCCGCTGTACAAGGAAAACCTCAAGGCTTTTCTTGACCGCTATACGCCTGACGACGCCTCGCCGCTGGCCGATTTCGCCGCCGCCATGACCAGTGCCGACGGCGAACAGTTGCAGGACATTCTCGAAACGGTGCCGCTGTTGCGGCGCATGGAGAAGGTGCTGTTGCTCATCCAGCACGAGCTCGAAGTGGCGGGCCTGCAGACCGAAATCCGCCAGCGTGTGGAAAGCCGCATCAGCGAACAGCAGCGCGAATTTTTTCTCAAGGAGCAGTTGAAGGAGATACAGAAGGAACTCGGCATTTCAAAGGACGACAAGACCGTCGAGCTCGAACGATTTCGCGATCGCCTGCGCGATTGCGTGGTGCCGGCCCACGCCGAGAAGCGCATCGAGGAGGAAATGCAGAAGTTCGCCATGCTGGAAGCCGGTTCACCGGAATACGGCGTGACGCGCAACTACCTCGATGCGCTGACCGCCATGCCCTGGGGCAAGTACTCCCACGACCAGCTTGATCTCGAACACGCTCGCAAGATCCTCGACCGCGACCATGCGGGGCTGGCGGACGTCAAAGACCGCATCATCGAATTTCTCGCGGTCGGCAAGTTGAAGGGCGAGATGGCCGGATCCATCCTGCTGCTGGTTGGCCCGCCGGGTGTCGGCAAGACCTCGATAGGGCATTCGATTGCCGACGCGCTGGGGCGCAAGTTCTTCCGCTTCAGCGTCGGCGGCATGCGCGATGAGGCCGAGATCAAAGGCCACCGTCGCACCTACATCGGTGCCATGCCCGGCAAGTTCATCCAGGCGCTGCGCGACACGGGTGTCGCCAATCCCGTGGTGCTGCTCGACGAAGTCGACAAAATCGGCGCGTCCTATCAGGGCGACCCGGCTTCGGCACTCCTCGAAGTACTCGATCCGGAACAGAATGCGAGTTTTCTCGATCACTACCTCGACGTGCGTTTCGACTTGTCGAAGGTGATGTTCGTGTGCACCGCCAATCAGCTCGATTCCATTCCGGGACCGTTGCTCGACCGCATGGAGGTCATTCGGCTGGCGGGTTATCTGACCGCGGAGAAAGTCGCTATCGGTGGCCGCTACCTGTGGCCCAAACAGCGCGCCAAGGCCGGTCTCAACGCACGCCAGGCGCAGGTCAATGCCGGCGCCATCAAGGCCATCGCCGAGAACTATGCGCGTGAGGCCGGTGTGCGCAACCTCGAAAAGCAACTCGGGCGCATTGCACGCAAGGCTGCGCTGTCCGTCGTGCGCGATCCCAATCACGAAGTAAGGGTGACACCGGCCAACCTCACCAGCTTTCTCGGTGCGCCCTTGTTTCGCAAGCAGGTGCCGGAACGCGGTATCGGCATCGTCACCGGACTTGCCTGGACGGCCATGGGCGGTGCCACGCTCGATATCGAAGCGACCTTGGTGCACAGCAAGAACCGCGGCTTCAAGTTGACTGGTCAACTCGGCGATGTCATGCGGGAGTCGGCGGAAATCGCCTACAGCTATGTCGCCGCGCACCTCGCCGACTATGGTGCGTCCAAGGAATTCTTTGACGAAGCCTTCGTGCATCTGCATGTGCCTGAAGGTGCGACGCCCAAGGATGGTCCGAGCGCCGGCATCACCATGGCGACCGCCCTGTTGTCGCTGGCGCGCGGCAAACGCATGAAGCGGCCATTGGCCATGACGGGTGAGCTGACCTTGACCGGACGCGTGCTGCCGGTCGGCGGCATACGCGAGAAAATCATCGCTGCGCGTCGCGCGGGCATCAAGGAAATCGTGTTGCCGCAGGCCGTGCGCGGTGAATTCGACGAGTTGCCGGCCTACATCCCCGAGGGCTTGCGTTTCCACTTCGTCGACAACTTCCGCGAGGTCGCGACGATCGTGTTTGGGTGAGGTCGCGGCGCACGCGGGGCTTTATGCGATACTCGGTTCACTCCAGCGTGACGAGGCCGCAATGTCGATCGTAACCGAGCCCTCTCTACTCATTCACCGTCGTACCAAGATCGTCGCCACCGTCGGGCCCGCGTCGAGCTCGGAGGAAACCATCGGCGCCCTTATCACGGCCGGTGTGAATGTCTTTCGTATCAATCTCTCCCACGGCAGCCATTCCGCCCATGGCGCGGCCATCGCGCTGATTCGACAGGTGGCGCAGCGCCTCGGCACGCCGACGGCGATTCTCGCGGACTTGTGCGGCCCGAAGATCCGTACCGGCAAGTTCCGCGACGGCGGCGTCGAACTCGAAGCCGGCAACACGGTGACCGTGACCACCGCCGATGTGCTCGGCGACGCCAACGTCATTCCCTCGCAATACGCCGCGTTGCCGCAGGATGTCGCGCCGGGTAACCGTATTCTGCTGAACGACGGTGCGGTCGAACTGCGCGTGGTGGCGGTGCGCGGACAGGAAGTCGAATGTCTGGTGGTGGCGGGCGGACCGGTCGGCGATCACAAGGGCATCAACTTGCCGGGCACTGCGGTGTCGGCGCCTTCGCTGACCGACAAGGATCGCGAAGACGCGGTCTTTGCGCTCGCGGCCGGCGTCGATTTCATCGCACTGTCCTTCGTGCGTAACGGCGATGACATCAGCGCCTTGCGTGCCATAGTCGATGCCGCCGGCTCGCCAGCCGCCATCATTGCCAAGATTGAAAAGCCCGAGGCGCTCGTCAACAGCGAAGACATCATTGCGCGTGCCGACGGCATCATGGTCGCGCGCGGCGATCTCGGCGTGGAATTGAATCCCGAACAGGTGCCGTTGGCGCAGACGCAGTTGATTACGCGCGCTCGCCACCTCAACAAGCCTGTCATCGTCGCGACCCAGATGCTGGAATCGATGATTACCAATGCGCGTCCGACCCGCGCCGAGGTCTCGGATGTGTCCTTCGCGGTCGCCAGCGGCGCCGATGCGGTGATGTTGTCCGGCGAATCGGCGGTCGGGCGTTTCCCGGTCGCGGCGGTGCAGATGATGGATCGCGTGGCGCGCCAGACCGAGGCCTATTACTGGCATGCGGGTCAGGCATTTCCCGGCACGCATCCGCCGAGCGTCGTGCCCCTGCCGTTCGGTGACGCGATTGCCGATGCCACTGCGCGCCTGGTGATGGATCTGCGCGCGCGCGCGGTGATGGTGATCTCCATGCACGGCATGACCGCCGCGACAATCAGTGCGGCGCGTCCGGCGGCGCCGGTGGTGGCGATCTCCTGCGATCAACAGACCTGCCGCCGCATGAGTCTCATGTGGGGCATGATTCCGCACTACGTCGCGAGCGTGGGCGCCGAAAATCCCAATCAGATCGCGCGCCGCGTGGCCCGCGAACTGGGCCTCGCCCAGGATGGCGGTTATGTCGTGATGGTGCGCGGCTTCAACGCCGACCCGGCGATCAACTCGCCATCAATCACCGTGCTGCAGGTGTAACGCCCGCGACGTGCCCCGCAGGTGCGAATTCATGCGCCGATTCAATGGGCGTTTCAGCGCCCCTCGTCATGGCATGAACATGCGCATGAACTCGCACCTGCGGGGAAAGGATCTCGCGAAAGCCTAGAACGGAATATCGTCGTCGAAGTCCATCGGCGGTTCGGCCTGACCGCGCGGCGCGCTGTCGTTGCGGCTGCCGCCGGCACCACCACCGCCGCCGTAGCTCGAGCCACCGCGCTCACCGCCGCCGGGCGCGCCGCCACCGCCGCCCGCACCGCCACGCCCGCCCAGCATCTGCATGTCGCTTGCGACGATTTCGGTGCTGAATTTCTCGTTGCCGTCCTTGTCCTGCCATTTGCGGGTCTGGATGCGGCCTTCGACGTAGATCTGCGAACCTTTCTTGACGTACTGCTCGACGATTTCCGCCAGCCGCCCGAAGAACACCACGCGGTGCCATTCAGTACGTTCCTGGGTTTCGCCGCTGTCCTTGTCACGCCAGGTGTCGGCGGTCGCGAGGCGCACGTTCGCGACGGCGGCGCCGCCGGCGGTGTAACGCACTTCGGGATCGGCGCCGAGGTTGCCGATCAGCATGACTTTATTGAGGCCACGTGCCATGGGTGTTTGCTCCTTCCGGTAGTTGATGCGACCGTCCTTGATCGCTTTGAGGCCCGGATTCTACCCAAGCCGGTCCCCGCCGTCAGTCCTGCGGGCGGGCATCCAGTGCGTCGCCCGGCGCCCGCACCGCGGCGGCGAACCACAGCAGGCACAGGCCCGCGCATACGCAGGGCACCAGGGCGAAACCCCCGCGGTCCGCCACCAGGCCGCCCAAGGTGCCGCCGATGAACATGCCGAGAAACTGGAAGGTCGCATAGGCGCCGAGCGCGGTGCCCTTGTACGCCGGCGGCGCGACGCGCGAAATGAGGCTGGGCAGCGAGGACTCGAGAAAGTTGAAGGCGGTGAAGAACACCGTCAGGGCGATGTAGGTGCCGATGCGATGATGCCAGGTCAGCCATAACAGCAATTCGGCCACGCACAGCAGGCCTATGGCGAGGCGCGACACCCGCATCAACCAGCCTGGTCGCATGGACACCCGAATGAGCGGCGCGACCAGCAGTATCGACACCAGCAGCACCGGCAGATACACCGTATGGTGGCGAGAGGCGGGCAGGCTCAGACCTTCGCGCAGATCGACCGGGATCGCGACGAAGCTCGCCGCCAGCACCAGATGCAGGGCCAGCACCCCGAAGTACAGCACGCGCAGTTCGGGCGCGGCGACGGCCGACCACGAAATCGGCGTTGCACGGCGCACCTGCGCGACCGGTGTCGGCACCAGATAGAACAGCACCGGCAGCGCCAGCGCACCGGCCACGCCCGAGGCCACGAACAGGCCGTTCAGGCCCACCGCGCCGTCTATCATCGGGCCGAGCACGAAGGCCACCGAAAAGGCCACGCCGATGCTGACGCCAATGATGGCCATGACCTTGGTCCGCTGCGATTCGCGGGTCAGATCCGCAGCCAGCGCCAGGGTCGCGCCCGACACCGCGCCGGCCCCCTGCACCGCACGTCCCAGCAATACCGGCAGGATGTGATGAGCAAAGGCGGCAACCGCCGAGCCCAGCGTAAAGATCACCAGCCCGATCGCAATCACCGGTTTGCGCCCGATACGGTCGGACAGCGTGCCGAAGGGGATCTGCAGACAGGCCTGGGTCAAACCATAGATGCCGAGCGTGAGACCGACCATGAAGGGCGTCGCGCCCGCCAATTGATTGGCATACAGGGCCAGCACCGGCACCAGCATGAACAGCCCCAGCATGCGCAGGAAGAACACCCCCGCGAGGGCGAAAGTGGCATGACGTTCCTGTGGGGTAAAGGCGGTGCTTTCGGACACGATGTAAACGAATTGAGCGGTGGTGAAAAAACACCGTATAGTACTCGTTTGATCTTTGCCGGCGCCAGTCGCAGCCGCACGCCTTGGGAAGCCCACAGTACTGTCCATGGATACGATTCATCTTCGCGGCGCACGCACGCACAATCTCAAGAACATCGATATCGATTTGCCGCGCGATAAGCTCATCGTGATCACGGGCCTGTCGGGCTCGGGCAAATCCTCATTGGCCTTCGATACCATTTACGCCGAGGGTCAGCGTCGCTATGTCGAATCGCTGTCGGCCTATGCGCGGCAATTCCTGTCGATCATGGAAAAGCCCGACATCGACCACATCGAAGGTCTGTCGCCGGCCATATCCATCGAACAGAAGTCGACTTCGCACAACCCGCGTTCGACGGTCGGCACCATCACCGAGATCTACGACTATCTGCGCCTGTTGTTCGCGCGCGTCGGCGAGCCGCGTTGCCCCGATCATGCGGAAGTACTCGAAGCCCAGACCGTTTCGCAGATGGTCGACCAGGTGTTGTCCCTGGCGCCGGATTCGCGTTGGATGCTGCTCGCTCCGGTGGTGCGTGGACGCAAGGGCGAGCATCACCAGGTGTTCGAACATCTGACGCGTCTGGGCTATCTTCGCGCGGTGGTCGATGGCGAAGTGGTGATGCTGGATCAGCCGCCGGTGCTGGCTTTGCGTAAAAAGCATGACATCGACGTGGTCATTGACCGCTTCCGCGTGCGTGAGGATTTGAAGCAACGCCTGGCGGAATCCTTCGAGGCCGCACTGGAACTGGGCGAGGGCGTGGCGCGCGTGGTGCCGATGGAAGGCGAGCAGGCGAAGCCTGGCGCCGAACTGGTGTTCTCTTCGCGCTTTGCCTGCAAGGTCTGCGGCTATTCGATAACCGAACTCGAACCGCGACTGTTCTCCTTCAACAATCCGGTCGGTGCCTGCACCGCCTGCGATGGTCTCGGTGTGGTGCAATTCTTCGATGAACAGCGCATCGTGCAGCGACCCGACATCAGTCTGCCGGCCGGCGCGATCCGCGGCTGGGACCGACGCAACGCCTATTACTTCCAGCTCATCACCGCGCTCGCCCGGCACTACGGCTTCGACGTCGACCTGCCCTTCAACGAATTGCCGGCCGACATCCGTCAGGTCATCCTGCATGGCAGCGGCGAGACCGAAATCGAATTCACCTACTTCAAGGCGGGCGGCAAGGCCTACAAGAAGAAGCACGCTTTTGAAGGTGTGCTGCCGAACATGGAACGCCGTTACCGCGAGACCGACTCCAACATGGTGCGCGAGGAACTGGCGCGTTATCAGGGTTCCAAAGCCTGCCCGGAGTGCGTCGGCACGCGCTTGAATCGCGCCGCGCGCAATGTGTTCGTGCTCGAGTACAACCTCGCCCATGTCACCAGCATGGCCATCGGCGCGACCTATGCGTTCTTCGACAAGCTCAGCCTGCCCGGCAAGCGTGGCGAAATCGCCGCGAAGATAGTCAAGGAAGTGAAGCTGCGGCTGCAGTTTCTGGTCAACGTCGGTCTCGACTATCTGACGCTCGATCGCAGTGCCGACACGCTGTCGGGCGGCGAGGCACAACGTATCCGCCTCGCAAGCCAGATCGGCGCCGGTCTGGTCGGCGTGATGTACATCCTCGACGAGCCTTCCATCGGTCTGCATCAGCGCGACAATCAGCGTCTGCTCTCGACCCTCGTGCATCTGCGCGATCTCGGCAATACCGTGATTGTGGTCGAGCACGACGAAGAAGCGATCATGGCGGCCGATCACGTGGTCGACATGGGCCCCGGTGCCGGTGTGCATGGTGGGCAGGTGGTCGCGCAGGGCACGCCCGAGGAAGTATGCGCGAGCCCCGAATCCCTGACCGGCCAGTATCTTTCCGGCCGGCGCGGCATCGTCATTCCCGATCTGCGGCTCAAGCCCGACCCCAAGCGCATGCTCGGCATCAAGGGCGCGCGCGGCAACAATCTCAAGGGCGTGAGTGTCGAGATTCCGGTCGGACTCATGACCTGCGTGACCGGTGTGTCGGGCTCCGGCAAATCGACCCTGGTCAATGACACCCTGTTCGCCGTCACGGCGCGTGATTTGAACGGTGCGACGGTCAGCCCCGCCGAACACGATGCGATCACCGGGCTCGAGAATTTCGACAAGGTCGTCGATATCGATCAGAGTCCCATCGGTCGCACGCCACGCTCAAACCCCGCCACCTACACCGGCCTGTTCACGCCTATCCGCGAATTGTTCGCCGGCGTGCCCGAGGCGCGTTCGCGCGGCTACGAACCCGGTCGTTTCTCCTTCAACGTCAAGGGCGGACGCTGTGAAGCCTGCCAGGGCGACGGCGTGATCAAGGTCGAGATGCATTTCCTGCCCGATGTCTACGTGCCCTGCGACATGTGCAAGGGCAAGCGCTACAACCGCGAGACGCTGGAGATCATGTACAAGGGCAAGACCATCAGCGATGTGCTCGACATGACGGTCGAGGAAGCGCGGGTGTTCTTCGATGCGGTGCCGAGCATCGCCACCAAGTTGCAGACCTTGACGGAAGTCGGTCTGACCTACGTGCGTATCGGGCAGAACGCCACCACGCTGTCGGGCGGTGAAGCCCAGCGTGTGAAACTGTCACGTGAACTTTCCAAGCGCGACACCGGCAAGACGCTCTACATCCTCGATGAGCCGACCACCGGTCTGCACTTCTACGACATCGAGCAGTTGTTGAAGGTCCTGCATCGATTGCGCGATCACGGCAACACCGTGGTGGTCATCGAGCACAATCTCGATGTCATCAAGACTGCCGATTGGATCATCGACCTCGGCCCGGAAGGCGGTACCGGAGGCGGTGAGATCATCGCAGTCGGTACGCCGGAAGAAGTCGCGGCCGAACCCCGCTCCCACACCGGGCGCTTTCTCGCCCAGGTGCTGGCGCGTTCCGCGCCGGCCGCGCGCGCGTCGGGCTGACGTCGCGCGGCATGCGCGGAACCGCGTGCCGCCTCACATCGCCAGTTGCATGCCGAGCAGATAGCCGTACAGCATCACGATAGGTGCGACGGCCGCCATGCCGGAGAGCTGGCCCAGCCAGGCCGCCGCACCGACGCCCCAGCGCGTAGCGAAGTCTCGCGCGAGGCCGGCCGCGAGGGGTGGCAGCAGCATGCTCATTCCACCCAGCGCCAGAACGGAGACGATGCCTGGCCAGACCGTGGCGCTGAGGGCGCCGAGATGGTCGGCGTAGGCGGCGAACACCAATGCCGTCGCCGCAAAGCCCTGCGCGCAATCGACCACATCCGGCCGCCGTCGCAGTGGGGCCAGCAGCGGCACCAGCAATCGAGCCAGCACCACCAGGCACAGCAGCGCCCCATGCGATGCACCGTCGCTGAGCAATAACGGCATAAGTGGCGGCGCGACGCGAAAGCCGAACAGCGCGGGATAGGTCCATAGCACGGCGCCGACGATCACCGCGCCGCGCAGCAGCGGTGCGCAGAGCAGCGTCCACACGCGGGCAATACGCGGGCGAGTCTGCCCGGGGTGGATGAGCCGCCTCGTCAACGACAGTTCCAGACTGACGCCCAGCATCAGCGCGAGCATCAACTCCAACATTCCGTGCGAAGGGGAAAGCGGCAACATGGCGATGCGCTCAGTGCGATGTGGCTCGGCGAGCGCGAAATGAATCGAGTATCATGCCGACCATCCACGACTTCACAGGTAGCAGATGAATGTCCGTTCTGATTTGCGGCTCACTCGCGTTCGATAACATCATGGTGTTCCAGGACCGGTTCAAGAACCATATCCTGCCCGACAAGATCCACATCCTGAACGTTTCCTTCCTGGTGCCGGAACTGCGCCGCGAATTCGGCGGCTGCGCCGGCAACATTGCCTACAACCTCAAGCTGCTGGGTGGCGCGCCCCTCATCATGGGCACGGTGGGCATCGATTTCGCGCCCTATGCCAGCTGGCTGAAGGGGCAGGGAATAGAGACGCGCTGCATCGCCACCATCGATCAGTCGCTGACCGCGCAGGCCTTCATCACCACCGATCTGGACGACAACCAGATCACGGCCTTCCATCCCGGTGCGATGAACTACTCGGCCAGCAACAAGGTGGCGGACGCCGGCACGGTTCAACTCGGCATCATCGCACCCGACGGCCGTGACGGCATGCTCGCACACGCGCGCCAGATGCACGAGGCCGGCATTCCCTTCATCTTCGATCCGGGTCAGGGCATGCCGATGTTCGACGGCGATGATCTGAAGGCCTTCATCGACATCGCGACCTGGGTGACGGTCAACGACTACGAGTCCGAACTCATGCAGGAGCGCACCGGGCTGTCGCCGGAAGCGATCGCTGAACGCGTGCAGGCCTGCATCGTCACGCGTGGCGGTGAGGGCTCGAACATCTACACCCGCGAAGGGCGTATCGACATTCCCACCGCCAAGCCCGCCAGCGTCACCGATCCGACCGGTTGCGGCGATGCTTACCGCGCCGGTCTGCTCTATGGCCTGGTCAACGAGCTGCCCTGGGAAACCACCGGTCGCATCGCGTCCCTGCTCGGCGCCATCAAGATTGCCCACGCCGGCACCCAGAACCATTTCTTCACGCGTGACGAGTTCGCGGCGCGCTATGCGGCAGAGTTCGGCGCACCGTTGAACTGGTGAGCCTCGCGCCGCCACGCACAGCGTGCATGGCGGCCGCCTCTCACGCCGACAACGCCCGCAGGAAATCCTCGCGGGTGGAGGCCGGCGCACTGCAGGAGAGTCCCCGACAGACATAGGCCGTGACCCCATCCGGGGCCTGTGCAACGCGCGCCTCGAGCAGGCCCGGCAATGAGCTTTCCTGGTTCGGGATTGCGAAGCAGGCGGCCAGCGGCCCGGTCGATTCCTGCAGCAGTTGACGCCAGGCGGCGAGTTCCGCCTCATCGTCACCGCGCAGGATCACGTGACGCGGTGCGCCTGCGATGCGATAGCTCGCAAGCAGGGCACTGGCATGGCCTTGCGGCCAGCGCTGGGCGGCATCACGCGCGGCGTGCATGCTGCGTTCCGCCGCGTGCTGATAACGCGGCTCGCCGATGAGATGCGCGAGTGACAGCAGCGCTTCGGCGGCCAGCACATTGCCGGACGGCAGGGCGTCGTCGCTGAAGGTTCTGACCCGCACCAGCAGGCGCTCGTGATCACGCGCCGTAAAATGGAAACCACCGCGTTCGCGGTCCTCGAATTCCGCCAGCAGCACGTCCGCCAGCGCAATGGCGAAGTCGAGGTCGCTGCGGCGCCAGCGACACTGCAGGAGTTCCAGGGTGGCGGCGAGCAGAAAGGCATGGTCATCGAGATAGGCCGGGAGCTGCGCGACACCCTGGCGGCTGGTGGCCAGCAAGCGACCCTCGCGCCAGTGGTTGTGGACCACGAAGTCCAGCGCGCGCGTCGCGGCGGCGACGTAGTCCGGCCGCGCCAGCAGGCGACCGGCAGTGGCAAGGGCGCGTATCGTCAGCGCATTCCAGGCGGTCAGAATCTTGTCGTCGCGAGCAGGCGCGAGGCGTTGCGCGCGAGCCGCGTAGAGGCGCGCGAGTTGCGCGCGGGTGGCCGCGGCGGGCGGCGTCAATGGCTGGTCACGGCCCGGCGCCTTGCGCCTGAGATGCCAGCGTCCTTCGAAATTGGCCGTCTCGTCCAGGCCGTAGATTTGCGCGAACTGCGCATATTCCGACCCCAGCACGGCGCGCACTTCATCGCGCGTCCACACGTAGTAAAGCCCTTCCTCGCCGGCCGCATCGGCATCGACGCTGGAATAAAAGCCACCGGCCGCGTCCTGCATCTCGCGCATGAGCCAGTCGGCCGTGGCACAGGCCACCGCTTTCAAGTCGCTCTGTTCGCGCAGCGTGCCGACCACGGCGTAGAGCCGGAGCAGCGCTGCATTGTCGTAGAGCATCTTCTCGAAATGGGGGATGCTCCAGTGCGCGTCGGTGGAATAGCGATAGAAGCCGCCGCCGACGTGGTCATTCAGACCTCCCGCGGCCATGGCGCGCAAGCTGAATTCAACCAGCGGCGCGTGATCGGCCAGCAGCAACTCCAGAACCTCGGGATGGGGAAATTTGGGCGCGCCGCCGAAACCGCCGTGGCTGGTGTCGAAGCTCTGGGTGAACTGCAGCACGGCGCGCGCCATCGGCGCGGGTTCGAAGCCGGCGGGTTCGTCTTCCGCCCCCGCCAGCTGGGCGGCCAGCGCCTTGTGCATGCCCTGCTTGAACTCGGTCATCTGCTCGCCGCGCTCGCGATAGGCATCGGCGACGCGCGCCAGTACATCGGCAAAGCCGGGCCGGCCATGGCGCGGCGTATTGGGAAAATAGGTGCCGCCGAAGTAGGGCATCTGGTCGTCCGGCGTCAGGAACATGGTCAGCGGCCAGCCGCCGTTGGCCTGGGTCAGCAGTTGATGGGCGGCCTGATAGATTTTGTCGAGGTCGGGGCGCTCCTCGCGATCGACCTTGATGTTGATGAACAGGCGATTCATGAGCGCCGCGATGGCGTCGTCGGCAAAAGACTCATGGGCCATCACATGGCACCAGTGACAGGCCGAGTAGCCGATCGAGAGCAGGATGGGCTTGTT
>Ga0208492_1000677_pt1 | contig 26716 bp, 22 predicted proteins | sample Subbioar_CSW14AB_FD_184820 | JGI IMG/M metagenome (GOLD analysis project Ga0208492, IMG submission 184820) | Serpentinite rock and fluid subsurface biosphere microbial communities from McLaughlin Reserve, California, USA - CR12Mar_CSW14AB (SPAdes) | ecosystem: Environmental > Terrestrial > Deep... | reverse complement strand
CCGCCTCTTCTTTCTACGCGGCAGGCCGATTCCTTTTAAGTCGATTTCAACGACTTTAACGCAATGATGTTGAGGCTGGTAACGAACAAAACAGGAACGGGGGAACCCAGCGCCCGTTTACTCGGCGACGGGCAAGCTGGTCACTGTTTCAAAAGGGTGCGCGGGAACGGGTGCGTTTCCTGGCCGGACGGTCAAGCGAACTTTCATCCCCGCGGCATGAGCTGCCTGAATCTCCTTGATCGCATCGCTGAAAAAACAGATTTCCCCCGGTTCAAAACCGGTGGCCTTGGCGATCGCCGCGTAACTGGACGGTTCGATTTTGGGGCCCGTGGTCGTGTCGAAATGACCTTCAAAAAAAGGAAGCAGGGCGCCGGCGATCGTGTGGCCAAAAAACAGTTTCTGGGCTTCGATCGACCCGGACGAGTAGATGAAAATGCGCAAGCCGCGGTTGCGCCAACTGTTGAGCGCCCCCACCAGATCGGGATAAACATGCGTCTTGAGTTCGCCCGAATCGTAGCCGATTTTCCAGATCCAACCCTGAATCCGTTTGAGGCCGGTGACCTTCGCGTCCCGGTCCATCAGCGCGTTCATCGCCGCCAGCGCATTGCCCAGAGTCGGGGGCGCCGGCGCCAAGCCCGCCTCCTCGATCATGAGGCGGCCCGCTTCGACCACCGCGGGATTGGACCAATTGGCTTCGAGATAAGCCGGCGCGGCTTTCCTGGCATAGGGAAACAACACATCGTGAACGAAGGAAATCGACGAGGTCGTGCCTTCGATGTCAAGAAGTACGGCCCTGGTTCCTTCGGGCAACATGATCGATTCCTCGGTGACGCGACCGCGCTACTCGCTGTGCGCCAGGGCCTTATTGTCAAAAAAGCAAGCAGAATGCCACCCGCTCCTAGAATGCAGGAGCCTTGGCGCGGGAAGGCAGGAGCCTTGGCGCGGAAGGCAGGAGCCTTGGCGCGGGAAGGCAGGAGCCTTGGCGCGGGAAGGCAGGAGCCTGGGCGCGGGCCGTTTGCAACTAAACCTTGAGCGCCGACGGCATCGCACCGTGTCCGGCAACTTCCTTGGGCCCAAAGCACAGGGGAGCGTATTGGCCCTGCACCCCGTTTTCGATGTACTCGGGCGTCCAACCGGAAGTTTCCTGGAACAGGCGAATCGCCCGGATGGTTTTGTCCTTGCACAAATCAAACCAGTGCTTGGTGCCCTTGGGCACATTGATCATGTCGCCCGCCGTGACTTCGATCGCATAGACGGGGCCCGATTCGGGATGCACATGAAACAGGCCATTGCCGCGCAGGATGAAGCGCACTTCGTCTTCGGCGTGGGTGTGTTCCTTGCGGAAGCGGTCGAGTAGCGCTTCCAGATTGGGGGTCTCGTTGGTGATGTTGACGACATCGGCGACAACATATCCCCCCCTCTTCATCAGGCTTTTGATTTCCGGATCGTAGGCCTTGAGGATTTCTTCCGAGGGTGCATTGGGGTCGACGCGCTCCTCGAGGGGCCAGCGCTCATACCAGATGCCATGCGGCGCGAGATAGTCGCGGATCGCGGCAGTGTCGTTGATCGTCCGTTTTTCCTCGGGGATGCTGATCAAGGCCATCGGTCAACTCCTTTTCTTGAATCTTGGACTTTTTCGGTCGTTTGAGTCGACTTTGGCGACCCAATGTGGCATTTCCAACTTCTGTGATGACTCGCGCGGCTTCTACTGCCGATCCCCGATCAGGAGATCATTCTTCTGCGAGCAAAGCACTCAAACAAGAACTCGAAGATCTCGATGTGGCGGCGAGCCGCTTCCAGATCCTTGCCCCAAGTATAGAGGCCATGATTGTGGATCAGAAATCCGTGCTGCAGCGGGTTCTTGGCGTCGGCGAGCCGCTTCGCCACCTGGCCGGCCAGGCGCGGAATGTCCTGATCGTTGGGGAAAATATCGATCCATTTTTTGGTCTCGTGGGTCTTGATCCCTTCGAGGCCTTTCAACATTTCGTACCCCTCGATGAAGAATCCGCCCGAGGGGGCATAGAGGTCCGAAAGGACGGTGCCCCACACGCTGTGGGTGTGGAGTACGGCGCCCGTGCCGGGCAGGGGCGCGAGGAGGAGGTGCAGGCCGGTTTCGGCGGAAGGTTTTTCCGGCGCCCCTTCGAGCACCTTGCCTTCGCCATCGACCACCACGAAGTCAGTTTCGCCGAGCTTTTCCTTATGTTTGCCGCTGGCAGTCAGAACGAGCTTCAGCGGATCTTTTTGCACCACGACGCTGTAGTTGCTGCTGGTGCCCATGGACCAGCGAGAATCATGGAACTGGCGGCCCACCGCCATCAAAGCTTGTCGTTCTTGAGAGAAGTTCATGATCCTGCCTGAAAAGCGGTATTCGTTCCCTTTGGGAGAGAAACGTTGTGCCGATTCATCGCGAGCGGCCCCTCCCACATGCCCAGGGAGGTCCGGGTTAACCGATTTTATAAGACCTAAAGGGCAAGGGTTCGAGGCCGTGTTGCTTCAATATCACACGATCATGATCTACCTGGTCAACTTCAGTGGCGTCGCGCCGGCGACCTAAGGGCGGCCCGCTGCCGGTGAGGTGTCCTTCACGGGTTTCCCCCAAAGCAGCGCCAAGGCGATCAGCCCGACAAACGGAACCAGGCCCGCCCAGAAAATTCCCTCGGCGTAAGAGTGGGTTGCCTGGACATGGTTGCCGACCAACTGTTGCATTTCGGCGGTCGCAATCCAGGTGAAAAAGCTCAGGAAGCCGGTGACCTTTCCTTGGTGCCTAGGCGATAGGTCCTGAGTCAGCGAGTAATAGATCGGGAAAAGGCCCAGATTTCCAAAGCCAATCGTCGCCAGCACGATGAGCAGCGGCAGGCCGGCGGGCATGGATGAGGCGACAAGGCTCAAGGCCGTCAGACCGGCGTAAAGGGTAAAGACCCCAATGCGGCAGCCATGCAAGGGCAGACCGCGATTCGCGAGCCATTTCACCAGGAAGCCGGCGCTAATGCAGCCCAGATCGGTGGCGATGTAATAGCAGGAGACGAAATTGCGCACCGTGGCTTTCGAATAGCCATGGTATTCCTCAAGCATCTTGGGCAACCAGGCCAAGAAAAATTGCCAGGTCAAATTGATCGAAACAATGACCAGGATCAAGGCAAACGCCTGCCGCATCATTTGCAATAAGGGTACTTGAGGAGGCGCTTGGGCCGGTGTGTCCGCGGCATCGCCGGGTTTTTTCTCCAGTCGCGAACCGGTCATCCACAGCCAGGGGAGGATCCACAAAATCCCGGCGGCGCCCACCGCGACAAACGGCCAGCGCCAGGCTTTCTGATCGTCGCCCATGCAGAGGCCCACCACCTGCGGTGTGAGAATGGCTCCAAGCGAGGCGCCGCTTTGCAGCAGGCTATTGCCAAACGGCCTTTCTCGAGGACTGAGCAGGCGCAAGGTGGTGATCAGCGCGCAAGGCCATTGCCCCGCCTCAAATAAACCAAGAACGATCCGGCAAACGACAAAGCCGGCAAACGCTCTCTGCGGTTCGGTTTCTCCAGGTAGGCCCACCGCGTTGAGGAACCACGGGCAGTAGTTATGAAGGAAATCACCAATCCGGTCGCCATAACCGCTGGCGACGCCCGCGGCCGACCAGCCAAGGAGCAGGATCGGGTAGATCAGGCGCACACTGAAACGATCCGCGAGCCAACCGGCGATCAGGCCACCGAAGGCGAAGGCATAGCCGAAACATTTCTGCAAAAACCCATACTGGGAATCGCTGATGGAAAGTTCGGCCTGAATCGCGGTGATGGTCAGTGTCAGGACCTGGCGATCCATGTAGTTGAGTACGAGCGCGAACATGAGCAATCCGCAGATCCACCACTTGATGTCGATGGAGGCAATGCGGTCGCCCTCTTTGGCGGTTGGACCTGCGGGATCAGGACTCGGCGGACGGGGGGCGGTAACTTCGTCGGAACGATTCATGCATCCCATTCCTTGCCGTCCCAGGCGATCATGCGCTCAAGCAATCGGGATACGTCCTTGGCAAACCCCTGGAATAGGAATTCCCCTTTTTCGGTGGTGGCCAGGTGTGGCTGACCGATGTGCCCGGGCACGGTTCGGTCCTTGGTGACCCAGGCACGGTGAGCCGGCGCGAAGGCCCGGCCAAAAGGCACCGGTTCGACCGCTTGGTGATTTTTCACCAGGTCCGGCCGAATGCAAAGCATCATCGAGGTTTCCCACTCGCAGGCATGCCCCATCTCCTTCTGGGTCAGGCGCGAGTCCGGTGCGCCCTCGGAAAGGGTCCAGTAGGTTGCAGAGAGCAACAAGGGTGCAAATTGGCTGCGCGTTTCCTGGCGAAGTTCAAAGAGGGCCTGCTGCGCGGGAACAATGTTGCCGCCGTGACCGTTGAGGAACAAGATCCGCTCGAAGCCATGAAAAAGGAGATTGCGCGCCAGTTCCTTGAGCAGATCGAGGTAGGTGCGCGGCCCGGCCGAGAGGGTGCCCGGGAAATCCAGATGATGCTCGGAATTGCCCAGCCATTGCAATGGGGCAAACACCACGCGGTCCTGAAAATGCGGTTTCACGCGTTTGACCACTTCTTCAAGAAGCAGCGAATCGGTGAAGAGCGGCATGTGGTGCCCGTGCTGTTCCAGTGCGGCGATCGGGAAGACGAAGGGGGTGGCGCGCGGCAGGTCCCGCACTTGGGGCCAATTCAGTTCCAAAAGTTCCATGGCGGGGTCCGAGGAAGACCGTTGAGGAGGGAAGGTAGGAGAGAATTTAGCATTTCGCGCCGTGAAAACCCGAACCATCGGTTTTTTGCAAAGCAGACCTACCAAAAGGGACATGTGAAGCGGCCAAGCTCACAATTTTGTAAGAGAGGCCCGGTTTCCGGTTCGATTGGTGGCAAATTCGTCCGTCAAGCGCGTGCCGGGCGCGAAAACCGCTTTCCGATGGCGCTAGAGTGGTTTATGTCTGGATTGTATCAGGAAATGGTGTGATTGCATTGAGATGCTAGAAGATTCCGCCATGTCCGTTTTCATCGACCACTCATAGATCAAGAATCCTCGGAGATTTTGCTAATTGCGCCCCATCTTTCACAAAAATCTCAACAAAGTGGTAAGATTTCGTTGAGATTTCTTCTGTGCTGGCCTAGGCCCGGTTTCTCGATTTGCCGAGGATTCCTCCGGATCATGATGATCAAGACCGGCGCCGATCCATCTCCTGCTTCGCAATCGAGTGCGATCTCCAATTCCTCCCGCTTGCGCATATTGTTGTTGGCGGAGCCATGCAATCCAACCTGGTCCAGTGTTCCGCTGGTCGGCTACAACATCGTTCGAGCCCTGGCCAACCGCAAGGATCTCGATATCACGCTGGCGACCCATATCCGCAACCGGTCGGCACTCGAAAACGACCCGCTCATGGGTTTGGCCGACATTCACTTCATCGATAACGACTGGTTGGCTTCGCCGGCTTACCAGCTCAGCCGTTTTTTGCGCGGCGGCAGCGGCTCGGGCTGGACCATCAACACGGCCATGGCCTATCCCTCCTACATCGCTTTTGAGTGGCAGACCTTCCGCCATTTCTCGCAAGAAATCAACCAGGGCGAATTCGATCTCATTCACCGCGTTACGCCCGTCTCTCCCGTCATTTGCAGCCCGATGGTGCGCTGGACGAAGACTCCGGTGATCATCGGGCCGATCAACGGCGGCTTGCCCTGGCCCAGGGAGTTCGATGAACTGCGCCGCAGGGAAAAAGAATGGCTGCTTCCCTTCCGCAAAGTGAGCCGACTGCTCCCCTATTTTTCGTCGATGTATCGCCACGCCGCCGCGATCATCTACGCAAGCAAACACACCGGCATGGAAATCCCCAAGGGGAAAGGGAAGCGCTACTGGGTTCCGGAAAACGGAGTCGATCCGGAGCGTTTTCCCCTGGCTGAGCGCTGGCGGCCTCCACAAGGCCCATTTCAATTCATCAGTGTCGGACGCTTTGCCGCGGGTAAGGGGTTCAACATGATCCTGGAAGTGCTTTCGCGTTCGGAAGTTTTGGCTGATTGCCGTTTTGTCCTGGTTGGCGACGGCGAAGAGCGTTTCAAGCTGGAAGCGATCATCAAGGAAAAAGGCCTCCAGGGACGGGTGGAATTACCCGGCTGGCTGGACCAGCCGACGCTTGCCGCCAAGCTACACGCCTCCCAGGCGTTTGTATTTCCCAGCGTCAAGGAATTTGGCGGTGGCGTCGTGATGGAGGCGATGTCGGCCGCGCTGCCCAGCATCGTCAGCGACTATGGCGGCCCGGGAGAGACGGTCACGGCCGAGTCAGGAATCAAACTGAGGATGGCGAACCGCGAATACCTGACCAAGTCGCTGCAGGAAGCGATGGAAAAATTGGTGCAGCATCCTGAACTTTGCGCGCAAATGGGCAAGGCGGCCGTGGATCGGGTGAAAACCGAATTCCTTTGGTCGGCCAAGGCGGAAAAACTCGTGGCAATCTACCGCGAAACGCTGGTGAGTGCTGCCACGCCCAGTTAGTTCCGGCAACCGGAATCGCGAATGAACCGCCAATCGCTCGCAGCTCTTTCATTCTCATCTTGTGCAGGCATCGATTCGCAGGTTGTTCATGCTCTCTTATTTGAAGAAGGCGTTCAAACGCTGGAAAACCTGGTCGGCGCTCAAGTTCCTCGCGCGGATTCAGCGCATCACCCACAGGATGCCGGTCGAGCTGAAAAAAGTGACGCCTGGCCGGGTGCTCCTGCTCGCCCCGCACATGGACGATGAAGTGATTGGCCCTGGCGGAGCGATCATTCTCCATTGCCGTGCTGGCAGCGAAGTCGCCGTCATTTTCACAACCGATAGCGCCGGACAGAAAACCGCGCCGGGAGAGACCCCGATCCACGAAAGGCGCAAAGTCGAGGCGAAGAACGCGGCGGATCGTTTCGGTTGGAAGGTTCTTGATTTTCTCGACTTTCCCGACGGTTCTCTCACGCTTCATGAAAACGCGCTCGCGGAAAAACTGGCAGCCCATTTGACCGCCTGGAAGCCGGATCAGGTTTTCGTGACCTTTCCCGGGGATCATCATCGCGATCATCAAGCGACTTCCGCGGGGCTGGCCCATGCCCTCGAGAAACTGATCGAGCGCAAGACCCCCTGGTCCGGAATGATCTGGTGTTATGAGGTCTGGTCGCCGCTTTGGCCCAACACCGACATCGACATCACTTCCGTGGTCGAAGAGAAAAAAGATGCGATCGCGCTCCACGCTTCTCAGGTCAAGGACATGGGGTATATCGAGTCGACCATCGGGCTCAATCGTTATCGCGGCTTGAAAGTTCGCGTGCCTTATGCCGAAGCCTTTTTTGTGGCCGATGCGGCCGATTACCTCAAGATGGCGCAACTGCTCAACCAGTTCTGATCGAACCGCATCCCTCCACAAACGTATCAAAAGCGATCCTTCGCAGTCCACGCAGGAGGCGGCACGATGACAACCGACTATAACCCGATCGCGAAGAAGTACAAAAAATCGAAGCTGCAACCGTGGCGGGAGCGGATCGAGAAATTCAGTTTTTTGAATCTACTGGGAGAGATCTCCGGTAAGTCGGTGGTCGATCTGGCCTGCGGGGAAGGGCACTACACCCGCATTTTGAAACAGCGCGGCGCGCAGCAGGTCTTGGGAATCGATTTATCCCAAGGGATGGTTGACCTGGCCCGCGCCCAGGAGGCAGCAGAACCGCTCGAAATCCATTACCAACAAGGGGATGTTTGCCGGATCGAACCGGCGCAGCCGTTCGATCTCGCGGTCTCCGCCTATCTGCTCAACTATGCCGCGCGGTATGAAGAACTCCTCAAGATGTGCCAGGGCGTGGCGCGATTGCTCAAGCCGGGCGGCCGGTATGTGACGGTCAATGCCAGCCCGATGATCGATACACCGAGGATCGCGTCCTTACGCAAATATGGCTTCGAGCTCAAGGCGTCCGATCCCTGGATCAATGGCTCGCCGGTGCGCTGGATTTTTTATCAAGGGACTGACACCTTCGAAATAGAAAACTACTACCTTGAACCAGGTTTGCACGAGCAAGCGTTTCAGGAGGCTGGCTTTCGTGATTTTCGCTGGCATGGGCCCTTGCTGGGACCGGCTGAAGCCGCGGTATTAAGCGACCGCGACGAAGTGCACCCGACAGACGATGCCGCCGATCACTGGGATCTTTTTTTCAAGCAGCCTCCGATCATCTTGATGGAGGCGTGGAAGAAGTAGTTGTTGGGACCGATCGCCGGCTATTCTGTTAATGTGGATCTTTCGAGTCTCTTTTTTGTTCGTCGGCGGGCAAAAAGTTCCCCACCCCGGCTAGACTGGCTTTGAGTCATCAAGAACCTCGACCTTTTTTGGCGCCGGTGCCAGCAACGCCAGCCCAGTCAATCCCAGAGCGCACGCCAGGTAAATCAGGGAGTTGGGCGTGCGCGCCGTCCATGGCTGCCACCACCACGGAAAGCGAAAGAAAGCGAAATTCAGCCAGAAATAAACCCAGGTCGTACACAACAAGGCGACTTGTAAGGTGCGATGACACGTTGGTTCTCGCAAGGAACGCAACCGCGCCCACACCGCCACCATCCCGGTAAGGGCCAGGGGAAGGACAATGAGAAAGGCCCTGCCGATATTCTCTGGAAGGTATTCGTGTTTCTTGCAAAGCTCCAGGAAGGTCTTGCCCGCGATGGGAATGCAGAGCACCGGCAAAACCTGGAAAAAACTGGCCCCGTTGCCCGCGCTCACCGCGAGCAAGGGAAGCGCCGCCATCGGAATGCCATACTGGTAAAGCCACGCCACCCACTTATTCGATCCAAATTCAAACATGCCGAGCAGCACGATGTGCAAGAGCATGACGCCAAGGGTGAATAGAAAAATCGCTACGGAGTGCTTTGCAGAAGCAGCGTCTCGGGGCTCGGTGATCCATTTTTGGTGCAACCAGACTCCCAGGCCCAAAACCAATCCCATCGTCGCCCCGAAGGTGGTCTCCATCATATTCCACCAGTTGATCAATTTGTCGAAGGACGCCATCGAGCCATTCTTGAAGGCCTCAAGGTTCCAGGCGTGATACGATTGCAGGCATTGCCCCAGGGGGAATCCGATGGCCCCTCCCGCCAGGCCCCAGAAGGCGAGGCGACACGCTAACGGATCCCGGCGAACCAGTCCCGTATAGAGGATGGCACCTACGATCGCGAGCGCATACCCTCCCCAGACCTCCGGCCTTGGCCGCAATTCACGTCCAAATGGATCGACTGGCTCCCAGGTCCAATTCGCGGAAAAATAAAGGTAAGGGAGCTGGCCTTCGGCGATATCGTGCGGCCGATTGAGCAACTGAATTCCAAAAAAGAACAGGAGGAGCAAGGCGGCAAGGATCGCGGCCATTTCGAGTACGCCGTAGCGTTTTCCTCCCAAACCCATCCCCAGAAAAAGCCCGCCGAAGCCGATCCATAGGGCGCCCTTGATCGACAGTCCGAGCATGCCCCAGCGCCAGGCCTCCCAATTGCCGACGACCAGGGGATTCTGAGTCAATCCGATCGTTTGCCCATAAGTCATCGACCCACCAAAACCGATCCCGAGGGCAAACAGGGCGACCGCTCGAAAGGAGGAAATGCCGTTCCAAGCGGAGAGATAGAGCAGACCCACCACCAGGCCAATGAGCAGGCCAGCGAGCATCGCCCCGGTCTCATGACCGTATTGGCCCCGGATGCCCCAGGCCATCCCGCCCGCCAGGCACGGGAACAAAAGGGCCGCCCAGAGCGGGACCTTCCTTGCAATCGGCGGGTTGCCGTTTTTGACCAAGCCGACTGGCCCATTTGAGATCACTGCGGTCATCGTGCGCTCTTTCGGCGTGCGTGGTTATTTGAGATAAATCGGATTCGAAAGGATCCAGACCCGCTCTTCGCCCGCGACATTCAACCAGACCTCCGCCCGGTAAACTCCCGGTCCGGTCGCGGCAACATCGAGTTGTGAACCCGTGGATTCAGCGGCAACCTTGCCATCCTTGATCCATTTCCAGCGGCCAGGCAAGGGCGCCTGCCCCTGGAAGCGAAGGCCGGCCTTGTAGGCCAAGTTGGCGCCCATCTCGCTTTTGCCCGCGTCGCCGTTCTCCTTGCCCTGGGCCATCCCAGGCGATTCCTGGCAAAAAAAATCGAACCCGCTGGCATCGGCCATCCAGTCGAACGCGACAAAGGCCCTCCCTTTTTCCAGCGCGTCCCACACATCCTCGACGCTTTGCTTGCGCATCAACAGGTGCGTGCCGACATGGCGCAGAGCGTATTCATACCCATCCAGGCGGAATTGAAAGAGCACGGTTCCCGGTTTGGCATCCTTTAGAATGGGGTGAATCGCGGCCAATAGCGAGGCATCGATTTCCAATAGCTTTTCTCCCAGCACGCTTTCGATCAGCGCCTGATTCTTCTCCTTCATCGTAATACGCACACCGACATTCTGATGAGCATCGTTGGCCGACACACCCACCTGGGGGGTGGCGCGGCACAATTCGTCGAAACGCTTTAGGTAGTTGGCCGGGTACTCGTGAAGGGCCGAATACGATTCCTGCGGAAACTTTTGAACCGATTTCTCCATTTTGATCAGTCCAAACGGACTTTTGAGCGAAGCCACCAGGTTCTTTTGATCCTTGAAGATCGCGTGGGTGTTGTAGATTTCGACGCCCGTCATGCCGCGAATGTTCCAGTCCATCCGCTCTTCCAGATGAGAAAGGAAAACCAGGCCCCCCGTGCGCAAAACGATATCGGCGAATTCCTGCTTTTGCGTCGCCTCCATCCCCTTGATGCTCTTGCGCGGAAAGGCCAGGAAACCGTTGGCCTCGGCGCCGGGAATCAAAAGGACGCCGTCCTTGAGACCCTGATGACCATCCACGATGAAGTCGTACTTGGGCGCCGGGTGCTCCGTGAACATCAGCACCTTGGTACCGACTTTCTTCGCCGCCGCGACGATTTCCTCGATCGTTCCCCGGCTGTCGTGCGAAAAGGCGGAGTGTACGTGCAAGTTGGCGCGGAAGTCGTGGTAGGGTCCGGTGCGCGTTAACTCTTTGCGCTCTGCCTGAAGCTTGCCAAGCGCTTCATGCGTACGCGCGAGATTCTCGAGCTTGAGCCGTTCGACGGCATCGATCTTTTTGACCGCATCCCCTTGGCCCATGGCGGCCGAGCCGCTGCAGATCGCGCTGGCGAAAACAGTCAAAGCCACCAGCCAGATCCGCAGTGAGGAGCACCCTTCATTCGCTCGACACCATTTCTTCTGGGTCAAAGGAACCAAAGGGGTGGGCCTTTCGTCGACAACAGTCATGAATCCATTCCTCAAGGAAATCCTCGCGGCACTTCAATGGGGGGAGTAAGGGATCCGCGCGCATCCGATAGGGTGAGTGTAGAAAGGCGCGGCCGATGGCCACGGGTTCGGACGCCAATCGGGCGGAACTGGTTCCAAAAAATCGTAAGAAACGCGTAGGTAGTGAATGTAAAAGTATCGTGAATTCGTTTGCGGCCAGGCTTCGCTCGTTTAACGCCGGCATTCGTCCAGGTGCTTCCCCCAGGAGATCGAGGTCATGTCCGCCCCCTTCCACCAGAACGAAGAAGGTAAGCAAACCGATCTGCCCCGCTATCGCGGCCTCCATGGCGCCATCTCTTATGGCCTGTTCATCGGCGGCCTTTTGGTGGGAACGGCGGCAATCGGTTACGCGGCGGTGGTGTTCGCCACGGGTAACCAGGGGCTGGCCGGACTCGTCTTCGTCCGGCTGGCGCAAATCGGAGTGATCACCGGCCTGGCCGCGGCGTTTTCTCGTTGGGTGTGCGGCGGCACCTCCCTGACCCTTTACAGTCCCAGCTTGGTGAAAGGGGACATGGGGGGAATCACCGGCTGGTTGGCGGGCTTGATCGTCGCCGGCATTTTGACGGAAGGATCGACCAACGGTTTCTTCGTCAAGGAACAAGCGGGAATCATCGGCAAGGCAGCGGCCATCGCCGGACCGACCGTTGATGGAGGCCAGTTCGACCTGAAGGACCATAAGGGAAAGGTCGTGTTGATCGATTTTTGGGCCACCTGGTGTGGGCCTTGTATTGCCGAAATCCCCAATATCGATGACGCCTACCATGCATTTCATGACAAGGGGTTGGAGGTCGTAAGCGTCAGTCTCGATTCCGATAAAGCTACCCTCAACAGGTTTCTCAAGAAAAATCCGCATCCGTGGCCGCAGATTTTTTTCGACAAGGAAGGGCAACTGGGTTTCGACAACCCGCTGGCCAAGAAATACGGAATCGATTCCATTCCGCGGATTTGGCTGGTCAATCAGGAAGGGAACATTGTTGCCTCGAATTTGCGCGGAGAGAATATCTCTCGTGAAGTGGGCAAGCTCCTGGGAGAGTCTCCCAGTTGGAGCCTGCCGCGAAACATCACCCTTTTTTCTCCGATGGAATGGCTACTAAAAGGCATGCTCTTTTCGCCCACAGGTCTCTTTTGGGGATGTGTCCTGGGTGGCGGAGTGATTTGCTCTCTGCTTGAAGCGCTGATCCGCCGGGCCACGGGAAATTGATTTTTTTGCATTGGCTTCGCCAGGACGGCGCAGCGTCATTTACAGGATTGGCTTTCGATGAGATCCCTTTCGACATGCTGTGCATTTTTGTTGTGGACGCTCTGGCTCGTGGTGCTACCTGAGGGGCGAGCGGAGGGAATGTCGCCTGCTGCCCGAGACCATCCTCCCAGTCAGGGGCAGTCGGACTCGGTCAAGGCGACACCACTGGTCGTTGGAGAGACCTTCGTCCTGGAATCTCGAGTTCTGGGTGAAAAGCGGCGGATCAATATCTATCTCCCGTCCGCAGTCACAGCGGGCAAGGCCCTGGGTATCCCCGTCCTCTACATGCTCGATGGCGGAATCGACGAGGATTTTCTTCATGTAGCGGGCTTGGTTCAGGTGTGCGTGGGCAACAAAACGATGAAGCCCCACCTGCTCGTGGGAATCGAAAACACCGAACGGCGCCGCGATTTGACCGGACCGACCAGCGTTGCCGAGGACAAAAAAATCGCGCCGAGGGTCGGCGGTTCGGCCGCCTTTCGCACCTTTCTCAAAAGCGAACTGAGGCCGGAAATCTCCAGGCGGTACGGCACGACGCGCGAAGCGGCCATTGTCGGCGAGTCGCTCGCCGGGCTGTTCGTCGTGGAGACATTTCTGCTTGAGCCTGAGCTATTCGACACCTATTTCGCCTTCGATGCCAGCTTGTGGTGGAATCGCGAATCGCTCCTGGCGCGGGCTCCCGAACTGTTGAAGGCGAAAGATCGCAAGGGCAAGGCCCTTTACTTGGTATCCAGCAGTCAGCCCGACCTGGCCAAAGCCTCGCAAAAGCTGGCCGGGATCTTATCTGAGGCCAAAACTCCTGGTTTACGCCATGAATGGGTGGCCATGCCGTCGGAGACGCACGCCACCATCTTTCATCCCGCCGCGCTTCGCGGGTTTCGGGCATGGCTCGCGCCAACGCAACCCCCCAGGTGATGGTTTGGTTGAGATTCCCAAACCCCGCGCTCCCAAATGCTTGATTGGCGCGAGACTCGCCCGCAGGGAATCGCTTTCGAGGTCTGTTCCGCATGAGTGACAAAACGACCGCCATTCTGGTAACGATCGCGTTCAGCGTCATCGGCATCGTGGGTGACTATTTTCTGAAACTGGCAAGCAGTCAAGATGCGCCCTTGAAGTCACGCGCTTTCTACCTTGGTTTTGTTTTCTATGCTTCGACGGCCTTCGGCTGGGTCTTCGTGATGCGCCACCTGAAACTAGGCACCATCGGCGTGCTGTACTCGCTTTCGATGATCGTGCTGCTCACGCTGGTCGGCGTCGTCTTTTTTCAAGAAAAACTCAACCGTTACGAAGTTCTTGGCATCGGCCTGGCAATCGCTTCGATGTTTCTGCTCATCCGGTTCGCCTGAGAGCTCGGCCTTTTTGACCGTTCTTCATCCGGCCTGGGCAAAACACCCATGCCGGCAGGTAAAATCAGTCAAGTCCCCATAGCCCGGCACATGGCGCCACGGATCCGTCGCGATCTCATGACCAAGTTCGAATCGAAGATCTGGCCGCTCGTCGCTTATGGCTCCTATCCATTGACCCTTGGGATCTGCCTGGCAGGCTGTTGGTGGGCGATTGCGACTTCCAGGAATTATCTGGCGGTGCAAGGCCCGATGATGCTCGGGATCCTTCTGTTTTATGTGGTCCTTGAATGGCGCTTTCCCTTGCGCGCCGAATGGGGAATGACATCCCGTTCGTTTTTCGACCGGGATTTGAAGTTCCTCTTGATCAACAACATCGTGCTGGGGCTTGGGCAGATTGGCGTGGGCTGGCTGGCGATCACCCTGGCCGAGAGTGATCATGGCCTGCTGGCATCCTTGCCGATGATTGCTGCCTTGCCGCTGCTTTTTCTCATCTTCGAATTTCTCCATTATTGGCATCACCGTTTGAGTCATGAACTGCAAGGCAGGGTGGGGCGGTTTCTCTGGCGAACCCACGCGGCCCACCATCTGCCCGATCGCGTTTATGTGCTGATGCAACCTGTCAGTCATCCGCTCGATCTGTTCACCGTGAGCATTGTGCTCATGGGCTTGCTTCCCTGGACGCTTGGCATCTCCCCTGAAACCACCTTTGTTTTCAGCGTGCTTGCCAATTTGCATGGCATTGTCAGCCATCTGAACGCCGACCTCCGGCTAGGCTGGCTCAACTACCTGGTTTGTGGACCGGAGAGTCATCGCTATCACCACAGCGCCCATCAGGACGAGGCGAAAAACTTCAGCGCGGTCATTACCATCTTCGATCATCTGTTTGGCACCTTCATCTATTGGCCCGGCCGGCATCCGGAGCGATTGGGAGTCACCGAACCGTCCAGCTATCCCGATTCCTGTGAGGTCGGCCGCGTCATCGCTTTGCCTTTTCGATCGGGTTCCTCGGGCGATCGCCCCACAGCGCCCTCAAAGATCCCCTGAATTTCCCATGCGGCGCCTCGCCGCGAACGGAGTAGAGGGGCGAATCGATCGAAATGTAAGCCACTTTGCCCAAAAGGAGGTGGCTTTTACGCAAGCTTCCTTCCGTGTTCCTTCCGGGGCGCGACTCTCCCTAAAATGAAAGGACGACTCCATCCAGCCCAATCGGCTCCCATCCCATGGAGGGGGAAACATGTCACCCCATGCGCATTCCTCAGGCAAGGCTCAGGCGGCTCCCGTGACCATCGAGGAGATCGAGGTCAGGGGGCATATCGTAGACTCCCTCATCCTTCCCAAGATCCTCGACCGGATCTTGCAGATGGGCGGATCGTTCGAGATTCGCGAGTGCACGATCGGTTCGCGCCGCGTCGATCAGAGCTACGCGCGCATCGCCGTGAAGGCGAAATCGCAGGAAGCGCTCAATGAAATCCTCGCCGACCTGGTCGAACATGGTGCCACGCCGGTCCATTTGAGCGATGCCCAGACTGCAGTCGCCGACATGGCGGGGGCCTTTCCCGAAAAATTCTACAGTACGACGAATCAGGCAACCGAGGTGCGTATCGCCGGTCGTTGGATCGAGGTGGCCGATCAAGAGATGGACTGCGGGATCGCCATCGACCCCAAAACGCGCACGGCCCGCTGTGTCGCCATGCTCGATGTCATGCCCGGAATGCAGATCGTCGTCGGTTATGCCGGCGTGCGCGTGACACCCCTGGAGCGGCCGCAAGGAGAACTACTCTTTGGCTTCATGAATTCGGCCGTCTCCAGCGAAAAGCCGAAGGCGGTGAGCATCCGCGCCGTGGCCGAATCGATCCGGGCGGCCCGAACGGCGGGGCAAAAGGTCCTGCTTGTCGGAGGTCCCGCGATCATTCATACCGGTTCGGCGCAGCATGTCGCGCGCCTCATCGAGCAGGGCTGGATTCAAACGCTCTTCGGCGGCAATGCGCTTGCCACCCATGACCTGGAGCAATCGATCTACGGCACCAGCCTCGGCATCAGCATCATGGAAGGCCAGTCGGTCGATCACGGCCACGAGCATCACCTGCGCACGATCAACACGATCAGGCGAGTCGGCGGCATCAAAAGCGCGATCGACTCGGGGCTTGTGAAATCGGGAATCATGTACGAGGCCTATCAGAAAGGAATCGACATCGTTCTGGCCGGGTCGATTCGCGATGACGGCCCGTTGCCTGAAGTGATCACCGACATGCTCGAAGCGCAGAGGCGCATGCGCGAATCGATCAAGGGAGTCGGCTTTGCCCTGCTCATCGCGACGATGCTCCACTCGGTCGCGACCGGCAACCTGCTGCCCGGGTGGGTCAAGGTCGTTTGCGTCGACATCAACCCTTCCACCTTGACCAAACTGAGCGACCGGGGTTCGTCCCAGACGATCAGTCTCGTCACCGATGTCGAGCCGTTTTTGCGCAGCCTTAGCGCCGAATTGACCGGATTGCCGAGGTGAATCGCCATGAAGCCGCAACCTCGCATTCTCATGTGTCCGCCCGATTTCTACGGAATCGAATATGAGATCAACCCCTGGATGAACCGGCTGGTCGGTGCCGACCGAGATGCTTCCGTCAAGCAGTGGCAATCGCTTCGCGACGCCCTTGTCAATCTGGGCGTGACGATCGATCTGGTCGATCCGGTGCAGGGCCTGCCCGACCTGGTGTTCACAGCGAATGCGGGTCTGGTCTTTGGCAGAATCTTTATCCCTTCGCGTTTTCGCTATGGCGTCAGGAAAGGGGAGGAGCCCTATTACACCGCCTGGGCGGCAAGTCATGGCTGGGAGGTCGTCTCGATTCCCGAAAGCCACTGCTTTGAAGGGGCAGGGGACGCGCTGTTTCTGGGTGAGACGCTTTTTGCCGGTTACCGTTTTCGTTCCGATGCTCGCGGCCACCAGTGGATTGGCGCGCGCCTGGGCGTCGAAGTATTGCCTTTGGAGCTGGTCGATTCGCGCTATTATCACCTCGATACCTGTTTTTGTCCACTTTCGGCGACCCAGGCGATTTATTTTCCCGGGGCCTTTGACGAGTACGGCCGCAATGTCTTGCGCTCACGAGTCGAGCAGTTGATCGAAGTAGGGGCCGACGAAGCCGCGAGTTTTAGTTGCAATGCCGTCGTCGTGGGCAAAACCGTAATCCTCAACGATGGCGCGCCACGCCTGGCGGACTCGTTACGCGCGCTAGGTTTCGAAGTGATTCCCCTTCGGTTGACCGAATTCATCAAGGCGGGGGGCAGCGCCAAGTGCCTGACCTTGCGCCTCGATGGCGAGGAAGCCGCCTCTTGGCGCCAATAGAATCCAGTTCCGGCTAAAGCCAACTTCCGTGAACGGAGTTCACTTCTCGATCGACCCATAAATCGCCGATTGCAAGAGCATGGGCAAAAACACTTGCTGGGGCTCGACCTGCTGCAAGATGATGACGATCATTTCGGCCCGGGGCGCGATCGAGAAGTTGGTGCTCGAAGCGCCGCTCCAGGCAAATTCGCCGCCGGCAGGATCGGTCTTGGACAGGTAGGCCTCCAGCCGCACCGAACCTCCCAGTCCAAAGCCCATCCCCGGCAGCGGAAAGCCGTTGATCGTCATGGGCAGCGCGCCGGCCGGGAGTTGATTGCTCATCATCTCCTTCACCGTTTCGGGCCGCAGCAGCCTTTTGCCTTGCCATTCGCCTTGGTTGAGGAGCATCTGACAAAATCGGGCGAAATCGCGCGCGGTCGAAACCAGGCCTCCGCCTCCAGAGAGGTATTTGCGTTGGGTGCGGTACCGGCTCGATACCGGATCATCGATGATCTTGAGTTCTCCGCTTTTTGCCTGTTGATGCAGCGCGGTGAATCGCCCGATCTTTTCTTCAGGCACGAAGAACCCCGTGTCTTTCATATCGAGCGGAAGAAAAAGCCGCTCTTGAAGGAATTGGTCGATCGGTTTTCCTGAGACCACCTCGATCAGCCGGGCCAGGGCATCGGTCGAAACGCTGTAACGAAATTGCTCGCCAGGTTGATCGAGCAAAGGGATGCCGCCAAGTTGCGTGACCATCTCCGCCAAGGTGTGATTGGGGCCATCGATTCCCTTGTCGATGTAAATCTTGTCGATGGGGTGATTCCTGGACATGCCGTAGCCAAGTCCCGAAGTGTGGCGCATCAAGTCGCGAATGGTCATTTCGCGTTTGGCATCGACCAGTTCCCCCTTGGCTGAGTGCACGCGCAGTCCCTTCCATTCGGGGAGATACTGCGAGACGGGATCTTCAAGCTTGAATTTCCCCTCGTCGAGCAAAAGCAGCGCGGCCGCCGTCGTGATGGGTTTGGACATGGAGCGCAGGCGGAAAATCGCGTCGGCGGTCATGGGCCGGCCGGTGGCGGCATTGAGTTTTCCGAGCGCTTCGAAATAGGCGATTTTGCCTTTGCGGGCGACGAGCACCACGGCCCCGGCAGTCTGCCGGTTGTCGATCGCCCCTTGCACAAGCGTTTTGACTTGGGCCAGCTTCTCCGCGGACAATCCGGCCTCTGCTGGTGTGACTTGCGGCATTTCTTGTGAGCGAAGCGTACCCGTCATGGACAAGGGAAACAGGACGCAGAAAAAGAGCCCGCGAAAACGGGACCGAGGGAGTGAGCAAATCGCTTTCACGGAGTTCTCCTGGGGAAATGGGAGATGCGAAGAGGCACCGCCCCATCCATTAAGGTGCATGCGATTGACGGTAGACTTCGATGGCCATCCTGGCCCAGTTCAACTGGCCTTCAAAACTCATGATTCCGTTTTGCAGCGCCAAGCGGGCGGAGCGGGGCATTCGCTGTTCATGAGCGGCGAAATGGTCGTGAAGGAACGCCAGGTGTTTTTCCAGTGCCTTGGCCAAAGAATCCAGAAACACCTCGCAGGACTTGGGCCCGAGGCATTCCTCAATGAAGGAAAAGCGCAAGAAGAGTTCGGGAAGCCGCCGGGCGGTGTCTTCCGGTTCAATTGGCGACTGAAGCCACTGCTTGAGCGCCTTTTGGCCTTTTGGGCCGATGCGGTAAAGCCGGCGCCTGCGGACCTTGGTGGTTTCCTCCAGAAAGGAGGTGACCAATCCCGATTCCTCAAGTCTTTGCAAGGCGGGATAGATCGAACCGGGACTGTCGCTGAAAATTCCCATCGGCTGGCCGGCGAAAATGCCGCGCAGATCGTACCCCGAACAGGGTTGACGCATCCGGATTAATCCGAGCAGTGCAAACCCAAGCAATGGTTGGTCGGCGATCATAGTACTTGGCGTACTATATCGAACCGTATCAACCTGTCAAGAAACGGATCGCGTCGCGATTGCTTTCGCTGGTGTTTGCGAGGCTGCAAGATAGTATGAATGGAGGTCGTTCACGCACCGAAATCGACCTGCCCGCCTCCCTTTGATCGCCCGATTTGCGTGCCGAATCCCCCTTTTTGCCAGGGCGAGTGACTTATGGCTGCGTCTTTGCAAATTCATCGCCTGGCGTTCGCGGCGATCGCGATGCTGCTTGCCCCATTGCAGTGGAACGCTTCGGCCTGGTGCCAGGAATCTCCCCGACCCGAGGCGCGGTGCCCCTCGCTGGCCGACGCCTCGTTCGAAGAAGAGCTTTGGGCCAAGGTTGCCCTGCCCCACTGTTTGACATGTCACCGCAAAGGGGGCGATGGAGAGAAAAGCCGTTTTGTTTTGATCGATCCTCGTAAGACGGCGCCGGCCGCTCGCGCCGGGGCCATGAATGCCAACCGGGCGACCTTCGTCCAAATGGCGGCGCTCAAGGAAAACGGCCAGTCCACCATGCTTTTGAAGGCCAAGGGAGAACTCGATCATGGCGGCGCGGAAATTCTGCCTGCCGATTCGGCCGGCTACCGGATCCTTGCTGAGTCACTGAAGCGTTTGAATTCCGCCACCACGGAGAAGACCGTTCCGCCGGGGGACCAGGGCAACGCCAAGGCCGCGCCTTTTTTTTCCGGCGTCGTCATGCTCGATGACCGCAAGCTTCTGCGCCGTTTGACGCTGTCGTTGTGCGGACGGCTTCCCGAGAATGCCGAAAAGGCGGCCATCGCGCGCGAAGGGTTGAACGCCATGCCAACGATCCTCGACGGGCTCATGAAGGAAGATGCCTTCTACGAGCGGCTGCGCGAGTCGTTCAACGATCTGTTTTTGACACTTGGCATCGACGGCAATGCCGACCAGACGGTCCTCTCCTACGAGCACTTTGAAAAGACCCGGCACTGGTACCAAACCTTCGATCTCAGTCAGATCAAAGACAAAGACGCGCGCCAGCGCGCCGAATGGAAGATCGCCGCCGAATACCGCAAGGCGATTCTCGGCGAACCGATGAAGCTGGTGGAACATATCGTGCGCCATGGCAGACCCTTCACGGAAATTCTGACGGCCGACTACATCCTCGTGTCTCCTTACTCGGCGAGGGGGTATGGGATCTTTGAAGAGGTGAAGGGCAAGTTCAAGAATTCTGACGATCCCTTTGAATATGTCCCGGTGAAATTGAAAGCGCTGGTCGGCCGCAGCAAATCGGAGAATCAGGAATCAACCACGGGCTTTTATCCTCACGCCGGCATCCTGGGCATGTTTCAGTACTTGACGCGTTACCCGACCACGGAAACCAATCGCAATCGCTTGCGCGCCCGCATGTTCTATCAGCATTTCTTGGGAGTCGATGTTTTGGAGTTGGCCGAGCGGGTCTCCGATGCAGCCGCCGTGACGGCTCGCTACAAAGTGCCGACGATGCAGGCGGCCGAGTGCGTCGTTTGTCACAAGACGCTCGACCCGGTGGCGGGCCTCTTTCAGGATTACTGGCGCTTCGCCGATCAGGGAGTTTACGGCAAGCGCAAGGAGGGCTGGTTTCGCGATATGTTCGCGGCAGGATTCGAAGGCGAAGATTTGCCTGAAAAAGAACGCTGGCGGGCGCTGCAGTGGCTCGGGGAGCGCGCCGCCAAGGACCCCCGGTTCGCGGTGGCCATGACCGAGCATGCCTACTACCTTCTCACCGGGCGCAAGACCTTGCTGGCGCCCAAAGACTGGGCCGATCCGCTCTATCCGGCCAAGGCGCGGGCCCACGCCGAGCAGCGCCGCGAAGTCGAAGCGATCGCGGCGCGTTTCCTTGCCAGCGGGTTTGATTTCAAAGAACTCATCAAGGCCTGGGCGCTATCCGAATTTTACCGGGCCGATGCTTTGACCACGATCGCCAAGGACCCATGCCGGCAGGCGGAACTCGATGACGTGGGCTTGATGCGCTTGCTGTCACCTGAACAGTTGGAGCGAAAGGTGAAGGCGGTATTCGGCGAGAGGTGGGGCCGGCTCGAGGAACAGCTCGCGTTGCTTTATGGCGGAATCGATTCGAAAGAGGTGACGGATCGAGCCACCGATCCGGGCGGCGCGATGGGAGCGATTCAGCGTGCCCTTTCCAACGATGTCGCCTGCAAACAAGTGGCCAGGGATTTCGCCCTACCTGCCGCGAAACGGCGGCTATTCCCCGAGATCGAGCCCAAGGTCGTTCCCGGCGCTTCGGCGGAAGCCGACCTGGCCATTCGCAAGGCGATCGTGCATTTGCATGAGAGGATCCTGGGCCGTCTCGATGCCATCGATTCGGTGGAAGTGTCAAAAACCTTCGACCTGTTGAACCTCATCGTGAAGGATGCACGCGAGCAAAAGAGCCTCGAAAAACGGGAGGCGTATCATTGCCGGCCTCACCATCGCGACGCCCCTGACACCGCTTCCGACGATCCCCATTACACACTCCGCGCCTGGAGAGCCGTTGTGACTTATCTGCTTCGCCGTAGCGAATTCCTCTACGAGTGAAGCCACGAAAGAAGGTTCTGAAGGTGCGGTTTCGATTGCCATGGGACCAGGAAATCGAGGGAAGCGAGAACACCGATGCGTCGCGATTTTTTGAAACTGTGCGGCCTGACCGGGCTGGGCCTTGCCGTCCCCTTCGATGAACGATCGATCCGTGGCAACACAATTCGGACCGAAGACCAAGCGCCCGAGCCTTATCCCGGTCCCTATTACGTGGTGTTCAATGCCTCGGGAGGTTGGGACACGACCTATCTGATGGATCCCAAGGGGATCAACGGAATCAACCGGCTTTACAAAGAGGGAGACATCCTGACGAAGGGAGCGCACAAATTCGCGCCGATCAAAAAACATGCGCAAGGCGGGATGAACACCGAAGAGTTTTATGCGGAATTCGGCGGCGACCTTTTAACCTTCAACGGCCTGGATTATTCGGTCAATAATCATTCCCCGGGCGCTCGTTACATGGCCACGGGCAAGCTCGACAGCCTCGCCTACCCGACTTTCGCCGCGCTCGTCGCCGCGTGCAAGGGCGCCACCTGTCCCCTTGGGTTCCTCACCTTCGGTAACTACTCGGCAACCGCCAACCTCGTGGCGATGTCGCGCGTTCCTTATTTGCCGTCGCTCAGTCGGATTGCGCTTTCCGATGCGGTCGATGGCAATGCCCGCGCGCCCTATCACGATCCGTTCGCACTGAAACGGATCGAACAGGCACTCGATCAAGCGCATGAGGGAAGGGCCACTCAACCGCGGTTACCGCGCATGCAGCGCGCCGAAAACATGCTCTATGCCGCGCAGGTCAACTCCCGGGCCTTGCAGCGGCTGACCCAGTATATCCCCAACTCAATTCCCAAGGAGCGGTTGTCCCAGCAGGCGGAGATCGCGCTCGCCTCCTTCAAGGCGGGCGTGTGCGTCTCGGCGAATCTCGATATCGGCCAGTTCGACAGCCACGCCAACAACGACACCGAGCAGATGAAATTGATTCCAGAGTTTCTCGCTGGGATCGCCTACCTTGTTCGTCGCGCGGAGGCCTTAAAAATCCGCGACCGCCTCGTCGTGGTGATTCAAAGTGAAATGGGGCGCACGCCCAATTACAACGCCGGCCAGGGCAAGGACCACTGGTCGATTGGATCGATCATGTTCCTTGGGCAGGGGATCAAGGGAAATCGAGTGATTGGCGCGACCGACGAAAAGCAGTTCGCCGTACCCATCCAGCCACAAACGCTGAACCTCGATAAGGAGAAAGGAATTCGCGTGCGGCCCGAACAAATTCACGAGGCGCTACGGGAACTGGCAAAAATCGGCGATCATCCGGCCAGTAAGAAATTCCCGCTTGGAGTGAGCGATCAAGAAAAACTCAAGAAGTTTTGGGGATAACGAAATCCAATAAAAAAATCACCGCAGTCATTGTCAGGCAGTCTCTATGGAAAGTTCGTTTCAGGCAATGAGTTTCCCAACGACGCTCTGGACGGTCGTTCTCGATGGCGCCGGGGGCGAGTCGGCGCGTGCCGGCCAGGCGCTGGCGCAGCTTTGCCAGGCCTACTGGTATCCGCTTTACTCGTTCGTCAGGCGCCGCGGCCATTGTCCGCACGATGCGGAAGATCTGACCCAGGCGTTTTTCACCCACCTGCTTGAGAAAACCGCGCTGGAAAAGGTCGATCCGGCGCGCGGGCGATTTCGCACATTCTTGCTCGCCGCTTTAAAGAACTTTCTGGCGAACGACTGGGATCAATCCCAGGCACGCAAGCGGGGAGGAGGGCGCGCGATCGTCTCTTTCGATCAGGAAACGGCCGAGAACCGCTATCGCCTCGAACCCAGCCATGCAAAAACTCCCGAGCGGCATTTCGAACGCCAGTGGGCCTTAGCGCTCCTGGAACAGGTGCTGGAAACCTTGGGAGGCGAGTGCCTGTCCGAAGGAAATGCCGAACTCTTTGCCGCACTGAAACCGGTCCTCACCGGTCAACAGGTGTCCTATGCCGAGATCGCGGCCAAACTCCGGCGAACTACGGGAGCAATCAAAGTCGCGGTTCATCGGCTTCGCCATCGCTATCGCATCTTGATTCGCGCCAGGATCGGCGAAACGGTGGCCCCAGACGATGTCGAAGATGAATTGCGCCACCTGCTCGACGCCGTTGGCCGCTGATCCTTCCCGCGGCCTCAATTCTCCCCAACATTCGCTCGTTGTCTAAAATTTCTGATTTTTTAAGTAACCTCGGGAATTCGTTGCTTTTGGTAGCTGCACAGTGAATCGTTTCTCTGCCAAAGGCCAATACCATGACTGCCAACTTGATCTGTTCTCAATGCGCCCAACCGCTTTTGGGCGATGCTCCCCAAAGCCTCTGTCCGCAATGTCTTCTGGCCGCCGCGCTTGCGAGCCAATCGGCGCTTGCCTCGCATCAAGAGCACACGAGTGATCCCTCTTCGAGTGAAGCGATCGCCCCGGAAGCGGGGGTGCGCCTGAAGTATTTTGGCGACTACGAATTGCTTGAAGAGATTGCCCGCGGAGGCATGGGAATCGTCTGGAAAGCGCGTCAAACGAGCCTGAAGCGCGAGGTGGCGCTCAAAATGGTCCGTGCGGGGGCGCTGGCCACGCCTCAAGAGGTTGCGCGATTTTTGCGCGAGGCCGAAGCCGCCGCCAACTTGCAGCATCCTCATATCGTGGCGATTCACGAGGTGGGCGAATATGGCGGCCAGCATTATTTCTCAATGGACTATGTCGCCGGCCGCAACCTTGCCGCCCTGATCAAGGACGGCCCGCTACCGCCGCAGGGTGCAGCCCGGTATGTCCAAATCATTGCCGAGGCGATCCAATACGCTCATCAGCGCGGTACGCTGCACCGTGACCTGAAACCGCAAAATGTGCTGATCGACGCCATGGATCAACCTCGGATTACCGATTTTGGGCTGGCCAAGGTCATGACCGACGACAGCCTGCTCACTCAACCTGGCGTGGTCATGGGCAGTCCCAGTTACATGCCACCCGAGCAGGCGGAAGGGCGAGTTGCCGACATCGGTCCAGCCAGCGATGTCTATGCACTTGGCGCGATGCTTTACGAACTCTTGACCGGAAAGCCTCCATTTCGCGCCGCGACGGCCATGGCCACACTTCGCGAAGTGGTTCAGACGGAACCGGAAAATCCACAGCGAAGCAACCGCGGCATTCCCGACGATCTGGCCACGATCTGTTTGAAATGTTTGGAGAAATTGCCGCAGAACCGTTACCCGACCGCTCGGGCGCTGGCCGAAGAACTCGATCGATTTTTGAAGGGCGATCCCATTCTGGCGCGCCCGGCAAGTCCGGTTCGCAAGGCGATTAGCGCGGTGCGGCGCCATCCAGGCCGCGTGGCGGCGCTGGCCGCGTTTCTTTTGGTGGCGCTCGCCATTGGTCTTTATTCCTTGATCGAAGAAAATGCATTTTTGCGCGCGCGTCACGCCGACCCGGATCTGATGCGTACCCCAGGCGTTCGCCACGAAGATCTGAAAGTCTGGCAGGGAATTCACACCATCGGCCTCATGGCGGGAATTTATGCCTTGCTGTTTTTGATGGCCAAGACCCGAGGCTTAACGCTCAAGGACTGGGGTGACCAGGCACAACTAGCCCGTCCACCGATCCAACCCCTGGGAGAACGATTGCGCGTTATGACCTCTTGCTTCGGCTTGGCGCTGACGGGCTTCGGCGTCATGTTTTTGGCGAAGGCCATTCAGACCTCCATCTGGGAAGGAAAATCGATCTGGTTCCAACTGCTTTCGGTTTACAGTTCGGTCTATTTTGGCCTGGCGATATTGGCTTACGCCATTCAGGACTACTTCCGGGCGCTCTATGGTGTGCCCAGCCGGCAATTAGCGCCCGATCAGATCGAATCGATCCGGCAAGCCATGGAGAATTACGATCTGCTGGCGGCGATCAAGGTTTATCGTAAATCGGTGCCCGACGCGAGTTTTGCCGAGGCGAACCAGTATGCGGTACGCCTGGCGCAGGCAAATCGGGCAGAGCATCCGGGTAAATTTGTGCCGCCGGCATTATCGCTCACTCAATTGAACTGGGCGGACATGTCCATCGGTGCCACGGTCGTTTTCATTCTCCTGGGCCTGTATGTGGCCTTGTTTCCACCCAGTCAACCTGCCTGGTTCGCGGGCGCGTTTGGGTCAAGCCTACTTCTGGGCTTAAGTTTGCTGGCTTGCACGCGGGTGAAATCGTTCTGGGTTCGCTTCGTCTGGATCGACTTCATTATTGTGGCCATCGTCGCCATCGAGCGACTCCTAGGGCATTTCGGTGGTCCTTCGGCTTGGTCCATCGGACCTTATCTTGCCGGATTTTGCCTTGGCGTGTTCTTGATGGGGTGTGCGTTCCATCCACCCCGGCGGGGAAAGGCCTGATTTCGTAAAAAGAGAGTGCCAGAACAGGCGACATGCAGGGGGAGACCTTTTGCAAAAGGACTCTCCTGCCTGTGCGTGGCCATGAAGCGGTCTCTCGACCCCGGCCAGGCGCGCCAAACGAGTCGGCCCAATCTCCTGGTCTAAGGCCGTTCAACCTGCAACCGACCCACCGGCGGAGCCGTTCATGAATCGATTTCTCGTTCTTTTTCTCGTCATGGCACTTCGCGGATCTTTCGTCCACGCGCAGTGGCAAAAGCAGGAAATCGCCACCGACGCCGATTTCCGCGGGCTATCGGCCGTCAGTGCGAAAGTGGCCTGGGTGAGCGGCACCAAGGGGCGCTTTGGCCGCACGACCGATGGGGGAAGCCTTTGGTCGGTGGGTACCGTGCCCGGCGCGGAGAAACTCGATTTCCGCGATGTCGAGGCTTTCGGTGAAACCACCGCCTATCTACTCAGTGCCGGGCCTGGGGAGGCATCGCGCATTTATAAGACCACGGATGGGGGCAAATCCTGGAAGTTGCAATTTCAAAACTCCGATCCCGAAGGGTTCTTCGATGCCATCGCATTCTGGGACGAACAAAATGGTCTGGCATTCGGCGATCCGGTCG